>Ga0114931_10006775_pt1 | contig 14070 bp, 14 predicted proteins | sample 2SBtaG_FD_89579 | JGI IMG/M metagenome (GOLD analysis project Ga0114931, IMG submission 89579) | Deep subsurface microbial communities from Kolumbo volcano to uncover new lineages of life (NeLLi) - 2SBTROV14_V59a metaG | ecosystem: Environmental > Aquatic > Marine > Volcanic | place: Kolumbo...
ATCAAATCGGCAGGAATATCAAAAATGATAGAAACGGCTTCAGAAGTTTCTTTTATGACCTCTTTTACTCTTAAAGGTTGAAATTTTAGTGCCATTGAGTTTTCTTTCGTTGCTTTTTTGGTAACAATGTATCAAGCGGATTGTCGCAATTGCTGCGAAGTTAAAAGAATGCATTTGTTACAAAAAACCGAGTTCGAGTTTGGCTTCTTCGCTCATCATAGACATTTCCCAGGGAGGGTCGAATGTCAGCTCAATCTCTGCCTCCTTTACCCCCTCTATGAGTTCTACTTTTTCCTTGACTTCGTTGGGAAGAATCTCGGCTGCCGGGCAATTGGGAGCTGTAAGGGTCATAAGTATTTTGACCTTATTATCGGGGCTGACTTTTACTTCATAAATCAAACCCAGATCATAAATATTGACGGGGATCTCCGGAACGAAGATGGTACGGATGATATCCATTACATCATTCTGTATTTCAATAAAGGAGCGTTCTTTGGTGATATCTTTTTTTTCGGTGCCCATCTTCACGGATTATTCTTCTTGGTTAAATATTTTTTTGCATCCTCTTTCATGCGCTTTAGCATGGCGTTCAGGCCGTTGTTGCGTTGTTCACTCAACAGAGCCCGAAGATTAATTTTATCTATAAATCCGAGATCGGCTGCCAGCACCTCTTCCGGACTTCGCCCCGAAAGCACCCGAACCAAAAGCGATATAATCCCCTTGGTGATGACTGTATTGCTGTCGGCTTCAAAACGCATATGTCCGTCTTCAAATTCGGAGTAAAGGTAAACGGTGCTTTGACATCCTTTTACAATGTTTTCCTCTTTTTTATGCGCTTCGGGCATGGGCGGTAATTTTTTACCCAGGTCGATAAGGTATTCGTATTTCATCATCGGATCGTCAAAGAGCGAAAACTCTTCAATGATCTCTTCTTCTATCTCTTTTAGTTCCGGCATGCCATCCTGCTTTTTGACTTTAATAACTTAGGAAAAAATTCTTATTTGGAATGGTTCAATATAATGCTTCTTTTTCCAAACGGATCATATCGGTTCGATGCCGATGATGTAATAGATGGAAAGGCTCACAGTTATCCATAAGATGAAGCTCAGGAGGAGTCCTGTACGGGCAAAATCGTGGAAACGATATTGCCCCACTCCGTAAATCATGGTATTGGTTTGATATCCCAGCGGTGTAATGAAACTGGCCGAAGCTGCAAATGTGACGGCCAGCAGCAGCGGCAGTGGCTGAATGCCCAGACTTTGAGCAGCCACAATGGCAATAGGTGCCATTAGGGCTGCCGTGGCATTGTTTGACATGAATTCGGTGAACAGGTTCGTCATGAAGTAAAATCCCCCTATGATGGCCAGGAAACCGTATGGGCCAAGACCATGAATGAGTTGCCCGGCTATCTGGTCTGACAAGCCACTGTTTTCCATCGCTTTCCCGATGCTGAGGGCTCCGGCAAGAAGAAAAATGATTTTCCAGTCGATTGCCTGATAGGTGTCTTTGCTGCTAATACATCCGGTGAGTATCAGGAATACCGAAGCGGCCATGGCACCGATAGAAATGGGCATAATACGCAGGGCAGCCAGTGTCACCACGGTAGCGATAGTCCCCAGTACCAGGGCGAAATTGCTAGGTTTGAATTCGCTGATGCCCTCTTCCGAAAGCATTACAAAAGGACTTTCCTGCCTCGACTGCATGCGTTTGAATTTGGGCAGCCGGTGGGCTTTCACTTCTACAAGAATGATATCTCCGGCTTTCAATTTAATGTCATTAAGCCTTTCATGTCGTATTTCGTTTCGATGCTGAATGGCCAGCGGTACTGCACGGTATCTCCTTTTAAATTCAAGTTCACTTAGGGTTTTTCCTTCAAATTCTGAATTGGCCGTAATTACCAGCTCAATCATCATCGTATCCGAATGAATCTTTCTGTCTTCTTCACTGTGCTCATCCCCCGTAGATAAAATCTGCACCTTGATACGGTCTTTTATTTTTTTGATTTCATTCAGATCGCAGCGTACGCGCAGCCGGTCATTGGCCTGTAGCACAAAGTCAACCGGTGGAACGATAAACTTGTCTTCACCACGGGTTACTTCAATGATCTCAAGGTCCAGTTGTTGCAGCAGAGGTGCATCCATCAGGCGCTTGCCCACATTAGGTGAGTTCGGCAGTACGATGATATCTGCGAGATAATCGCCAATGCGATAACGCGACTCTGAGTCAGCTCGGTCATCGCGATCGGGAAGTAGGCGTATGCCAATGAACATCATGTAGGCTATGCCGATAATAAAAATGACAATTCCCACGGGGGCCAGCTGAAAGATACCAAAGGGTTCCAGCCCGTGGTCCTCGGCTATGCCGCTGACAAGTATATTCGTGGAAGTGCCGATTAATGTGCACGTGCCACCGAATATGGATGCAAAAGAAAGCGGAATAAGCAGCTTGGATACACTGATATTGGCGTCCTTGGCCGCTTTGACAATGATCGGGATAAAAATGGCCACCACCGGAGTATTGTTGATAAAGGCTGAGATAATACCCACGGTCAGCATCATGCTCAACAGACCGATCTTGTAATTCTTACGGAAAATATTGGCTAAAGGAACTCCAATCAAATCAATGGCTCCTGTTTTGAAAAGGGCGGCACTAACCACAAACATGCCTGCCACAGTGATGGTGGCCGGATTGCTAAACCCGGACAATCCTTCACCGGGTGTAAGGACGCCCGTGATGACAAGCAGAATCATCACACCCAGTGCGACCACATCCACCGAAAAACGCTCACTGATAAAAAGGACAACACCCAGCAGGAGAATGATACTTACAATAATGGCTTCGGCTCCCATGTGCGAAAATTCAGTCAGCAAATATGCACATTTTTTATTATTAATCTACCAGATTGATAGACTATTAATTTTGCTTCTTACTTATTTCGGAGATACGTGCAAGGAATAGTCGAGTACAAGCGTATGTCTTTGAATCGGATTGTTGTCAATGAAGTTGCGGTATACGTGCATATATTCAATAGACACTTCACTTCCTTTCGATAATTTCAAGTCGAAACCGGTTCTCAAGCGGTTTTCTTCCGCCTCAATAAAATCTCCCGGGCTGTGTTTTGCAAAAAATTCTTCGCTTACAATAAAGCGTATTTTTTGATTCAAGGGCATTCCGAACCATATTCTGATTCTCCCACGTTCGGTCATGCTGTAATAGCGTTGCCCGGTATTTATCTCCTGTCGCTGTATAATTCGCCCTTCCAACCGCAACCTCGCTGCAATTTCGATGTGATGGATATCAGGTTTGTAGTGCAGCTCGATATGGGGCCTGAATTCAGCATTCCAGAAGCGGATTGCCTCATCGGGCACGGAGGGTGAGCCATGCAGAAAAAAGGCCATTCCTCCACCGGTCGAAATGCGGGAGTTCATCTTCCGCAGGATGTTTATCCGAGGTATGAGAAGCGCGTCCTGTCGCAAAGGATCCAGAAAAATGCGGTTTTGAATTTCGGCACTTCCCGACCAATGACCGTATTTGTATTTTATTTGAAACCCGGTCCAGTTCATATATTGTGTGCGGATCCGCACGGAGTTGGACTGAGCAGGTAGGGAGGTCGAGCTTATCAAGAGAAAAAGCAGTAACCACATGACTTTAGCAAACAAGATGCGTGTCACATGGACAAAAATTAACTTATCTCCTTTTGACGGCATTTCCCAGTTTATTTTCCCGCTCAATTATATTGGCGAGTGTACTGGCCTTCAATACCCTCACCGACTCATCGCGTACATCCTGAAACACATCGCGAATACCGCAAGTTTCTTCATCCACACATTCTTCGCAGCGCTCGTAATATTGGTAGGTTACACAAGGCAGAAAGGCAATGGCTCCGTCAAAAAGACGCATGATATCTGCCAGGCTCACTTCTTCCGGTGCTTTGTGCAGATAGTAGCCTCCGCCTTTGCCTTTCTTGCTTTTCAAAATACCGGCATGTTTCAGTTCCAGTAAGATGGCTTCCAGAAATTTCTTGGGAATATGTTCGTCTTCTGCAATTCGGCTGATGAGGATGGGTTTCTGCTTTTCCTGTTTGGCTAGATAAACCAGGGCATTTATCGCATATTTTGCTCTTTTGGATAGCATCGCTCAAATATAATTAAGCTTCCCTGATAAAAAAGCGGTCAAATTGTATAATTCCATCAGGCCAGCTTATGGATTTTCCGGGCGATCTTGAATTGGAGGTAAAGCAACAATAAAGAAGTGCAAAAGATATTCAGCAACAAGGCTTCCCCTGTGGCAAGGGAGCCCGCATCTTGAGTGAAGGACAGGGTCAGGCTGTCAAGCGAATGTTCGGCTCCCCAGAATGCCAGCCAAGCAAGAAGTGCAGCTATTGAAACAAAAATCAGGGATTCTCTGAAATAAATGCGGGCCAAGCCCGAAGGCTTGTATCCGAGATGAATGAGCAATCGCAATTTCTCGCTGATATCGGAAATGGCCAGCTCCATGGTAGTGAGCACGATGGTAAATGCAAAAATGACGAAGAGCAAACCCGTGAGTGTAGCAATGAGAAGGAGAGCCGCGGCCAGCGCTCGAAAGCCGCTGCTTATTGCTTTTTCCCGCCTATAATGATAACCCTGTTCTTTGAGGAATGAGTGCAATTGCGGGTCGCTAATATCTCTCACCTTGAGAATAAGTCTTGCAGGTGAAGGAGTGCCCTCCCCGTATTTTTTATTGGCATAAAGCAAAAAAGATTCAGGGACTGTAACCGATGGTATGCGGTCGGAGAAGGCCAGTATGCGCGAACGATAATGACGGCTCTGACCCTTCCCGCTGATGAGGACATCGAGGGTCCACTTTGAAAGCATCTCCTCGGATATCTGCGGAAGGCCGTACATGAGCGATACATTAAAATTGTACAGGTTCAGCCATTCGCGATTGATGATAACCGGGATAAAATCGCTGCCTTCTTCCCATTTCCAGCCGGGGGGGATGGTATCTAGAAAACGATCGGGAACCGCTTCAAAAAAGAGGTCGGTGTATATGGAAAGACGATCGGCCAGGTTTGAAGAAATGTGGAAAGTGCTGTTCGAAAAGGCGCCCAGATCAAGCACGAAGGGTTGTTTTTTGATGTATTCCATCTCTTCTTCCGAAAAAGCACTTCGATATTTCCTGCCGAAACTCTGAATGGCATTCACCCCCTTATTGATGATTAGATAATACTCCTGATTTTTCTCCGCATTTTCGAAATAGCTGTGAAAACGTTGATATCCGTCAGTGGATATCAGTAAAATAAAAAGTCCGGTAAAATAGGCGATTGCGGCAATGAAAAGCCGGAAACGATGGCGGCTCTGGCGAAGAAGAGAAGTCAGCGAGCCCTTCATAGCTTCCATTTTTTGGAATAAGGAAAGAAGTTATCGTCACCGAGCTGCAGGCTGATCACACCTGCATTGCGGTCTGCGGCTTCTTTGGCTATCAGGCGGGCCGCTGTTTGGGCTGTTTTTTCATCGAGGTGGCTGAAAGGCTCGTCAAGAATCAGCCAGGAGAATGGCTGGCACAAGGCCCGTACGATGGCAACTCTTTGCTTTTCACCTTCTGATAGCAGACGGCTTTCTCGTTCTGCTGTGTGAGCAGTTCCAAGCTTTTGAAGCATTTCTTCTATTTTTTCTTCGGAGCAAGTTCTTTGCAGATCATTTTTGATTTCAATGTTTTGACGGGCGCTGAGTTCATTAAAAAGTCGAAGGTTCTGAAATATGATAGCAAATTCTTTCTGCCTCAATTGGCTCCATTCCCCGATATCCAGCGACTTGGCATGCCGCTCGCCAATAAAATAGGAGCCGGCATAGTCTGTATTCAAGCCGTAGAGTATTCGTGCCAGGGTGGTTTTTCCACTGCCCGATGGGGCGGAAATATGATAGTGATGCCCACGTTCAAAGTGCAATTTCTGGTACCAGACCTCCGAAGACTGAAGATCCCGGTCTTTCAAATGAAATGGCACTACCGTATGGAGGGTAAGGCTATCGCAGTCCATCAAAAAACACCTTTTAAAGAACTCATTGATAGATTTCCAAAAAGGGCCGTAATCAGCGACTCAAGTGCATTTTGATTATTGTCCTTCAATTGTATATTAAGATCTGCTGAAAATGGAAAATCCTTACTTTGGCCGGCACGCAGTTCTATAAATTGCACGGCTTTTAGCGCATTTCCCGACATCAGGCGGATGATTCCTTCCATATCTAATCCGTTCGGTGAAGTATTAAGGAGGCTCAGGCCCTTTTCGTCTGCCCGGGCATAGATGGGGGAATTTCGCATTTTGCTCAGGAGCTCTTTGGGAATGGCATGGTCTGCTTCGGGGGCATTTAATCTTTCATGCAAATAGGATGGATCATTGCTCAAGAAGAGTATATCATCTTTTCTTGCGAGATAGAGCGGATGTCGGCTGCCAGGAAAAAGAAAGAGATTGTTTCTTTTTTCAAGGAATTGGGCCGTTTCGAGTATCCGCGCTGTGCTCTTGTCATCTTTTAGTGAAATGGCGATGTGCCAGCGCGGAATATTTTCTTCTTTCGGGCCAAAGAAGCTTTTTTTGCCCACTGAATCTGTAATCAGCTTGCCATTTATCGCCCAAACCGAGCGCCCGTCAAAGCTTTTCTCAAGCGGCTCCATCATCGACATGAAAAGCGGCTGGTAATATTCATCATAGCCGCAGCTTTCCAACACCTTTTCATAGCTTTCGATCGATCTGATGACTTGTTTTTGGGCTTCGGGTTGAAGCCGCAGGGAAAGAAAAGAAACTCCATTGTCAAAGTCAAGTCCGTTCATCAGCTCTGCTCTGAAATTTGCATCAAATACCGTTTTATAAAAATCACGGAGGCGGGGGCCACCCGATTCTGTGTAGTTGCCCTTTAGGTATCCATTGCCAAAATTCAGCGCACCGAGAATTTTTCTATCAATCGGCAGTACTTTTGATTGGCTTCCTTCCATTTTCCATTTATCCGGACTGATTTTCTCCTGACCGGCCCAGAATGAAATGTCTTCGGGACGGGCGAAGTATTTTTCGATATCAGCTTGTGCATGCCCCAGACTTTCATCCGCTTTCATTTCAAAATAATGGCGCATCTGCTGCGAATATTTTTCATCCTTATTTGTGCAGAAATAGGCCCTGTCTCCTTTTATTAGTATTTGACCGAAGGCAAAGCGAATATTCGTCATGCCGTCTTCTTTTGTGAGGAAAAGGGAATTATCCGTCATTCGAAGCAAACGGATCAGGCTGTCGGGCGCAGAGACATGGAAAAAAGCAGTCAGTGGAGCATCGCTGCTGCTATCAGGCCGGAAGAGGTATAGGTTTTGGCTGAAATCAATGCCGAGGCGCGATCGATCTTCTATGAAATCGGGGATGCCCATGAAGGTCATACCCATTTTGATCAGGTCGTATCCCACGGAATCTCGTATGTAGTTGATGTTTGACTTTTCAACGAGTTGAGGCAGGCGTATCTGGAGCAATGATGGGCTCTCGGCCGGAATCATCTCCAGATCGGTGGAAGGGCCTTTGCAGGAATTGATCAGGAGCGGAAAAAGAAGAAAACAAAAGAGTCGAGCGAATGATTGGATTTTCATATGTACAAGAATAAGCATTGTGGTAAAAACAGCAATTAATTTTTTTGCACCGACTTTCGCCCTGCCCGGTATTCCATGAATACATGAATGAAGATAGCAAGGAGAATAATGGCGGTGCCCAGATAGAACGCAGGATTAATGTATTCATTTTCCCTGAAAAGAATGGCTGCCATCACAATACCGTAAACTGGCTCAAGGTTGATGCTGATATTAAATGTGAATGCACTGACCCTTCGCAGTGAGCTTAGAGCAAGATTGTAGGCAAGGGTGGTGCAAAGCAAGGCCAGGACGAGCAACCAGGCAAAATCATTGGCAGAGGGAGCAAAGTGGGCTTCGGGAAAATAAAAGCGATAGGCCGGGATGAGGAGAGAGAGAAAAACCCATCCAGCGGAAAGCTCTACAAATGTCATGGCCATCGGGCTGTGTTGCCTTACTTTCTTGCGGTTGAGGATGGTAAAAATCGAAGCAAAGAAGGCGGCCATCAGCGAGAGAATGATGCCGGTCAGGTAAAGTTTGCCAAAGTGAAAAATGAGATACATGCCTGGAATGATGAGGGCTCCGAGAAAGAGTTCTTGTTTTTTGATGCGGGAAGAAAAGAAGAGGGGCTCGAGTAGAGCCGTGAAAAAAGCGGTAGTAGATAATACGGAAAGCGCAACGGTGACATTGGAGTACTTGATACTCCCATAGAAACAAACCCAGTGGCTGACCACCAGCAGGCCGATGCCCGCCAGATGGGCGATTTCTTTTCGCTGCATGCCGCGTAGCTCGCGAAGCAACCCCGGAATGAAAAGAAGGCTGAGAGAAGTGAGTAGAACCCTGTACCACACGATTTCCATTTCGGTCAGCTGTATCAAACGGCCGAGAATGGCGGTGAAGCCGAAGAGAAATACTGCGATGTGCAATGATATATAAGCGTTACTCCGGCTTTTCATTGTTTATTCTTGAGCAGGAAATCGACCGCAGCAAGACCCTGCCGGGCTTTTTCATTGTCCGGATTCAACTTTAGCGTTTTTTCAAATGCCTGTCGTGCCTCATTGAGTTGTCCGGCCGTGTAGAGGGCACCACCCAAGTTGTACCACGCATCGGCAAATGAGGGATCGAGCTCCACGCTTTTTTTATAATATCGGATGGCTTGCGCCAGATTGCCTGATGCGGCTTCATTGGCTTTTTTGTAGTAGCTCAGCGCAAGTGCCCGGGCATATTCTTTCACTTTGGGATGAAAGGGTTTAATAGTGTAGGCCCTGCACCAGGCTTTCTCAGCTTGCTGCAGGCTGTCAAGCGTGTAGTAAATAAAAGCTTGATTGATGTAATTGTTGTAGAGAAAGAGTTCGCGTTTAAAGGAATCTTCCCTCACCGGATAAAGGGCTTCGGCACGGTGATAAAATTGCAATGCTTTGCGTAGGGCAGTGGTATCTTTCTCTTCGAGGAAAACATTCACATAAGCCCCTGCAGCCGCTGTATTTGCCTTGATGCTTTGCGGAGCTAAGCGGACATCATGAATAAACAGGCTTTCGTTGTTCTTCCATACTTTATTGCGCTGAATGCTTTGCCAGGCGCAGCCGGCTGTCAGTGCAGTAAGAAAGGCGAGTGTCAGGCCGGGTGCCAATTTCGGGGGCAGTTTGCGGTGAATCAGCCGCAAAGCGTAAGCTGAAAAAAGGGCAAAGGCAAACGAGGGTATGTAAAGCAACCTTTCGCCCATGGTACCCCCCAGCGGGATCAGCAGATTCGAAACAATGCTGATAGTTGCCAGATAATAAAGTGCGGCAAATGACCATAGTGCTTTTCGTTTCCAACCAGCCCATATGGCAATAATCAAGCCGGCATGTAAAGCAAGGGATAAAAGTACTGTAGGATTCGAAAAATGGCGATAGGCGATTTGGGTATATCCGTAGTCATAAACCAGGGGATGAGGCCAGACAAGCAGTTGCAGATATTTTAAAAGAATGTAAAAAGCGGTCGCACTTTTTTCCGCAGACTCGGCATAGAGAAAGGGATCATTCATAATATCTCCGGGAGCAGCTCCACTGCCTCCGATGACGGCATAGCGCAGGGCAAACCAGCCTCCTGCAACGAGGAGAAATGGAAAACTTTGCTTTAGGCTTTCGCGCAGCGATTGCCCTCCAAAAAAATAAAGGGAAGCCGGAATGATGGCCAGAAAAGTGATGCTGTTTTCTTTGGAAAGCAGCGCAAGAAAGTAGAAAATAAGAGAAAGTATCAGCGAACTGCGTTGCCTGCTGCGAAGGTAGCGAAAGAGCGAGGCGAGTGTCAGGAGCAAAAGAAAAAAGGCAAGCAATTCATCTCTGCCTTTGATATTGGCCACTGCCTCAGTGTGTACAGGGTGGATGAGAAAAAGAAAAGCGGTAAGGAAAGCCAGCGGCCGGTTCTTCTCAAACCAGTATTGGCTGAGCAGGTAATAAATAAGGAGTCCGGTAAGAAGATAGAGCAAGACATTGATGGCATGGCTGACGGCAGGGTTGGCACCAAAGAATTCATATTCGATGGCAAAGGTGATGATGGATAGCGGGCGGTAGCGTCCTCCACTCAGTTCCCCCGCACTTCCTTTTTCTTCATAGTACCATTGATAGGCATCGTGGCTCAAAATATCGCCAATGCCTGAAAGTCCCTGTCGGGTATAAGGATTGTCGGTAATCACCAGCCCGTCATCGAGGGCATATTCATTGTTTATGCTGTTGGCATAAAAAAGTAAGGCAATGGAGGCCAGCAGTAAATAATGAAGTCTGCTGTTTTGTCCGAATGCCTTTCCTGTTGCCATACTCTTCATGGGTATAAATTCCTCTCAAATTTGACAAAAAATGATGAGTTGATGCAAGAAATTAAAAATGTCATGATAGTGTCACTAAAAGAGACGATTTGTCAGGAGCTAACACTTTTTAACGATTGTCCTTCTTGTTGAGGAACTGCCAACACTATCAGTAAGTTATATTATCGTGGTCAGCCTAAGGGCCACACCATTGACTATTCATAGTAGTTGTTTCATGGTTTTAATTAGGTTTTGGGTTGGAGAAGGCACTTTGAGCAATCAGAGTGCCTTTCTTCTTTTTATCCTGATTTGGGTATTTCTCTCAAATTGATTTTCTGAATTTTATCTGCTGATAAGATCCATTTCCGATACTTCACTTTCCTGCTTAACATTGAAAAGAAAAAAAAATAGGATGAATTGGCTCAAAGGTATGGGCATAGGAGCCTTTCTCTTCTTCTTATTCAAAGGGCTCATCTGGCTGGCCGTTTTCTTCGGATTATTTGAACTTTTAAGCTGCTGATTCATTATTCCTTTATCATGAGTAAAGAGCAATTTAGCAAAGCCCTTGAGCTACTTCAAAACGGCAGTGCGGCTGAGGCGGAAAGACTGCTGCTGGCTGCCCGCAAGGATGACCCCGAAAACCCGGAGATTCAATTTGAACTTAGCAGAGCCTATCTGAAACAGAAAAAATGGAAAGCATCGATTGCCCTCCTGGATGAATTGTTGCTGCGCTTTCCTTCCAATGCCGACTTTGTCGGGCAGCGGGGAGTTGCTCATTTTAGCCGGGGCGATGTCAAGAGTGCCATAGCCGATATGGAAAGAGCGATTGAACTGGAACCCGATTATGCTTATCGCTATGCTTGCCGGGCCTATGTCAAAGAGCGGACGGGCGATCTGCATGGGGCCATTGAAGACTATCAACGGGCGGTTCACCTCGATCCGGAAGATGAAGTAGCCCAAAACAATCTGGAAATGGCCAGGGAGAAGCTGCAATATGAACAGGCCAATGCGGTACACCGACCCAGAACAAAGGCCCATCTGAGTCCGGAAGAAATAAAAGCCTATACCGAAGAATACGAGAAAAAGCAAAGCGGATCAGAAAAAGAGAAAAGCGAAGAAGAGGTAAAAAGAATATCCCTGAAAACCCTTCTCGGTGAAATGAAAATGACCCTGAGCGATCGGGAAAAACGAAAAGCTTTTCTCCGTTTTATCCGCCATGGATTTAAGATGCCTCCTCAATAATTTTTACCAGCTCGTCAAGCGGGGCTGCTTCAATGCGGTGCCTGCCTTTATAACGTAGCATTCGGACTTTACGCCCGCTCTTTTCTTCTAGATTCTTCGAATGTCTTTTAACGGCTTTCTCCAGAAGAAATTCATCTTCATCCCCGATAACCATATACCAGGGAACACTGCGAAAAACTTCGGGATTTGCTTCGATCTCAGATAGGGGAGCCGTACCTGCCCAGAATATGATGCTGTGAATCCCGGGTTTTCGATGAATAAGCCAGCGTGTGAGGGTAGCCACCCCCTGTGAAAAGCCCACGGCATGAATTCGCAGATCTTCGTGAGCCATGGAGGGGATAAACTGTTTATAAACTTTATCAAGAAAGCGCAATTGATCTTCAATCTCCAGTTCCCGGTCTTCGCTGGTCATCCAGGTGGCACCCACTTTCCCATAGAGACCGTTGACATAAAATCGCGACAGGCCCTCAGGGGCAATGACAAAGTGAGTCTGTGGATTTAATCGAGTGAAATGTTTCATAACTCCGCTGGCAAGCTGTCCGTAGCCGTGCATTACCAGCCACACGTGGCGGGTATCTTCTCCCCCCGCTCCATACGTAAAGCAGCGCGCACTTCTTTCGGTTATGATAATATTTTTCTGCAATCGTTCGAGCCAGTTCTTTTCTGCAGTCATAGCGCAAAGTTAGTAGAACTTGAAGGGCTATTCTTCTCTCTTGACGGGCAATAGTGCTAATTTTACCGCGCAATGAATAGAGTTGAAGATGTAGTCCCAAAGACCAGCCGTATTTTGGGTCGTTTGGGAGAAAAAAAAGAGCCGGTCTTTGTCGTCATTGGGGGGATCCACGGAAATGAGCCGGCCGGTGTGGAAGCCATTGAACGGGTGATCCGGAGCATAGAAAAGGAAAAAATTCAAATCCGGGGCTGCTTTATTGCACTTCGCGGCAATATAAAAGCCTTGCAGCAAGGAAAAAGATTCATACAAATGGATCTGAACCGCCTTTGGACGGAAGCCAATTTGCAATGTCATGAATGTGAGGAGGCGGAATTTGAGGAGCTTGAATCACTCTATGAAGAAATTCGAAAGGCTGCAAATGGTTTACGCCATGCTTTTCTCCTTGATTTGCACACCACCTCGGCCAGTTCCAGTCCGTTTTTTATTCTGGGCGATACCATTCGTAATCGCAGACTGACGGCTAGGATTCCTGTGCCCAAGGTGCTGGGCATAGAAGAACAGATTGAGGGAACCCTATCCACTTTTATGAATGAGGAAGGATTGGTAGCCATCAACTTTGAAGCCGGAAGTCATGAAGACCCCGGCAGTGTACATCGCCATGAAGCGGCCATCTGGCTGGCATTGACACATACCGGTCTTGTGAAGCGCGATGCCATCCCCTTTTATTCGCACATGCGGGGCATCCTACGCAGTTCTGCAAAAGGCCTTCCAAGGATTTTTGAGAGCATTTACCGCTATGGCATTGCCGAAGGCGAGAACTTTAAAATGCTGCCCGGTTATTTCAATTTCAAGCCCATACACAAAGGGGAAGTGCTTGCAAGTAGCAATGGAAAGCCCGTTAAAGCACCGCTCAGCGGACGTATTTTCATGCCGCTTTATCAGGAGCAGGGCGATGATGGTTTCTTTGTTATCCGAAAGATCAATCCCTTTTGGTTGCTTGTTTCACTCGTGCTTCGCTTGACCATGCCTCGCAAATGGGTTGTTTTCCTTCCGGGGATTAAGCGTTGCAAAAGAGATAAGTGGACGGTGCGTGTCAATAAAAAGATCGCCCGTTGGTATCCCGTGAAAATATTGCACCTGCTCGGATATCGCAAGGTGAGGGATGAGGGCAACCGCTTGCTGATGAGTCGTAGAAAGTACGATTTGTTCGCTCCTGAAAAGATAGAGCTATAGTCTCCAGTCAATTTCTCCTTTTCCGTGGGCCTTCAGATATTGATTCGCCTTTGAGAAATGTCGGCACGAAAAGAATCCGGAATGTGCAGAGTAAGGCGATGGGTGTGAGGCTTCCAGGATGAGATGCCGGTCTGCGCGGATTAAGCTTTTTTTACTTTTTGCAAAATTTCCCCATAACATAAAGACCAGGTTTTCGCGGCCTTCCGACAGGGTTCGGATGACGGCATCGGTAAAAGTTTCCCAACCCAAATTTCGATGCGATGCCGGAGATTTGTGCCTCACGGTAAGTATGGCATTTAGCAGGAAAACCCCTTGCCGGGCCCAGGGTTCGAGGTTGCCGTTATTTTTATTCATGGCGATGCCGGTATCCGACTCTATTTCTTTGAAAATATTGATAAGCGAAGGCGGTGGCTTCACACCATCCTGCACCGAAAAACACAGGCCGTGGGCTTGCCTCGGGCCGTGATAAGGGTCCTGACCGAGGATAACCACACGGACATGGTCAAAAGGCGTCTGATTAAAAGCATTGAAAATATGGGATCCTTTTGGGTAAATGGCA
>Ga0114931_10006776_pt1 | contig 14069 bp, 12 predicted proteins | sample 2SBtaG_FD_89579 | JGI IMG/M metagenome (GOLD analysis project Ga0114931, IMG submission 89579) | Deep subsurface microbial communities from Kolumbo volcano to uncover new lineages of life (NeLLi) - 2SBTROV14_V59a metaG | ecosystem: Environmental > Aquatic > Marine > Volcanic | place: Kolumbo...
TATTACGCGGGTATCAATAAACCACTAATATTCATTGTGTATTGTGTTTGAAAATTTGTTACTATTCCGAAAAATATCGCAACGAAAAATATCGCAATACGAAACGATGATTGACCCTTGCCTATTGTAGAGGTGAAACAACACGCAGGGTTTCCCCTTTAGGGGACACAGGGGCTTTCCTCTTTAGGGGACACAGGGGTGCACTGGATTACATTTTACCAGTTATTGACTATAACGAATTGAAAAACAAAGCCAATAAGATAAATTTGAGAATACAATTTCCACTATTTCTCCCACCAATTTGAATTCCCATTATTTATTTTAAAATCATGTTATTAATCAAATCCATTTTTTGATCACATAAGTATTATTACAATTAAAATTGACATTCTATCTTGTTTCGCAGGTTATTTCAAAATATCGACAAGCATACCCTTGAAGTAATTAAAAAGTCTTTCTCATCCTCTATTGTTAAAAGCAGTGGGATGTTAATAGGACTGGCAGTAAGTATATTTTTAGGCAGGACAATTGGTGCTGAAGGCTTAGGAATAATCAATTTATCATTCCGGATTGTTCAGATTCTCCTGATTTTAGGTTTACTTGGAATGCCCCAGGTAATTATCAAGGAAGTTGCCATCGCCTGTAATCAAATTAACCTCCAACAAATAGGAGATGTAATGTATACATCTTACTTTATGAATGGTGCATTATCATTGATGCTTTCTGTTATTGTAATTATATTTGCACCATGGATTTCAGAGAATTTGTTTAATGAACCACTGTTGACATGGCCTCTTATTATCGCAGTTATCGTGATGACGCCCATGGTTTTTTCACGAATATTTTCCTCTGGTTTAGTTGGCTTTAAAAAAATTTGGCAGAGTAACCTGGTTGACCAGACTTTAAGTATAGCCATTACAGGAGTAATATTAATAACAATATCGCTTTTTAATTTTCCAATAACAGTAAATACTGCTGCTATCGCATATGCCATAGGCCGCATCGGCGTTACCATAAGTATCGGTATTTACTGGCATTCAATTTATCATAGTAATGGTAAAAGAAAATATATTGGTAATGTATTATTCAAAACGGCTAAACATCTATTAATTGTATCCGCAGCAACTGTTTTGTTTAATAGTTTGGATTTGATATTTTTAGGCTACTTCGAGGATAGTGAGCAGGTTGGATTGTATTCTGTTGCAAAACGTCTTTCTTTGTTAACCATATTTTTTCTACAAATTACAAATTCAGCAATCTCGCCAAAAATTGCTGCACTCTATAAAACTGGTAATGTAAAGGAAATTGAAACTATGGTCAGACGGGTTACAATAGGGTTAATGATTATTGGGGCATTATTTCTTGCTACGTTCATTATTTTCGGTAGACTTTTTCTATCAATATGGGGAAGCCAATTCGCTGATTCATATTTGATTTTAGTTATTTTAAGCATTGGCCAGTTCGTTAGTATTGGATCCGGAGCGGTGGGTATAATATTAATTATGACAGGAAATGAAAATGTTCAGAAAAATATATCATTATCATTTTTAGCAATTAACATTGTTTTAAATATAGTTTTAATCAACCTTTACGGTATTACTGGGGCAGCAATTGCAGCAGCGCTGACAATTGCGGGAATAAATATTACAAAAATTATTTATGTAATTAAAAAAACAGGAATTAATATCTTAGGTATTTAATTGATAGTATTAAATCGAGTTTTTGTTAAAACAATCTATGGCATTTTATCAAAAAGAAAAAAATACCTTTTTTTAATCTGATTTTAAATTATAGTAATTCGTTGGCTAAATCAAACATATATTTAAATTTAATCCCTTTGTTCTTAATCTTTTCTTTTGCATTAAAAGCCGAAAGTCAACAAGAAACAGTTGTTTTAACGCATGAAACCATTGGCCGTTATAACATTGTTGTGTACAATGAATCAAGTAGTATTCAAAAATTTGCAGCACAAGAATTACAGCATTATTTAGAAGTAATTTTTAAAATAAAATTACCGGAAGTAAAAAAGGGACAAATATCTTTTGATCAAAATTATTTTTTTCTAGGACAGGGCTTTTTGAAAGACTCGTTGCAACAAAATGATAGCATGAGCAAGGTCGCTTTTATAAAAGCATTTCATAATGGAAATATTTACTTAGGAGGGAAAGACGATCTGGACGTCATAAGTGTAAAGAATTCTTTTTTCCAAAAAGCCGAAAAAGCAAATTTTGGAACTTTATATGCCGTCTATGATTTTCTGGAAAATAATCTTGGGATTCATTGGTTTTTCCCCACTTACCTCGGAGAATCTATCCCAAAAGATTCCAATTTTAAATTTAAAAATGATATTGTTATAGTTAAACCGAATTTTGAAGAAAGGTCATTTTTTTGGAAAACGCTTTACTATGATAAAGATACGACAATGTATTGGATGCTAAGAAATAAATTAACGATTACATCAGACACTTTATTTAAACACAATTGGTATAACTTATTGCCTTCAGCAAACTATTTTGATTCAATGCCGGAGTTATTCGCTGAACTTGATGGGAAACGAATAAAACAAGTATCAAAAAATAAAGCTCATGGAAATTCAGCGCAGTTATGTACTACTAATAAATCAACCATTGATTTAACCATAAAAAATATAATTCATCAAATCGAATCCAATCATGCAAATCAAATTTCATTGTCACCAAATGATGGTCGAGGTTTTTGTGAATGTGATCAATGTAAATTGATAGATTCGAATTTTAGTGATTATTCTGAATATTCTAATTTAAGCCATAGAATTTTTAGTTTTTATAAAACCGTTTCAGATTCAATATTTAAGCGCTTTCCAAACGTAAATTTGGGTGGGTATGCATATAAAAGATATGCAATGGCATATGATGACCTGAATTTATCCGAAAGATTTCATATTAGGTTAGCTATAAATAACTATGGATTTGGCAATTTAACATGTTCAAGTTATCATGAATTAAGTGTTATAATATCAAGTTGGAAAAATCGGCATCAGAATGTTGGATTTAACTCTTATCCTTATGGTGGCTATTGGATTTATCCTGCATTAAGAACAGTATTATTTACAAATTTGATTAAAGAATTAAAAGCATGTAACTTTAAAAAAATCAGATTTATATTTTTCCCCGATTGGTATAATCAGGGACTTGACATATGGATTATTTCAAAATTATTCTGGAATCCTGATTTAAATGTTGATTTGTTGAAAGAACAATATTACAATGCAGTTTATCCAAACACAAAAAAAACAATAAAGAATTTTCATAAGTATTTGGAAAACCGTTTTAACAATATTGACTATTGTCTCGAAAACATGACAATGACGGTGAGAGATACCAGAAATCTCTTTTTATCGATTTTTCAAAAGGATAGTTTGCTTATTTATAAAGAACAGATTACAGAAAGTCTTAAAAAAAATGAACCTGATAATATTGAGGAAATAAATCTACAGAATTTTCTTAAAGTAATTGATTTACTGATAATGGAATACAATGCCTATACACAGTATAAAATTTTTCATATAGTGCCCAATAAGGAAGAGAAGCAAAAGTTTTCACTCTATGTTGAGGGGTTGCGTAAAACGTTGTGTATAACGAATAAATCAGCCTATTTTAACCCCAAAAAATCACCCTCGTATTATTTAAAAAGGTTTAATTGGTTTTATGAAAACTAATTTTAAGAAAGTAGTTAGAACCAGAATTAAAGAGGCTATTGTATGGGCCAAGATGCCTGTAGGCCAATATTGTAAAAAACCGGATTTTTTAATTATCGGTGCTCAAAAGGCCGGTACAACGGCGTTATTTAACTACTTGTCAAAACATCCTGATATTGGGTTACCAATTAAGAAGGAAATTCATTTTTTTGATTTAAATTATTTCAGAGGAGTTAATTGGTATTTAGCTCATTTTCCACTCAAATTTAAAAAAAAGAAAATAACAGGGGAAGCAACTCCTTATTATCTTTTTCACCCCTATGTTCCTAAACGTGTATATCAATATTTTCCAGATATCAAATTGATCATTATACTCAGAAATCCAATTGATCGTGCATTTTCACATTTTCAAATGGAAGTTAGGAATGGGAGAGAAAAAAAGAAGAATTTTAATTATGCTTTTGAAAATGAAATTTTAAGACTTAATAAAATAGATTTAAGCAAATTAGAAGATCCTTATTATCAGGACGATGATCACAGAAACCACTTATATTTTGAAAGAGGAAAGTATTCCAAGCAAATATCTGCCTGGTTAAATTATTTCCCCAAAAGTAACATCCATATTATTCTTTATGAGGAATTTTTTAGTGACGTAAATACTAATTTTAAAAAGGTTTGTACTTTTCTTAATATTAAAAAAATTGAGATTAGGAATTCAAAAATTTATAATAAAGGTAATTACAATAAAATTGAAACGAAGACTAGGGATAAGTATTTAAAATACCTTCAAATAGAAAAGAACAATCTTGAAAAATTATTAAATAAGAAAATTAACTGGAACAACTAATAAATATTGAGCATTTAAAATTATTTAAATATTTCCGAACAGTAAAATTCAATTTTTAAACTAATATTTTAAACTTACCAAAGCTATTTTTTTGACAAAAGTCATATTTAAATATTTGAAGTTATTCTTAATAATTCAAAAATGTGAATTTAGTGTTATTTATTTAGTACAGTTTAATTATAATTTAAAATAGATATTTACAGTAAAGTGAAAATAGTCTTAATATCATTTATTAGTCGTTCAGGGTCAACGCTATTGGCTAATAATTTAAGTAAAGATTCTCGTTTTTGTGTTTGTCCGGAAGCAGAAATATTAACAGATACGCTTCTATCATCCCCTGAAAAGATATTAACAAACATCCAATATAAAAAATTGTTAACGGCATCCCAGTCTAATTACAAACTTAAATATTGGAATATTGATTTTCCCCTCTTTAATGAAAAAATAACTCATATTAACTTTTTTAAACTTATTCTGAAAGCTTATCAAAAAAAACATTACCCTGATTCGAAAATTATAGTTTTTAAATCTGAAAGACTTGAAAACTTTAAAACCGAGGACTATAATGAATTTTATAAAATAGTGCTTGTCCGAGACCCGAGAGCAATTTATTTATCTCAGAAAACATCAAAATCATCCATAGGTAATGTAGTTATGAATAAAAATCCAATAAGAATAGCAAAAAAAACAGATATTATCTATAAGTCGTATATCAAAACAGCAAACAGGGAGTTATTGATTAAATTTGAAGATTATATAACTAATCCTATTGAGGAAAGCAAAAGAATTGCTAATTTTTTCGGAATTGATAATTTATCAAATGATTTTGAATACAGACTGTTAAAGCAAATTCCATTAGCACAAAAACATTTGCATGTCAATATAAAAAGAAAAATGAACCCGGGAGTAATAGATAAATGGATGAAGCAATTAACAGAATATGAAATTTATACCATCGAAAAAAATTGTTGTTTCCTGAAAGCGGCAGGATATGAAAAAGTTATAAGAAAAGATCAAATAAGAAAGACAGCCTATTATTTTTTTGTGGTCAAAATAGTTATGAAGGACATTGCAAATAAATTAACCAAGAAAAGACTCAGAATTTTAATTGATAACTGTTCATAGGGAATTATCATGCTCGTTTCAGGACTAAACCTGCAATTGCTATTAACTGAAAATTTTTCTGTAATTATATAGGATAAATAATCTTTTAACTTCATCGTATGGAGAGGAAAATAATTAAAGGATTTGTAATATTATTCATATACATTCTTTTTTTTGGGTTGTTATACAATGAAACAACATTGATTTTCGGAATTAAACTAGGGATAATTTGGAAGATCCCAGTAGTACTGTATTTACTGTTTTATGCTATTTTTAAGACGTCTTTAAAAGACGATAAGATAATACTTGCAATTAGTATATTATACAGTCTAAAATTAATTCTAAACATATCTTTCCCAAAATATCTTTTTCAGGATTCATCTTCTTCTGTTTCTGAATTGTTTTTCCCATTAAGTTTTATTTATTTTAAATATAAATATTTTAATAAACCTAAAGTGGTCTTAAATTTCCTGATTTATTTGAGCACGTTTTATTTGTTAAGTTCGATTCCATTTATATTTGGCTGGTTAGAAACAGAAAGTGTAGTATCTACTCTTGAACATTGGGGTGGTGATTATAATGTAAAATTATTAAATGGTGTATTTTTTGACGTTGCACTATCTTCAAAAGTTTTCGCTTTCTCGACACTTGTTATTATTACAAGTTATCAGTGGTTTAATAAATCATTAACCTTAAAATTAATTTATACCCTTTTAATTTTCCTTGGTTTATATTCCACATACATGGCTTTTACGCGTACCGGATGGATATCGCTGATACTGGGAATTGCTATTTATCAATTATATAAAACGAGTTATAAGAAAAAAACAAAATTTGTAATCATATTATTGTTTTTTTCATTCATTATTTTGATTCAGCAAGACAGCCTAACTATTTTATACAATCGTTTAATGGGAATACATAGTGTAAGCAAAAAGAATTATTCTCAAATTGATGAAATAACATCCTCAAGAACAATTTTGTATGACATTGCCTTAAAAACGTTAAAAAAAGCGAATTTTGTTACATTAATGATTGGATATGGGGAAGAACAAGGAAGAGAAGAATTTACTAAATACATTAATAAAGCAATGGTTGCTCATAATCGGTTTTTGGAGATAACAATTAGTGGTGGCATAATAGCGTTAGCCCTGTTTATTTATTTACTGTATTTATTTTCAGTGAAAGTTTATAAGGGGGCAAAAAATAAAAACTCTTCTATATCAAAAACTACAGTTATTCTTTGGACATTGTATTTATTTTACCTTTTTCCTTCTCATGGGTTGCCTCTTTGGGGCGGCGTAATACTTGGCGGTTACATATTTCTAAATGAGTCTTCTTTAAATAGGTTTTTGTTGCCTGAGGAATCTCTGAAACAAATAAATCATCAATAATACTTTAATGAAAATCCTAATAATACACTATCGGTTTTATAGAAGTAGTGGGCCTGAGAGTTATTTATTTAATATTATTAACCTGCTTACTAGGTCAGGACATAAGATCATACCATTTTCCATTGATTATAGCCAAAATGAAAAGACGGAATTTTCAAAATATTTTGTTCAACCCCCTTTTAGCAAGGAAACATTTCATATTCGTGATGACAATACAAAAAATGTTAGTCCTCTAAAAAAAATAAAGTTTGTTAAAAACATGTTTTTTAATTCTGAGGCATACACAAATTTGAAATCATTGATAAAACATGAGAAGCCAGATATCGCATATGTACTTCAGTATGGGGCAAAACTTTCCACTTCAGTTTTTGATGCTTGTTATAAAAACAATATACCAGTAGTTCTTAGAGTAAGTGATTTCAACCTATTATGTCCAAAAAATATTTTTTATAGAAACAATTCTGTTTGTACAAAATGTTTAAATAATCTATTTTACAGTGTATATCATAAATGTATACATGATAGTTACACAAAGTCATTTATTAATTTTTTAACCTATGAATATAATTCCTTAAGAAATTTCATGAAAATGATTAATGCGATTGTAGTGCCTTCAAAATTTACAGAACAGATATTTTTACATAGCCGAAAATTCAATCAGACAAAAATTAAGCATATCCCAACCTTTATTCCTAATTATAAAATTAATATTAATTTTAATTATTTTAAGGCAAACAAACTATGTTATTTTGGTAGAATAAACTATGATAAAGGAATCCATATTTTAATTGATGCAATTAAAATAATTCATGATCAAGGCTTAAAAGTAGAGGTTGATATTTATGGAAGTCTTGATAATGATTATGCCCAAAACCAAATTAAAAAGTGTGATGATTGGCAAATTTCAAATATAATTAAGTTTTTAGGTTTTAAGGATAATACTTATATTTTAGACAGACTTCAGGAGTATTCATTTTCAATTATCCCATCTGTCTGGTTTGATAATATGCCTAATTCTTTTATTGAAAGCCAATCAAGAGGGGTTCCCGTTATTGCTTCTGCGATTGGAAGTCTTAAAGAATTAATCAAAAATTCATACAACGGGTTTTTATTCAAGCCTGGCAATCCTGATGATTTGGCCAAAGTTATACTAGAGGCCATAAATCGAAAAGATTTATTAGAAATCCGTAGAAATTGCATTAAATGGGTTAATCAAAACTTATCAGAAAATGAACATGTAAATTCATTGATCAAACTATTTGAAAAAAGTATACATGATAATAGAAGCAGTTAATAAATTAATTGTTCGACTGGGCAGAAAAGGTTATAAAATTGACGAAAATATCTCAACGGTTCAACTGTTTATTGTTTTAAGGTTCAGATTTTTCCAGGTTTTAAGAGGCTTTTTAGTCAAATATAGGATTAAAGAAGTAAAAGGGCTATTATTTCTTGGGAAACGGGTTAAGTTATTATTTAAACAAAACATAACGTTAGGCCGAAGTGTGGTTTTAGGCAACAACGTTACTATTAACGCATTATCAACAAAAGGGGTTGTTATTGGCAATAATGTTACAATTTTAGATAATACGATTATTGAATGCACAGGTGTTATCAGAGCTCTTGGCGAAGGATTGATAATTGGTAACAATGTAGGTATTTCTCAAAACTGTTTTATTCAGGTTAGAGGTTCTGTCCGTATTGAAGACAAAGTAATATTTGGGCCAGGTGTATATGTTTTTTCGGAGAATCACAATATTGAAAATCCGAACGCTTACATTACAGAACAAGGAGAATCACGAAAAGGTGTTTTAATAAAAAAAGGAGTCTGGGTTGGTAGTAGAGCAACAATTCTAGATGGTGTTACAATTGGAGAGCATTGCGTAATTGCCGCAGGAAGTATTGTAACTAAAGATATACCTCCTTTTTCTGTGGTTGCGGGAATTCCTGCCAAAATAATCAAATCCAGAAAATAATTAAGCTGTAATGAAATTATTTAGTAAGATATTATTTCGAGTAAAATTTATCTTTTTTGGTTTATTACATTTGAAATCCACAATTAATAACTTCAATTATTTTAGAAACATTGTTTTTATAGTTTATTCAAATGGTCATACCGGATCAACAACGGTATATTACAATTTGTTGGAACAATTTCCTTTTGTAAAGATTTTTCATGTACATGTCTTGTCTGATGTTTGGCTTAAAATGGGCAAAATGATTAAAGGAGACAGAAATGAAATATTAAAAAACAATGTGTTGAATTACAAAAAGAAAAATCCTGATAAAAAGTATTATCATATTACCATGGTCCGTGATCCTATTGAAAGGGCAATTTCGTCTTTTTTTTATAATCAGAAATATAAAAAGTTCAAAGGACCTGACTTTATTACAAATAATAATTTAGAAATATTCGAAAAAGAAATTGATTTCGAAAAAAATGTTATGTGGTTTGATTACGATTACAACGCTTATTTTAAAACAAATTATCAGAATTTAAAATTTGAAAAAAATAAGGGATTTTCCATAACAAAATTTGATGACAAAAATTATTCTCTGATAATAAGAACTGATAAACTAAATAAAATTTTTTCATACGCTTTTTATGAGTTAATAGGATTCAAACCGGATGAATTAAAATCATTTAATACGCGAAGTCAAACAAATGTTGGTGAATTGTATAAAGAGTTTAAAAATAAATTGCGACTAAGTGATGAAAAAACATTAGCGTTGTTAGAAAATAAGTTCGTAAAAAAATTTTTTACAGAAGCGGAGATTAAACAAAAAATAAAAAAAATCAATAAATCAAAATAATGAAAAAATTAAAAATTTATATCGCTGGCTGCGGCGGCATGTTGGGTGAAGCATTTTATACACAATTTAAAGATGATTACGAAATTAAATGTACTGATAAAGATGTCAATGAAGATTGGTTGTCTTTTTTAGATTTCAGAGATTTTGACGCATATAGAAAGGATGTAGTAGAATTTAGACCGGATTATCTTTTCCATCTGGGAGCCTATACTGATCTGGAATTTTGTGAAGAGCATGCCGATGAAACTTATTTAACTAATACATTGGCGGTTGAAAATGCCGTATACATTGTCAATAAATTAAATATTCCGATTTTGTATATTAGCACGGCAGGAATTTTTGATGGAAAAAAAGAGTTCTACGATGACTGGGATCAGCCTAATCCATTGGGGGTTTATGCAAGGGCTAAATACATGGGGGAGCGTTTTGTTGTTGAAAATGCAAACCGGTATTTGGTATGCCGGGCCGGTTGGATGATGGGTTCGGGCCCTAAAAAGGATAAGAAATTTATCCAAAAGTTAATGAAGCAAATAAAAGAGGGTAAAAAAGAATTGTTTATCGTAGATGACAAAGATGGTACTCCCACCTATACCCATGACTTTGCCCGAACAGTTAAAGAATTGATTAAAAAAGAGTATTGGGGTTTGTATAATACGGTTTGCGGGGGACAGACAAGCCGCCTTGAGGTTGCAACGGAATTATTAAAGATTCTAAACCTTGACAAGGAGATAAAAATCACCCCTGTAAAATCCGATTTCTTCAAAGATGTTTATTATGCAGAACGCCCTGCTTCGGAAAGGCTTTTAACTAAAAAACTAAATTTACGTGGGGTGAATAAGATGCGGGATTGGAAAATCTCTTTGAAAGAATATATAAATGAATACTACAAAGATTATTTACAATAAATGAACCAAAAGAAAAAAGTTGCCATAATAGGTACCAACGGATTACCGGCAAAATATGGCGGATTTGAAACCTTAACGCATTATCTCACACTTTATCTTAAAGATGATTTTGATTTTATTGTTTACTGTAGTAAAACCCCAAAACAAAAAAGGCAAAAAAGTTTTCATGACGCTGAATTAAAGTACTTTCCCTTAAAAGCCAACGGATGGCAAAGTGTTTTATATGATGCAGTAAGTATTGTTCATGCCTGGTTTAAAGTTGATGTATTATTGGTTTTAGGAAATTCGGGCGCAATTATCTTTCCGTTTCATAAATTAACTGGCAAAAAGCTTGTCCTTAACATAGGCGGAATAGATTGGATGAGAGATAAGTGGAACTATTTTGTCAAAAAATACATTCACTTTTCAGAAAAATTATCGGTTCGCTTTGCGGATGTTGTTATAACAGATAACAAAGTAATTCATGATCATTACGTTTCAGAATATCAATGCGAAAATATAATAATCCCTTATGGTGGAGATCATGTCCTGAGGCCGAATGTTACCGGTGAATTTAAAAAAAAATATCTTTTTCTTCAAGCCGAATATGCCATAAGCGTGTCGCGTGCACAGGAAGATAACATGATTCATATTGTTTTGGAAGCCTATAAAAAAATGTCTGACAAAGTTCTTGTTTTGATATCTAACTGGCATATTTCAGAATATGGAAGAAAATTAAAACGACAATATTCTGGCATTGATAATATTTATCTTATTGATGCAGTGTATAATCAGGAGGAATTGGATTTGTTGCGGAGTCATGCTTCTCTTTACATTCATAGTCATTCCGTTTGTGGTACTGCACCAAGCCTGGTGGAAGCAATGAATTTAAATTTACCAGTTATTAGTTATAATTCCCCTACTAATCTGGCTTCCACAAAAGGCAAAGCTGCATATTTTACTGGCGTCAACGATCTTATTAAACTGGTTACTTCATTAAACGCAAATAAATTAAATACCATAAAAAGAAGTATGTATCAAATAGCAACTACGCAATATACATGGAAGCACGTCTGTAATGAATATAAAAAGGCCATAAATAACGACAATGAATAAATTAAGAATTGCAATAATAGGCATGGGGAGAATGGGCATAACCCATTATTCCATCATCAACAGCCATCCCGATGTGGAAATAGAATCCATTGCAGATCCTTCCGCTTTGGTTTCCACCCTAATGAAGAAATATTTGCCGGTAAAAATATTTAAAGATTATAATGATTTATTTGAAAAAACCGTACCTGATGCAGTGCTTGTTTGTACTCCGCCGAGTTTGCATTTCCCTGTAATTCAAAAGGCAGCGGAGAAGAGTATCCCTGTATTTGTTGAAAAACCCTTTACTACAAAATATAGAGAAGCTTCTGAATTAGCAAAATTATATCAAGCCAAAGGGATTGTAAACCAGGTAGGTTATGTCAACCGGTATAATGATGTTTTTGGCAAAATAAAAGAATTTGTTGATAAGGGTGTTATCGGGAGTGTGATTCGTTTTAAATCTGAAATGTTCAGTGCTACTATTACACGGACTGCTAAAGGAAACAGCTGGAGGAGTTTGCGTGAAAACGGAGGTGGGGTGGTTTTCGAAATGGCTTCCCATGCCATAGATTTGGTAAATTACTTGTTGGGGAAACTGGACAAAGTGATTGGAACCTCTCTGAACTTCATTTATTCGAAAGAGGCGGAGGATGCTGTTTCTTCAACTTTTTTATATAAAGACGGCAAAAGCGGTACTATTTACATAAACTGGAGCGACCCAAGCTATCGGAAGCCTACCAATAAAATTGAAATTTTTGGAGATGAAGGAAAAATATTGGGGGATCAACACACCTTAAAAGTTTTTTTAAATAAAGCCAATGATCAATATAAATTACGCAAAGGTTGGAACACTTTGTACATAACAGATTTGTTTAAGCCTGTACCTTTTTATGTTAGAGGTAATGAATTCACCCGGCAACTTTACCATTTCATTGATTGTGTCCAGGGTAAGGAAAAAGCGAACAAGTGCACTTTCTTAGATGGTGAAAATACGCTGGAGGTGATAGAAAAGCTTTTTAATGATTTCGAACAAAACGGGAGGATATAGAGATGACACAAATTGATAAAATTGTTTTTGGTGACAACCAGTTTTTTGGAATCAATCACATGTCACAGGAGAAAGCACAGCAATTGGCTGAGAAATTTTATGATATAAATAATATTTTCAGAATCTATGATACGGCTATTGAAACGGGAATTAACGCCATCATGTTAAACAGTAACGACAGGGCAAAAGATATTTGTGAATATTTTAGATCAAACAGCAGCAAATATCAAGATATTAGCTGGTACCCTTCCATTCCTTATCCCCACAAATATGCAAACCTTGTTGCAGAAAAAGGCATTATGCCTGCCATAAATGAAGTGTTGTTTAAAAATAACACAACAAAAGGCGTTTTGGGCATGATGGCAAAAGGTGGTGTGGCTTTGTTTAACAAAGATGCCATTAAAATGATGCAGATGTTGATTGATGTAGAGATGAAAATGTTTCAGGGGCTAAATATTAAAGTGGTTTTTCTGCAAAATATTATTACGGATTTGCTATTGGGCTACGATTTAAAAGAGATATTTTATGAATACACGGAACATATCCGCAAAAAATATAAAGTTGCTCCCGGATTAATCACACAAAACATGCCTGTTCTCCTTGAGAAACTTAAAGAATGGGAGATTGAAGAAGTTGTGGTTTGTACTTCATTTAATAAAATAGGTTATTTAATGTCACCGGATATTGATTCTTATATTAAGTCGGCCAGTGATAATGATCCTTCAAAATACCAATTAATGGCCATGTCAACAATGGCTTCGGGTGCTGTTCCTGCGAAAGAGGCTTACAAATTTATCAATAATCAAAATATTCAATCTGTTGTTTTTGGAGCATCTGGTAGAGGCCATATTATAGAAACAGTAAAACTGATTAATATATGAAAATCATCTCCGTAGTCGGTGCACGACCAAACTTTATGAAAATAGCCCCTTTTATCCGGGCCATCAAACAGTATAATACATTCCTGTCCCCCGCTGGCGGGGGATCAATGGGGTGGATTTCCTTCTCTTCGAGGGGGTGGTCTGAAAGACCGGGGGTGATGTCTCCCTCTGGAGGGGTTGTCTCGTCTGCAAACGAGAGGGGTGAGGTCATTCATCATATTCTCGCCCACTTCGCCCGGCACGATCTCAACCGATTGTTGATTTTATAAAATAATCTTACCTTTGCTTTAAAAATACAGGAATATTAAAAGTATTATCTTAGAAATACA
>Ga0114931_10006777_pt1 | contig 14067 bp, 9 predicted proteins | sample 2SBtaG_FD_89579 | JGI IMG/M metagenome (GOLD analysis project Ga0114931, IMG submission 89579) | Deep subsurface microbial communities from Kolumbo volcano to uncover new lineages of life (NeLLi) - 2SBTROV14_V59a metaG | ecosystem: Environmental > Aquatic > Marine > Volcanic | place: Kolumbo...
TGCCTCCCCCATTCGATAAGGTCACCGTTGATCCTAACTTGGTGATGGTCTGCAGTTCATTACTGGCACTGGCATCTGCATCATTCACTGCATCGGTAAAGCTTCCTCCCCCATTTGACAAGGTCACAATAGAGCCTGATTTACTGATTGTTTGGATCTCATTGGATGGGTTGGCGTCTGCATCATCCACGTTCAAGCTCAGGGTAGAACCACTCGTCAGGCTGATATCACCTGCTGCACCGGTTGTACTTATATCCTGCAATTCATTGGTTGGGTTGGCATCTGCATCGTTTACCGCATCAGTAAAACTGCCTCCCCCATTTGATAAGGTCACAATAGAGCCTGATTTACTGATTGTTTGGATCTCATTGGATGGGTTGGCGTCTGCATCATCCACATTTAAGCTCAGGGTAGAACCACTCGTCAGGCTGATATCACCTGCTGCACCGGTTGTACTTATATCCTGCAATTCATTGGTTGGGTTAGCATCTGCATCGTTTACCGCATCGGTAAAACTGCCTCCCCCATTCGATAAGGTCACCGTTGATCCTACCTTGGTGATGGTCTGCAGTTCATTACTTGCACTGGCATCTGCATCATCCACTGCATCAGTAAAACTGCCTCCCCCATTCGATAAGGTCACCGTTGATCCTAACTTGGTGATGGTCTGCAGTTCATTACTGGCACTGGCATCTGCATCATTCACTGCATCGGTAAAGCTACCTCCCCCATTTGATAAGGTTACCGTAGAGCCTGTTTTACTGATCGTTTGGATCTCATTGGAAGGGTTGGCGTCTGCATCATCCACGTTCAAGCTCAGGGTAGAACCACTCGTCAGGCTGATATCACCTGCTGCACCGGTTGTACTTATATCCTGTAATTCATTGGTTGGGTCTGCATCAGGGTCGGTTACGCCATCCTGAATAGGACTCAGATCTACAGAATTGCCACCGGTAATGTCCAGGAGCGTACCCGTGAGTGACAAAGTTTGGTTATCCGTATTGGTCCCGGAAAATGGGGAAAGATCAATGGCGGTTGGGCTTACATTGTTGGTGATAGACAGTGTATTTCCCACCAATTGTAGGTCCTGTATTTCATTGAGCGGATCGTTATCGGCATCGTTGACGCCATCCTGAAGAACACTGAGGTCAATGGAGTTACCTCCCGAAATATCCAGGGTTGTTCCGGTCAATGCCAGTGTCTGGTTATCTGTATTGGTACCTGTGAGAGTCGAAAGGTCGATATCCGTAGCCAAAGCGTTATTAGTGATACGAAGGACATTCCCTACCAATTGAAGGTCCTGAACAAGAGTTATGGGTGTCCATGAACTGCTGTTCCAATAATAAAATGCATCTAAATCTGCATCATAGACTAAAAGGCCATTCTCACCGGCCGATAATCCTGGGGACATGGCGGTCCGTTGCGAAGTAGTAAGCCTGGGGATCAGTATCCCTGAATTGCCGGAAGTTGATACAACATCAAGAGCAGCATTCGGATTTGGAGTACTCGTACCAATTCCAACTCCCGACTGTGCATATATGAATAGAGAAGTGAATACGAAACAACACGTACTGAGCGACGAAATAAGAAACTTTTTCATAATTGGTAAGGCTGGTTAGTCATATAAAGTTAACAATTTAAAATTGAATTATGGCAATACTGTACACACGTCCTATACTTTAGAGTTGATTGAACAAAACGGTGATAATATATGAATACCCGGCAACACCAAATAGTAAACATGTAGCAGCAATTTTTATCATACTCAATACATAATTGGATGGTAACTTGACCAAGGTTACAAGTCCATATTTCTCACAAACTCACAAACCTGGCCTGAAAAAAACGAAGATATTCAGGCTCATACACCATTCTAAGTCCTTTTATAGATGCTCTCTCATGGTACACCTGTTGAACCGATTCTGCTACTACATCCATATGCGCCTGAGTATACACTCTCCGCGGGATGGTTAGTCGGACCAGTTCAAGACTGGGGTAATGATGCTCTCCGGTTTTTACATCCCTACCCGCTGACACGATTCCCCTTTCCATGGCCCTCACCCCTGAATCTATATAAAGGGCAGCAGCAAGAGCTTGTGCTGGAAATTTGTCTTGTGAGACATGAGGTAAGAATTTCAGTGCATCAATAAACACTCCATGCGTGCCAACCGGAACCACAATGGGAATCCCTGATCTTATCAGGAGATCGCCCAGATAGTGGACCTGGCCTACCCGGGCTTTAATATGCTCATCCTGAACAGATTCGGCAATGCCCCGCGCCAAAGCCTCCATGTCTCTACCTGCGAGCCCTCCATAGGTATGCAACCCCTCATAGACTACCACCAGGTTTCTGGCCTTTTCGAACAATATCTTATCGTTTAAAGCAAGAAATCCTCCGATATTCACCATAGGGTCTTTTTTAGCGCTCATGGTAGCTCCATCTGTAAGGCTGCAAATCTCCTTTACAATTTCAGCCACTGAGCGATTTTCATTTCCCTTTTCCTTCTGTTGAATCATGTAGGCGTTCTCCGCAACCCGGGTCATATCATGAATGATCTTAATCCCATAGATATTTGTCAACTCCCTCAACTCCCTAAGATTAGCAAGTGAAATGGGCTGACCGCCAGCCATATTGACTGTCGTGGCCAATGAAACATAGGGAATACTCGCTGCCCCCTTCTTTTTAATCAGGTTTTGTAATTTGTTCAGATCAATGTTGCCTTTGAAAGGAAAAGTGTTGGTGGGATCATGGGCTTCATCTATGATAACATCAACAAATTTACCACCTGCTAACTCCTGATGGAGTTTTGTGGTGGTAAAGTACATATTACCTGGGATGTAATCACCGGGCTTGATCATCACCTTAGACAGAATATGTTCGGCCCCTCGCCCCTGATGTGTAGGGACAACATGTTGATAACCATAATAATGCCTGACGGCTTCTTCCAGATGAAAGAAATTAATACTACCAGCATAAGCTTCATCACCGAGCATCATCCCTGCCCACTGCCGATCGCTCATAGCCGAGGTGCCACTATCGGTCAGCAGGTCAATATAAACATCATCTGATCGTAACAAAAAGGTATTGTATCCTGCTTTTTTAATTGCTTTAAGCCGTTGTTCTCTGGTTTTCACAGTGACGGGCTCAACCATTTTTATTTTAAAAGGTTCTGCCCAGGAATGTTTGATCGTTGTCATTGATACCTGGTTATGAGTTTCATACCCAAAGCTCTTCATTGGTTTTAATTTATTTTATGATGTATATCAGTTGTTAAGGGTATGGAATCAACGAATTCGTCCCGTATGTACCTCATCTGAACATGTCATTTTCAGCGCAAATACATCCTTGATTTAGTATTTTTGCACCACAAAGTAAATCATCGATTGAAAGTCGTAACTCCATATAGGCCAAAGCACAAGGTACGCATAGTTACCGCGGCGAGTTTGTTTGACGGTCATGACGCCGCAATAAACATAATGCGACGAATTATTCAGACTACGGGTGTTGAAGTTATTCATTTGGGACATGACCGTAGCGTAGAGGAAGTCGTTAACTGTGCTATCCAGGAAGATGCCAATGCCATTGCCATGACTTCTTACCAGGGCGGGCATAATGAGTATTTCAAGTATATGTATGATCTGCTCAAGGAACGTGATGCCAGTCATATAAAAATTTTCGGAGGAGGCGGCGGAGTCATTCTCCCGAAAGAAATAAAAGCACTTCATAAATATGGGATTGCCAGGATCTATTCGCCTGATGACGGTCGCAAAATGGGATTACAGGGAATGATTAATGACCTGGTACAACGATGTGATTATGCAATAGGAAAAAATGTTAATGGTGAGCTAAAAGCATTGGAGAGACACAATGACCAGGCCATTGCCAGGGTTATCTCGGCTGCAGAAAACTTTCCCAATGATTCTAAACTTGTTTTGAAAAAGGTTCATGCACTGGCATCCAAAAGAAAAATACCCGTTCTCGGTATTACGGGTACAGGAGGAGCAGGTAAATCATCCCTGGTGGATGAGCTGGTCCGCCGATTTCTGGCTGATTTTGATAAGAAAACCCTGGCGATAGTCTCTGTTGACCCATCAAAAAGAAAGACAGGAGGAGCCTTGCTTGGCGACAGGATCCGCATGAATGCGATAAATAGTGATCGCGTGTTTATGAGATCATTGGCAACCCGGCAATCCAACCTGGCCCTTTCAGCGCATGTGGATGAAGCCATCCAGGTGCTCAGGGCCGCCAACTATGATCTGATCATCCTCGAGACATCGGGTATTGGCCAGTCCGATACAGAGATTACTGAACATTCTGATCTTTGTTTATATGTGATGACTCCTGAGTATGGGGCAGCTACTCAGTTGGAAAAAATTGATATGTTGGACTATGCTGATATCATCGCCATTAACAAATTTGATAAACGAGGAGCCCAGGATGCGATCAGAGATGTAAAAAAGCAGTTCCAGCGGAATCATCAGCTTTTTGATACCTCCCCTGATCAGCTACCTGTCTATGGCACCATAGCCAGCCAGTTCAATGATCCTGGGATGAACCACCTCTACAGCAACATCATTGACCAACTGAATAAAAAATATAAATTTCGTTCCAACTCACACCCGGAGTCTGTGAAGGCTTCGAAGAAAATATACATCATCCCCCCAAGCCGGACAAGGTACCTTTCGGAAATAGCCGAAAACAATCGCCAATATGATCTACATGTAGAAGAACAGCGACAAATAGCCCAGAAGCTATATGCGTTTAGCGAATCCATCTCCGCCTTAGAATCCACTGGTAAGCAGGAGGACCAGGAGCTGGCTGATCAACTGAGAATGAAACTCGAAAGTACCAAGCTTGATCTGGATCCTCATCACTTAAAGATGATCGAAGAATGGAAAGGCAGAAAAAATAGGTACCTACAAGAAGATTTTACTTTCCAGGTAAGAGGGAAAGATATCTCGATTAAAACTCACAGTACCAGTCTTTCTCACAACAAGATTCCGAAAATTTCTTTACCCACCTACGAAGGTTGGGGTGATCTATTGAAATGGATGCTCCAGGAGAATGTGCCCGGGGAATTCCCCTACACTGCGGGACTATTCCCCTTTAAACGTGTAGGTGAAGACCCTACTCGCATGTTCGCAGGCGAAGGTGGTCCTGAGCGTACCAACCGACGTTTTCATTATGTAAGTATGGGCATGCCGGCTAAGCGACTCTCCACTGCCTTTGACTCTGTGACCCTGTACGGAAATGATCCTGATTACAGACCGGATATCTATGGCAAAATCGGGAATGCCGGTGTATCCATCTGCTGCCTGGATGATGCCAAAAAATTATATTCAGGGTTTGACCTGCTCGATCCTAAAACATCAGTAAGCATGACCATTAATGGCCCTGCACCCATGCTATTAGGCTTTTTCCTTAATGTGGCCATTGACCAGCAATGTGAACTATACATAAAACAGCATAAACTGGAAAAAAAGGTGGAGAAGCTTTTGACATCAAAATACGATGACAGAGGGATCCCCAGGCCCGCCTACCAGGGGCGGCTACCTGATGGCAACGACGGTCTGGGTTTGATGCTACTGGGAATAACAGGTGATGAAGTGATTTCGGAAGAAGCTTATCAGAAAATCAAAGCTAAAACCCTCCACCAGGTCAGGGGTACAGTACAAGCTGATATCCTCAAAGAAGATCAGGCTCAAAACACCTGTATTTTTTCAACTGAGTTTGCATTGAGGATGATGGGAGATGTTCAGGAGTACTTCATCAACGAAAAAGTTCGTAATTTCTATTCCGTGTCAATCAGCGGGTATCATATTGCTGAGGCGGGGGCCAACCCTATCACACAACTGGCATTTACTCTTGCCAATGGCTTCACCTATGTAGAATACTATCTAAGCCGGGGAATGGACATCAATAAATTTGGTCCCAACCTTTCCTTTTTCTTCTCCAATGGGATCGATCCTGAATATGCCGTAATAGGTCGGGTAGCCCGCAGGATATGGGCCAAGGCTATGAAATTTAAGTATAAGGCAAATGAAAGGGCCCAGATGCTTAAATATCATATTCAGACCTCAGGGAGGTCACTCCACGCCCAGGAAATAGATTTCAACGACATCAGGACGACGTTGCAGGCGCTTTATGCTATCTACGATAACTGCAACTCGCTACATACCAATGCCTACGATGAAGCGATAACCACTCCAACGGAAGAAAGTGTCAGGCGTGCATTGGCTATCCAGTTAATCATTAACAAGGAACTTGGTCTGGCAAAAAATGAGAACCCTTTACAAGGTTCGTTCATTATAGAGGAACTTACCAACCTGGTGGAAGAGGCCGTGCTAGCTGAATTTGATAGGCTTAGTGAGCGTGGGGGTGTTCTTGGTGCCATGGAAACCATGTATCAACGAAGTAAGATCCAGGAAGAAAGCCTGCACTACGAATCTATGAAACATTCCGGGGAGTATCCTATTGTTGGAGTTAATACTTTCCTGAGTTCAAAAGGATCTCCGACCGTAATTCCAGGGGAAGTGATACGCGCCACGAAGAAAGAAAAAGAATATCAAATCGACATGTTGAAAAGCCTGCATGCCGCTCATGTTGAAGAGGCTAAGATCAAATTGAAAAAAATCCAAACGTCAGCTATCCGGAATAATAATGTCTTCCAAGCCATTGTAGAAGCAACCAAAGTTTGTTCCCTGGGTCAAATAAAAGATGCCCTTTTTGATGTAGGTGGGCAATATCGAAGGAATATGTAGTGGTTGAGTGTGACTGGCAGACTTAACCCAGTCATAATAAGATTGATTTTTATTCGTTAATGTTTTCCCTTGACCCGGGTTATTCATGACAATTCCAAGAGTAACGATCTAAAATGATTGATTATTAATTACTTATGAAAGGGTTAACCCTACCTATTTCAACATAGTGCACTCATATCTGGGGATTACTTTTTTTGGAAATAATGTTTGTTTGAAACCTAATTGACAGGTTATCAAATCATTTAAGATTTGACAGCTCCTTGGGTGGAATATTCTGTTACAATTTCCGGGTCAAGACCAAAAGACCACCTCCATTTCATAGCCTCAACTTGTTCAAGAATTGCTAACTTGCACAAAAAAAATATTATGGCTTCAATAACACTAAAAGGAAATGAAATTCATACCGCAGGAAACCTGCCGGAAATTGGCAGTGAGGCTCCATTGTTTACCCTTACTAGAGCAGATCTATCACCGGTGAGCTTATCAGAGTTTAAAGGGGAGAAAGTTGTATTGAATATTTTCCCATCACTGGATACCGGCATATGTGCCGCGTCTGTACGCGAATTCAATAAACGCGTTTCGGAAGGTTTGGGAGCTAAAGTTGTATGTATTTCAAAAGATTTGCCCTTTGCCCATAATAGGTTTTGTGAGGCCGAAGGTCTTGAAAACGTCATCACGGCTTCTGATTTTAAAAATTCTGATTTCGCAGATGCTTATGGGACTGAGATTGCCGATGGACCCATGGCTGGTCTTCATTCTCGTGCTATTGTGGTAGTGGATGAGCGGGGACGCGTAGCATATACTGAGCAGGTACCGGAAATCGCTCAGGAACCTGACTACGAAGCAGCCGTTTCTGCCCTTGCAGGATGACCATGAAGATCATCACCCGTTATAAAGACGATGAACTCTATATTGCCGAAAATGAAGATGGAAATACGGCCAATATTGATATGAGGGCTCCTGAAGAGAAAAAGCACCTGGGTCCGGTTGAACTGATGCTGGCTGCCGTAGCTGGATGTGCGGCTGTGGATATGGTTTCCATGATTAAAAAGAAACGCAAGACCTTCAGGGACCTGATCATCGAAACCACCGGGACCCGCCGGGCAGACCATCCCAGGGGGTTGACTCATATTCATTCCAGGTACACCTTGATCTCCCCTGACACGTCATTAGAAACGTTCCAAAAAGTAGCTGAACTGGCCACAACCAAATATTGCTCAGCAGCAGCCTCGGTGAGTGCGCAAATTGAGTACAGCTGTGAGGTAAGGTCAGGTGTATGATTGAAGATGACATCTTGTTGTTTAGCCATTGCCTTAACAGAATTTATCACTCAACTTAGCGGTCCAGCCATTGTTTGAATTCTGAAACTTTCTCACGACTAACAATTGCATCTCGGCCCGTCAAATGAGTGAGCTTCAGTAGCAAGCGACTATTGGTGAAGGAAACAATGTCTTCAATGGCATCAATATGCACCAGGTATTTTCTTCCTATTCTAAAAAATTGGTGAGGATCGACAAACGACTGGATTTGCTCAAGCGTGAAGTCCAGTATATGAGAGCGGGCATCCTTGGTCTTGATAAATGTAGTTTTATCCTGGCTGTAAAAGTACAAGGCATCAGATACGTGCACCGTCTTAAGATGTGCACCTACCTTAATTATAAACCTTGATTTATACCCATGCTGCATTTGATCATATGCTTCATGAATCTTGACATTTTCCTTTTCAACGCTAAACACAGCTTTCATTTGATCATATTTGTTTAACGCCTCAACGAGTTCTGATTCCTGAAGAGGTTTTAGCAAATAGGCAATGCTATTTAATTTAAAAGCTTGAATGGCATACTCATTAAAGGCTGTAATAAATATGACAGGGCATTTCGCATTGACAATATCAAATACTTCAAAACCTAAACCATCTCCCAATTGGATATCCATGAAAAGGAGTTCAGGTGGTGGATGGTTAACCAGCCATTTGGCCGTCGCTTTTACAGAGTCCAGAATTGCAACAACTTCAATGCCTAACTTAGTAAGCAAGTCCTGGAGATGCCTGGAGGCAGGCTTTTCATCTTCTACTATTACAACCTGTTTAACCATACTCTTCAAGTGTCAACAGGGGTAATTTCACTGTAAAGTAAGAACCGTCGTTCAATACTTCTACCAACGGATCTGATAATAATTTGTATCGATCTCTGATATTGCTAAGACCAATATTTGAAGTATCTCCTGGTAGTACAGATTTTGGAGCTATTTTATTTTTTACACATACACTGTCGCCTTCCCTGTAAATTTGGATTAACAATGGGCTTTCCGTGGTAACAACATTGTGTTTTATGGCGTTCTCCACCAACATTTGAAGAACCATAGGTGGAAGGTACTTATTTTCAGTTTCTTCATCCAATGATATATCTACTCTAAATTGATCTTCAAACCTGATGGACTGAAGGAAAGCATACGATTTCAGCATTTTTAGTTCTTCACGCACATGTACCACCTCACTTTTCCCTGCATCCAACACGGAGCGATAAACATTGGACAGCTGACCAACATATCTTGTGGCCAGTTCCTGGTTTTGGTAAATTAGAGTACTAAGGGTATTTAGACTATTAAACATAAAATGAGGATTGACCTGGTTTTTGAGTAATTCAAATTTTGAAGAAAGAATTTCATTTTTCATTTTTTCTTCTTTCAAGGCAAGTTTCCTCCATGCGAATAAAAATTCACGGGCCAGCATGATGGACAGAACCAGCACTGAAAAGAAAATAGCCACAAAAATATTGTTTCCAAGATTATCTGCTATTCGAATGTTGAAAGTGAAATCAAAAAACCAGACAATTGTGACCATGGCCAAAGCACTGTAAACAGAAGCCCCTAAAATCCCCAAAATGAATCGCTTAACGGGTTCCTTTAGCCACGAAACCACTTGATCAAGTCCATGGGAAACCCCCTGGTTACCAAACCACATAATCAGCCATATCCCATAAGTGATCAGCACACGCGGCCAGACATATTCCCACTGCCAGCGGCAATGAAGGCACATCAGGTATGCGGTGATTACAGCTAATAAAAAGATGAGCAGAAGTAACTTAAATACTGAGAGTATTTTGCTCTTGACTTTCACGCTGCTAATGTATTAATAATCATTTGGTTGTTTGCGAACACTTTTTAAGCATAGCCATAGCTTGTGGCTTGCCCCATGTGGGTAAGAGACCAGGCTCACCACCGGACTCCTTGTCAAAATATTCTATTGCCGTCCGGAAGATAGAACAGGCTTCTTCCGTGCTAGATCCCAAAAACTGGGCCGTTCCATATTGAAGTTGACCCATCATTAGCATCACCCTTGGATTCGTAGCATCCAATTGCTGCGCTTTCTGAAGAAAAGTCGCAGATTGCATGGAATATTCCTGTCCTCGACTTGCGGGCTCTACCCCTATTCGCATCATACTGGCAAAACCTTGCAAGACAAGTATCTCAACCTGATCTCCCCCCCGTTGATCAGACCTGTTTAACTGCACCTCTGCACGATCCAGATAACCATCAATCAGGGACTTGTCCTCCTCAACCGCCGACATCATAATATAACTATATGCTGAATAATAATATGGCAACCATTTATCGTTCTCCGTTGCACCAATCCTTTCAAAGGTATTGGCTGTTGACTGGAAATCAGTCACTGTTTCAGCCTGGTACAAAGCCTTTATGGTACTGGACATTGCCTTTTCATATCCTCCATTTCCAAAACTGTCCGATAGTGTACCGGAAATGAATATGCTTATTATCAGAATCTTTTCCATTGTATATTTCTTTTTAAATTAAAGATTAATAGTGAGCGAAAGATTGTCTTCTTTTACCTCAAAAACAGCCTTATCATAAGTTGGAGGTCCAAACATATTCTTCCCTTCCATTGAAATCCCATATGGTTCTGTAGGGATCCCAATCATGTTTTTATCCAGCTTTCCGTTTGCATTTTTATCTTGTACAACACTGATGGTGTACCTACCGGGTGGCACATCATTGAAAACGAATTTCATTTGCCCGGTTTGTGCTTCTGATTCCAAACTTTTATATGCTTTTTCAAGAAATGTTTCTTGGGAATCGAATAGCGTTACGAGAATATCTCCATCCGAAGACTTAATATTGGTTACGACAACCGTTAGGTTAACCTGAGCCCATGCATAGATGGTTGAAGTGGCTAACATAGATAGAATAAGTGCTGATTTTTTCATTTTTCTAGGAGTTAGTTTTTAAAGTGATTTTAATTGATTGAGAGTTGAATCTTTACTAAAGGTGATGAACACACCCAGAAAGAGAAACCTGGGAGCAGGCAAGGTATTGGCCTCCCCTACGTAAGTTCCTTTATCATTTGGAGTTTCACTGAAGGTATAACCGAAAATATTTTCCCGACCCAGAAGATTGGTGACACTGCCATAAATAATAACATTTTGAACAGCCAGGTAACTTATGTTTAAACTCAAGTCAAGATAGGCAGGGGTCTTTTCGCCATTGAACTTGATATGATTAGGGTTGTTGTATGCCCGTGGCGATGTGAAGGAAAAAGTGCCTCCTACTTGTGTTTTAAAGCTTGGTAGCCATTGTTTATAAACAACAGACAGGTTATGACTGGATGCAAAAGTGGGAGTTGCTCTTTCAGGGAAATCACGATAGTCACGCCTGGTGTCAAGGTAAGAGTAGGAAACCCAATAATCCACATTCTTTAGGGTCTTACTATCACGCCAGAAAATGTCAATGCCTTTGGCATACCCATTTCCCTTGTTAGTATAAACCATAGGGTTATTCTTATCTTCCGAAATAAATTTTACCAGATCACGATAGCGCTTCAGATATCCTTCGATTCGAAAAGTCCGGTTGGAACTGATCCACTGGTAGTTGAGGATAAAGTGATCGGCTTTTTCAAAGTCAAGACGGTTAGCTACCCTAAGCAGGTCGTCTGCAGGGGCTTGCTGGAAACTGCCGGCGGCCAGGGAAATCTGGGCATTATCACCCGTTTTATAGGCAAGAGATAAACGAGGTGCCAGATAAACATTTTTGTTCAGGTTGGTGTATTCAGCCCTGCCTCCTACACGTGCAAGGAAACTATTGGATAAGTAAATGTCGGTTTCAACAAACCCGGACCAGATTGGATCCCGAAAATTGGTATTGAAAGTAAAGCCATCACTCGTCCTTTGATAGTCCTGATCGCTTTCAGAATACAATAATTCTCCACCGGTATGCAAGGTCATCCAGTTGGCTAAATTTCCTGTAAAGGTAGCTTTGACATGACCTCCCTTGGTCATTACCTGTATTAACTCACCATCCATCACGATCTTGTCAGTGTTGGTGGTGTAAGCCATTCCAGTACGATAAGTCCATTTATCGCCAATGACGTTTTTCAAACTTGAATTTCCATAAGCATAATGATTCGTCACTTCTATTTTTGTCAATATTGAAGGGTCAAGGATGTCATGTTTAAAAAAACTAAACCGGCTGGTGTAGATATTACCATAGGCTTTCCACATACCACTTGATCCAAGTTCTTTTAGGAAAGCCATATTACCCTGAGCACTCTCAGGAGGATCCACCCAGTCGTTGGTTTGTGGCACCAGACCGAAATAGGGTTTTAAGTTGTGGTAGGCACCCTGAACAGCCAATGATGAGCTTGCCCATGATTGGGTATGACTCAATTCCGTGCCTACGCTCATCAAGCTCAAATCTGTCCTGTTTTGTCCTTGTCTTTCCTTGGTATTAAGAATAAGTGCAGAGGAAAGAGCCTGTCCATACTCAGCAGAATAACCCCCTGTACTGAAGCTGGTACCTTTGAACATAAAGGGTGAAAATCGTCCCCGGGTAGGAGTATTAGGAATAGTGGTGGTATAAGGTTTAAGTACCTGCAATCCATCAATAAAGGTTTTGGTTTCAGAACCGTCTCCTCCACGTATAAACAGGCGGCCTTCTTCACCAACTGTCTGAGTACCAGGAAGACTATTCAAGGCTCCGGCTATGTCGGCAGTTGCTCCCGCCGTTGTCACTATATCCAATGGTCTTAAAACTTCACTCTTTGTACCGGTTCCTGCATCAAACGTACCGGCCGTTATGACCACGGCATCCATTTTGTTGATGGCTTCATGAAGGGTAATGTCAATGGTTATTGTTCCCGGAACTAAGGTGATCTTCCGGGTTGATTCCGAATAACCAATAAAACTCACCACAATCTCAACAACTCCCACCTGATCAGTTGTGAATCGGTACTGACCATCGATACCCGAACTTGTCCCGTCATAGCTATTTCGAATAAGTACATTAGCTCCAACCAGGGTTTCTCCATGTTGGTCAGTAACCGTTCCGGAAATCGTTGTTTGGCCTTCAGCTAAAGATGCTATCATCAGGAAAGGGAAAAACAGCAGTAGTATCTTTTTCATAACACTACAAAAAATGACACCATCACTTCTATAAGCAAAAAAGAGAAGATGAACTGTTACATTAAGCAGATGAATTGTAGAAAAGAGTAGGAATCTGTAGTAATAGCTGCTAACAAATGAGGTATAACTGGAATTACAGCAAGGCTTGACAATTAGATAGATCGCTTATGTCACGCTAAAATCCGGTCCAGGTTGGTATCCTTCCATTCATGGTGGAAGACCAGGGGTTGAAAGATCATTTTTGATCTCAATCGATATCCACCAGCCCCCTTCTTCTTAATAAAGGCTCAATTTCGGGCTCCCTGCCTCGAAACTCCTTATACAATTCCATTCCTGGCCGGGTATTGCCTTGGCTTAACATATGACGGTATTTTTGGGCTGTTTCCTCATCAAACAAGCTCGTTTCCTTGAAAGCCTGAAACGCATCTGCATCAAGTACTTCCGACCAGATATAACTGTAGTATCCGGCAGAATAACTTGGGTCTCCTCCAAAAATGTGACTGAAATAAGTTGTGCGATACCTGGGTATGATCTGTGAAATCAACCCAATCTTATCCATGGCTTCCTTCTCAAGAGCATTGGCATCCTGTAATTCTTGTGACTGCAACGAATGCCAGGCCATGTCCAGGTAAGAAGCTGCCAGATATTCTACCGTTGCAAAACCTTGATTGAACGTACCAACGGCCTTAACCTTGGCAATGAGGTCATCTGGAATAAATTCTCCGGTTTGGTAGTGTTTGGCATATAATCGCAGCATTTCAGGTTCACTCATCCAGTTCTCCATCACCTGGGAGGGAAATTCCACAAAATCGCGAGGTACGTTTGTTCCTGATAAAGATGCATACGTGACATTGGAAAGCAAGCCATGAAGGGCGTGTCCGCATTCATGAAA
>Ga0114931_10006778_pt1 | contig 14065 bp, 9 predicted proteins | sample 2SBtaG_FD_89579 | JGI IMG/M metagenome (GOLD analysis project Ga0114931, IMG submission 89579) | Deep subsurface microbial communities from Kolumbo volcano to uncover new lineages of life (NeLLi) - 2SBTROV14_V59a metaG | ecosystem: Environmental > Aquatic > Marine > Volcanic | place: Kolumbo...
CGAGTGGTTATGACTATCGTTTTTATTCTGTTGCAATTCTTTCAATGTTGATGTCTTTTGTTCTTGGAGCTGCATTTCTCTTTGCACTTTTATCTTACGAGCTTGAGTCTGCAATATCATTATTTGCTCTTGCAATCATATCATTTCTTTTTGGTCATTATTACTATAAAACATCGTTTTACTAGATGGTCACTAATAAAAAGTAAATAAATGAACATTTATACTTGCTACTATGTATTACTAGCACTTAAGCATTGAATTTTGGCGTTTTAAGTTTTTTGTCCAATTCGTACGATTTAGGCCGTTATAATGCTTTACTTAAATCTATTACAATCAAAGGTTAATTTGACCTTCTTTGATATGTGTTTAACGGAAACTTCAGATGACAACGAAAAATAATTCCTAATTCTTCTAATTTTTTTATTCTGTAAGCAATTGCATTAGCATTTAATTTACATTTTTTTGAAATAGTTACTAATGTTTTTCTAGAATTCTGATTTAGTTGTTGTAATATTAACTTATCAACACTATTCAATTTAAAATTTGACTTTATTTCTAGAGTTAATGAGTACTTTAGAAAGATGGATAATAAATATTATTCTGAATTAGATGGAAAACTTGACGATATGAAACAATTAGCTGAGTATCTCAATAAAATAAATATTTAATCTAATTTTTTCTTCTTTTTTTGTTTTAGCAAATAATTTTCTTTAGAAATAGTAGATCTTCCTAGACGCTTTTCTGCATCTTTCCTTGCATTACCTGCAACTTCTCCGCCTTCTTTAGCAGAATCTTTACATTCTTTAAATCCTTGAGAATTTCGTTCTTTTGTTATTTCAGTGGTTGTTTTTTCTCCTAACATGATGAATATTAGTTCTAGATCAGTCATGTGGTCTCTTAGGTTTTGGTTTTTCTTTTGGAGTTGTTTAAATTCTTTGTATTCTCCAACAGTTTTTCCAAATGTTGCTTTAGATATTTCATTGGTTAAAATGGCAAATTCTTTTTCTGATTGGACATCCCTATTTTTCCATTCGTTAGTTAATTCTTGTCTTACTGCAATTCCTCTAAGTCTTTTGTCAATCCATTCTTTTGGATATCCTTTGAGTTCGTAATATTCTTTGATTCTATCTTGTCCAAGTTCTGGATTTTCAATTTCTTCTATTCTTTCATATCCTACTTGAGCTAACCATTGCTTGAATGGTTCTGCTTTTTTTGAAGGAATAGATTGAATTATCCTAAATAGAGCCTTTGTGTTGGCACAATCTGTTAAATATAACTTTCCATCTGCTGAAGGTAATTTCAGTTGTCGACACTTTGTCGATAACTCAACGCCATGTTCAGATTCTCGTTTTTTAAGTCTATACCAATAATCTTTAGCATCTTTACTTTCAGTTAAAACTTGAACAATATCTATGACTGAAAAATACCATTCTTCTTCATGCCAGATACGTCTAATTTTCTTATTTTGAAAAACAACGAGTTTATTATTTTTTTCCATTTATAAATAAATTACCTGTTTATCTTTAAATAATCTGTGTCTATTTGTCTAGTGTCTAGTGAAAAACAAAAAAAGTGAGTCGTTAGTTCACTGTATTTTTTGCGTGCTACATAAGAAGTTTTCGCCTAAGTATATTTTCCCAAAGCGTGATAATATCTGCAATTTTTTTGCAATTATCCGCTCCCAAAAGCACCAAATTTCTTGAGTTGTTCTTGACTTAGTCAATTTTTTCGATACTTTCCTTATGTTTCGTTACTTTCCGTTTTCAGGCTCTAAAACGCTGAAATTTAGTTATTTCAGCTTCACTACTGGTAGGGGTCGGTATAACGGAAATTAGAAAATATGTTATAACCACTTGTAAGTAACGAAACATTTATATATTGTTTTTTTTTCTTTAATCTTAAATGAAACGATTATCTGACCTTATAGGGATAATTTTTAACAAAGACACTTACTCTGAACTAGTTTATAGAATCGAAAATGATGTGCCCTTGGACACTCTCGAACCAGTTGCAAATACTCCACAAGCACAAAGACACAGAGAAAAAATTCTATTTGAAGAAACAATGAACCAGTTTGAAGGTGATTTAAGGCCGATAATAGAGCCAATAGCTAATGCAGTAGATGCAAAAAGCAAAACAGTAGATGTATACTCAAATTCTAAATCAATTATAGTTAAAGACAAAGGAAAAGGAATGAGCATAGACGATGTACTGCAAAAACTAGTCGTATTCTTCAATTCAGATAAAGAAGAAGAGGACATAGGAATGTTTGGAGTTGGTTTCTTTTCATTGCTTGGATATTGTCTACAAGATAAAAGTAATAGTTTAGAAGTAGAAACAACAAAGAATGAAGTCAAATATAAAATAAACTTTCAAGCAAAAACAAACAAGACAAAAGACCTATACGTGGATTTTGAAAAAACAAAAGGGAAAAAAGACGGAACTACTGTTAAAATAAATGTTAATCATAAAAAATCAGAACTAAAAGAATACATAACAAAATACCTAAACTTCTTTGACTCAACAAGATCGGCAATACGATTTAAAGGGGACAAAGTAAACAACATAAATGAAGATTATAGATATACAGTCGACTTTAATGGACAAACACAAGAAGGAAGAATAAAATTAGATTTATCTCCCAAAAAAAAGGAAGGAGAAGTAAGTCTATACTCTCAAGGAGTCTTTGTGATGCAGAAATCATTCCCATTATACAATCTCAAACTTGATATTCCTAAAAAAATAAAATTAGTTGAAGGAAGAGATGAATTTAAAATGGATGGAAATTATACTCAAAACATCCAATCATTAACCAAATTCTTAATAGATAATAGAAAAAAAATAATTGTAGAAAAAGGAATAGACACAAGAGATGTTTTAATGGATATAGTTAACACCGCAGGTCTTGGTGTTTATGATGTGCGAGAAATTATAAATGACAATATTGACAAATTATTTGAAGAAAGAACTTATTTAGTTAGAGGCTCCGACGCTCTTTATCGATCTGAAGAAATTAAAGGGTTTTTTGGAAATGAGATAGGCAATAATCTCTTTGTTCCAGCTAATAAAAACGCAGAATATATGTGGTTAGATATATTGCCAGGAATTCAAGATTTAATCTTTGAAAAATTTGATGTTGAAGAAAATGAAGATGTAATAAATAACCTAAAATTACCCGAATTTACAAAACGTGTTGACATAACATTTCTAAAACCAAAAAAAGAAGTATTTACTAGGTCAGGCATATTATATCACCATAACCGTCTTTTCATAAACACACAACATCCAATAATTAAAGCAAGGGATTTTGTTTCAAAATATCAAGCAATAGCAACTATTGCAGAAAATTCTTTTAGCGCAGAATACGCGGAGGATTTCTTGATATAAAATGTTAAAATTATCCGATTTGTTAATGATACAGAATGTTGGTGAATATGACAAGTTTATAGATAAAGCAATAACTGGGGAAATGAACGAAGAATACATCAATGAGATTAGAGAGAAAGCAACTTTGCCAAACACATTTAAAAAAATGCTTGAGAAAACAATATCCCATCAAGTCGGAGCGAAAACAAAATCATTAAGAGAACTTGGACAAAACGCAAGAGACTCATACAACGATGAAAAAGAAAAAGATATAAACTTCTTCTTAGATTTAGAGAAGAATAAATTAACAGTCAAAGATAATGGCTGTGGTATGAGTCCTAAAGTAGTATTTACAGATTTATTAGTTGCATATAACTCATCAAAATTTGAGGACCAAAACAAAATAGGTGAGCATGGAGTTGGATTCTTCACAAATCTTGACATATCAAATAAAGTAATCATAACAACAAGAAATGGAACAGAACAAAAAACAAAAGTAGTTCTTGAAAAAATAGTCGATGATTGGAAAGTAGATTATAAAATCAACAATGAGCCTTTCAAAGGAACATCTGTGACACTACAACTAGATGATTTTATGTCTTTAAGCACAGTTACAAATGCTTTAGTGAAGAATTTAGGTTTTCTTGATAAATCATACAATCTGACATTAAACGAAGTCAAACTAAATAGATTAAGAGAATTTTATGAAGTCATAGGAGAAGGAGATGTAAAAGGAAAAAATGCAACAGTTGCAATCTCAAAAAAAGATTTTTCTAATGAGAAATTCTTTTATGATAAAAATGAACCTAACTATCTTATACTAACACAAGATGGTTTTCATGTAATTAATCCAGATATAAGAGGAATTGTAAACGATGATGTTCTTGCAGATTTACTTGAAAGAATGAATGATTTAGGATATAGAATGTGGGTTGATATACCAAACAATGTATCCCTTACAAAAGGAAGAAATAATGTAGTATCTAGACATGTAAATTCAGTAAGAGAAGGAATTACTGAGGCTTTTACTCAAGGTTTAATGGAAAGAATACTTGAAGATGACAATTTTGTTTACGACATGGATAGAAACATAGCAGATGTGGTTAAACATGTTCTTCAAACAAAAGAAGATTTTTCCTCACGATTTAAAAGAGTGGTAAAACCATTTTATGATGCTGGAAAAGTATTTTTAAATCCTTTAACTTACTTTGTTATGGGAAAAAGTATTTTTGAATCAGTTAGGCATGGAGGGTTATCAGAACCTATTCAAATAGATCTAAAAGTAAGAGAAGAAGTAACTGAAGAAGAAATAAAAGAATATGTAAAACTAAAAGGCTTTTCAGAAAAACTTCTTAACAAGGAAATAATTAAATTATATGAGTCAAAACCAAAAACTAGTCAATCCAAATCTGGATCAAATTTTGAATTTTTAAAAGAAAAAAATGAATCCTATGATAAAGAAAACAATCTTGGCAATGCATTTATTTTAGGACTGGAATATAACTACAAGAAAATAAGTGTATTAGAATTTATATCTTTATATCAAAACAAAAAAGTGGAAGTCAAAAATTATACCGACGTCACACCAGATAAATCGTTTGTTAGAACAAACCCAATCATTGATGCAGTACTAGAGGTAACGTCTGCTAAACACAGAACAATAAACTTATCTATAAACATGATGAAATTCTTAGACAAGTTTGGTTTAATTGGCGAGTATGTTGGACAAGCTTATATGCGGGCTAAAGAAGGAATACAAGCATTACTTGAAAAAAATACTGATAATCAATTTGGCACCAGAACAAAATTATTTGTTGAAAGTAGAGTAAAAAAACAAGGAATTGGAGAAGAATACTTAACTTTGATAAAACAAGCAAAGTATATAGATGGATTAATTTGTCAAGCAGTTCCAAAACTAAAACCAACAAACATAAATATTCAAGGAAAATATGATTTAGAAATTGCATCAACAAATATGTTTTCTACAAAATTGAATGTTTATAATGATAAAGTAAATGAATATATTGAATCAATTGTACGAGGCGAGTTTTTTGAAGAAACTGCGATTTCATTTATAGAACTAATGATTCATGAAAGAACGCATGATTCTTTGGGTGTATTCTCTAAGTACTCTTCTCACGGGAAAAAATTCTATAAACAAAAAACTGAAATAAGAAATGCATTCTGTGAATATTGTAAGGAAAACAGTATAGATCCTCATCAAGAATTAAATAATATAACGGGCGTGAATAGACCAGCATCAATACAGGATGTTAGAAATTTATTTGTTTAGTAATAGTTTTTCTAAGAATAACATTTATTCCCATAAGAATAAAATTGTCACGAACATATAAATAAGATTTCCTTTACACGCTAATTGCACACAGTAATTGCAGAGAGGAGATTTAAGAATTAACAATGCCAACATACAATGACGCAGGAAAACTGTTAAAACCATTCTATAATCGCATGCCACAAGCACACATAGGCCTTAACATGATTAGCCAGACAGATAATGCAGAGCTATATTTCTCAACAAAATTTGGCACAAAAGAAGACCCAGGATACTATCTAGCAACAAATGATAAAACACTCATTGAATTTGGACAATTAGGAATGGTTCGTTCTATAAAGAAAAAAGTAGGTAGGAAAATTTATTCTATTCTTCAAAGAGATGGTCAAGGATCATTCACAATCAATTTAGACATGGCAACTGCTGCAGGATATGACTCTTCAACAGGAATTCAAAACTTAGCTGCAAATTTAATTAATCAAGCATATGAAAACATTGGAGCACTACCTGAAGACACATGGAACACGATAGAAAAGAAATTCAGAAACTTTGATGCAAACAGAGTAATTGCACGATTTAAAGATTTTAGAAAACTAGTCAGTGCAAAAGATATAATACCTGACTTTGACGAACACCAAGTACCAATAGTCACAGTAATGGATGGATGCGCAAACATATGCACATACTGTCCAATAGGTGGTCATGTTGAGCTATATTCATTGGATAAAATAAATTCTAATCTAGAGCTTGCAAGAGAAGTCTTAGAAACCTATCATAAAAACTCAATAACCGAGTTACGTGAAGGATTTATCAACGCATCAGACATACTATGGTTTAAAACACTAAAAAACAAGTCAAATGGAGTAGACCCATTAGACATAATTGCAAGGTACAAAGAAATTTTTCCAGATGTTGAAAAACTAGGAACATTTTTTGGAACAGATAATTTAAACAGAGTAAGTGAAAGTTATCTAAGAAAATTAGTTTATAATGCCAAAGCAAAGAATTCATCTGATACTTATTTTGGAGCAGGAATAACAAGAGGATATGTGGGAATAGAAACAGGAAGTACTCAAGGCTCCAGAATACTTAAGAAATTCCAAACAAAAGAAGAAAAAATAAGAGGAGTTCAAAAACTAAGAAAAGCGGGTATAGGCACAAAATTAATAGTTCAAGTTGGAGTTTTTGGAGAAGGATTTTATCCAACAAAAGAAGACATAGGAAAAAAAAGTAAATTTATACCTACAAGACAAGCACTAGATGAAACCATAGATTTAATCATACAAACAGCCCCTTATAGAATCATGATTTCAGAACACCAGCCTCTAAAAGGAATAGGAATGAATAGGTTAATAGAAACTGGACAAATAGTTTCGTATCAAAACAAAGAAAGCGTCAAAAACGAGATAGACTACTTAGTCCAAAAACTAACAAGAGAACATAAACTAGGCAATATTAAATGGCAGGGAATGGATAGGCTAAATCCAGACTATGAGCCACCAATAGAATATGAATATGAAGACTTTGTTAAAGGACGAGAAGGACAAGGAAATAAAAAAGAGAAAAAATTTAAATTAGTATCATAAATATACTTCTAAATGACAGACCTTATTAAAAAAGAAAAAGAAATATTAGAAGAAAGAGAAGAAGAAGAAATAGAACAAAAAGAAGAAGAAATAAGAAAATTAGTCAAAGCAGAAGAGATAGAAAACAAGCACATATATGAGAAACTTCTTGAGCTTGAAGACGTTATCAAAGGAAATAAGGGCCTTAAATTTATTCACATCGAAGATTGGAAACAATATGTGTGGAATGATTGCGAATTTAAAGAAACAAAGGAAGAAAACAATTTGATTTTACATAACTGCACTAAAAAAATGGTCCTTGCCATTTCATAGGTTGTCCTAAAAATAAAAACCTCTCTGATTAGACTATAACTGGATTGTTATTAGCTTGCTTAGACTAATTCAAAATATTAATAGTAATATTATTTGTATCTATATCTTTAATCATGTCTGTAATAAGAACCGATTATTCTTCATACAACAATCACAACAATATTTTTATTCATAGACAAAACACTAAAATAGATATTGAATAGATATTAACAAATGCTAAAATGGACACATACATAATAACAGGATTTCTTGGAAGTGGAAAAACAGAGTTGTTAAACCAAATGATTGAGTTTTTTGACGATAAAAAAATAGTTATAATAGAAAATGAAGTTGCAGATTTTGGCGTCGATGGAAAAGTTTCAAAATCAAAAAAAATAGAAGTAATAGAAATAAATGATGGTAGCATTTCAACAGTAAATCTTGATAATTTTAGAAATGTTTTAAAAAAAGTTTTAAAAAAGAAAATAGACGTCCTATTAATTGAAACTTCTGGAGCAGTAAATCTAAAACCAGTACTTGTAGTGATGCATGAAAGAAAGCTTGCACCAGTAGTCATAGCAGTAGTTGATGCAGAAAGATTTTCAAACGCAAAAAAGCTAAGTTCTCACACACTAGGTCATGTATCTAATTCATCACTAGTAATATTAAATAAAGAAGATTTAGTTAATAAAAAAACACTTCAATTACAATTAAGAAACTTAAAACTTCTAAATAAAGAAGTTATTACAACAACTAAATGCAAGATAAAAAAGGAAGATATACAAAATCTCAGACCAATAATTCTAAATAAAAAAATAAAACTAAAGAAACAATCAGAATTATCTTGGAAATTATCAAAACATTGGAAAACAAAGTCAATAGAGAAACATAAAAACATAAATGCGTACGTATATGAAGGACATGGAATAGTAGATGAAAAAAAATTAGTTGAATTCTTTGAAAAAAACAATATTCCAAGAGCAAAAGGATTTGTTTTCTTAGAAGACAAAAAAATGCATTATTTTAGCACAGTAGGAAAGCATTTTACAAAAGAAGATATACCTGCGGAGCCAAAAAAGAGAATAAATCAAATAGTTCTTATAGGAGAAAACATGTATGTTAAGAGACAAAAGTACAAATCAATTCTAAGAGGAATAATTAAAAGAACACTAAAAGATAAGTTGTCCGATATTGGAAATTACGTACAAAACCAACAAAGAGACTCAAGACAAGTAGTAAAGCTCAATTAACAGCAAAATATTCTCTCGTGCAAGAATATACACCTATCATATAGGTAATATCACACTTACATATTATATCTATATAGGGCTTGAAAGATGGGTATAAACTATCTTTACATAAATTCTAATATCTAACTCAAATCTAGTCCAAGAAATTATTTTAAATTATTACAAGTGTTTTTTTGGGAAAGAAATTAATTATAATACTCTAATTGGAATTAGTTATATATAAAGCTTTTGATAAGAATCAAAAAAGGTATGATGAATTCATTTCTAAACCGTAAGCTATATAAAGAGTCTGCGGTTTCCAAGTACTACAAGTGTTCAACTATAGGCTCGATAAGATGGTTAAATTTCTACATATCAAAGAATAAAACAAGATTTGTAGATAAATCCATGCCCTGGTAGTGTAGTTCGGCACGTTGATAAAGCAAAAGCGTTGTCTGACGCGATAACTATCATGGAGCCCTGTCGAGGCTCCGACCCGGGTTCAAATCCCGGCCAGGGCGTATCCGTTTATTCGGGCCGGTAGCTCAGCCTGGAGGTTTACTAATCTCAAAATTAGTATATACCGGGCAACTAGAGCACTTGACTTTTAAGCAAAACTGAGTAAAATCAGTTATGCAGGAAGTAATCAAGGGGTCGCGAGTTCGAATCTCGTCCGGCCCATTAGCACAAAGGAGAAGACGAGGCTTGCCTCGTCTAATCCAAACTTTTTGAGGGAAGGAAACAATGGCCAAAAAAGATCAAATTATTCATGAACTAATTCCTGAGCATACAAAGCTTTCTGAAAAGGAAAAAGAAACAATAATGAACAAGTATAATCTTAATTTCAAAGATTTACCAAAAATCTTAATCAACGACCCTGCAATTAAACATCTAGACATAAAAGAAAAGGATGTAATAAAGATTGTAAGGAACAGCCCAACAGCTGGCAAAACAATTTTTTATCGAGGTGTAATCAATGAGTAAATTCTCACAAATTCTTATAAAAAAATATTTTGAAGAGAATTCGATTGTAGCTGCTTCAATAAATTCATTTAATAGATTTATTGAAAAAGAATTGCAGAAGATAATTGATGAAAACAAAGACATCGAACCAACAATCATTCCTCCAAATGTGGAAGAATTCAAAATCAGACTTGACAAAATATGGGTTACAAAACCTGAAATAACTGAAGCTGACGGATCAAAAAGAGCAATTTTTCCAGTTGAAGCAAGATTAAGAAAATTATCCTATTCAGCACCAATATTTATCGAAATAAGCTCACATATAAATGGTGTGCAAAAAGAGTCATTCAAAACACAAATAGGAAGCATGCCAATAATGCTAAAATCAAAATTCTGCCACTTAAATGGACTAAATAAAAAAGAAATAGCAGAAAAAGGAGAAGATCCAGATGATAATGGAGGATACTTCATAATCAATGGAACAGAAAAAGCAATTGTAAATATTGAAGACCTAGCATCAAACAAATTCATGGTTGAAAAACCATCACTAGGACCAAGCAAATTTGTTGGAAAAATATTCTCAGAAAGTGGTTCATACAAGATACCGCATCAAATGGAAAAACTAAAAGACGGAATTTTTTATCTGTCATTTACAAGAGTAAAAAGAATACCTCTAATAGTTGTCATAAAAGCATTAGGTCTGACAAAAGATGAAGACATAATGAAATTAATTGATATTCAAGATGCCTCAGAAGTAATAATCAATCTATACGAGCACTTAGACATCAAAACAGACGAAGAATCAATTGATTACATGGCAAAGAAAATAGGAATTACACAAGCAAGAGACATTAGACTTTCAAGAATGGCAGAAATACTAGATAAATATTTACTTCCACACCTTGGAACAACAAAAGAAGACAGATTAATGAAAGCATATAACTTATGTAAAATGCTAAAGAAATACATTTATGTCTCAACACAAAAACTCCCAGTAGGTGACAAAGACCATTACTCAAACAAGAGAATAAAACTACCAGGAAACTTAATGGCAGACTTATTTAGAGTTAACCTAAAAGTACTAATTGGAGATTTCTTATACAACTTTCAAAGAATTGTGAAGAGAGGAAAATTCCCAAGTATAAAAGTAATTATTAGGGAAAAACTACTAACACAAAGATTATACTCTTCAATGGCAACCGGAAACTGGGTTGGAGGAAGAAAAGGAATATCACAAAGAATGGAAAGGCTAAACTTCTTGCAGTCACAATCACACTTGCAAAGAGTAGTAAGTCCACTTTCATCAAGTCAAGAAAACTTCGAAGCAAGAGCACTACATCCAACACATCTTGGAAGACTTTGTCCAAGCGAGACACCTGAAGGAACAAATATTGGTCTAAGAAAGAACTTAGCATTACTAGCAACAGTTGCTCCGGTTGAAAACGAAGATAAGATAATAACATCACTAAAAAGTATGGGATTGGAGTTGGCAAAATGATAAAAATAAATATTTTTGAACATCTAAATCATGAGGTGATTTCTCAATGATTGAAGTATATGTAGATAACAAATTCACAGGAACTGTCAAGAATGGAGAAGAGTTCACAGAAAGAGTAATCTCCGAGAGAAGAATGGGAAAACTCCCAATGACTCTAAACATTGCTTATGACAAAGAACAAAGTGAAATTCGAATTGAGATTGCATCGGGAAGATCCCTAAGGCCAGTAATAGTTGTAAAAGATGGAAAAACATTATTATCAGATAAACATATAACACAACTAGAAAAAGGAGAAATTACTTGGTCAGATCTTCTAAAACAAGGAGTAATTGAGTATCTGGACGCCACAGAAGAAGAAAATGCATTAGTTGCATTTGAAGAAGGAGATTTAACCCCAGAACACACTCATCTTGAAATAAGCCCATCAGATATCGTTGGAATAGCAACTTCATATGTTCCATTCGGAAACTATAACCATGGAGTAAGATTGAGTCAGGGAGCAAAGAATCAAAAACAAGCAATAGGATTTTACATTGCAAATTACTTCAATAGAATGGACATGGACGTAAGTATTCTACACTATCCACAGTTTCCAATAGTAAAAACACTTATGCAAGATGTATTAGGATTTGAAAGTCACCCATCAGGACAAAACATAATTGTTGCTGTAATGTCATACCAAGGATATAACATGGAAGACGCAGTAGTAATAAACAAGGGAAGCGTTGACAGGGGATTTGCAAGAAGCACTTACTTTAGACCAATGGTGGCAGAAGAACTAAGATATTCAGGAGGACTAATAGATGAAGTCGCAGTACCTGATAAAGAAGTAAAAGGTTACAGGTCAGAAAATGATTACAGATTACTTGGAGAAGATGGAATAATTCATCCAGAAGCAGTAGTTGGAGAAGGAGACGTAATCATAGGAAAAACAAGTCCACCAAGATTCTTAAGCTCAATGGATGAATACAACTTAACATCAAGTTCAAGAAGAGAATCATCAATGGCTCTAAAACATGGAGAAAAAGGAATTGTAGATTTTGTAACACTAACAGAAAACTCAGAAGGAAACAGATTAGTTCAAGTAAGATTAAGAGACCAAAGAATACCCGAGATTGGAGATAAGTTTACAAGCAGACATGGTCAGAAAGGAGTAATAAGTATAATTGTTCCAGAACAAGACATGCCATTTTCAGCAACAGGTCTAAGACCAGATTTAATATTTTCACCTCATGGAATCCCATCTAGAATGACTATGGCTCACTTAATGGAGTTAATGGCAGGAAAGACTGGAAGTCTATCAGGAAGAAGAATTGATGCAACAATGTTTGAATCAGAAAAAGAATCTGATTTAAGAACAGAACTAATGGAACATGGATTTGCAGAAAATGGAACTGAAACCATGTACAATGGAATTACAGGTGAAAGATATAAGGCAAGAATATATATTGGAAACATGTATTATCTAAAACTAAAACACATGGTAGCAAACAAAATACATTCAAGAGCAAGAGGGCCAATCCAATTGTTAACAAGACAACCAACAGAAGGAAGAGCAAATGAAGGAGGTCTAAGACTTGGAGAAATGGAGAAAGACACATTTATCGCTCATGGAACCTCACTCGTTCTAAAAGAACGATTTGGCTCAGACAACACAGTAGTTCCGGTAGATGAAGAAACAGGAACACTTGGCTGGGAAAACTCAAGAACAGGAAAGAAAATTTCATCAGTTGCAGGAGAAGATGCGGAAATGTCAGATATAGAGATGAGTTATGCATTTAAACTACTACTTGATGAGATAAAATCTCTTGGAGTATTACTAAAGCTAAAACTAAAGGGGAAGTACTAAAATGAACACACCCACTTACAAAAAAATAAAATCAATCTCATTTCAAGTAATGAGCCCACACTTAATAAAAGACACATCATCCGCAAAAATAGTAACTCCTGAACTATATGATAAGGAAGGATATCCTGTTGTTGGAGGATTAATGGACACAAGACTTGGAGTTATAGACCCAGGTCTTAAATGCAAGACATGCGGACATAAACTAAAAGAGTGTCCAGGACACTTTGGTCATATAGAACTTGCACGACCAGTAATTCACATAAAATTCATCAAAGAAGCATTAGACCTTCTAAGATGTACATGCAGATCATGTGGAAGAATACTTATCCCATCAGATAAAATAAAAACATATGTTGGTGAGCTAGACAAAGTAGGAAAAGAATTAGGTCTTGAAGACAGAAGAAGAAAAGTCTCAGAGATTATGGCTTCATTAAAAACAATAACTAAATGCCCACACTGCAAAGAAAAACAATTAAAAATTTCTATAGAAAAGCCAACAACTTTTATTGAAGATGGAAAAAGATTGTCCCCAATCGAAGTAAGAACAAGGCTTGAAAGAATCAACGATGATGACCTAGAAGTGTTTGGAATGAACCCACTAGCTGTCAGACCAGAATGGATGGTTCTCACAGTACTTGGAATTCCTCCAGTAACCATGAGACCTTCAATCACGCTTGAAAGCGGTGAAAGAAGTGAAGATGATTTAACACACAAACTAGGAGACATTGTCAGAATCAACCAAAGATTATTTGAGAATATCAACGCAGGAGCACCAGAAATAATTATTGAAGATTTATGGGACTTATTACAATATCACGTAACAACTTTCTTTGATAACGAAGTAGCACAACTACCACCTGCAAGACATAGAAGTGGAGAACCACTAAAAACAATTACTTCTCGAATCAAAAGTAAAGAAGGAAGGATTAGACATAACCTAGCAGGAAAGAGAACAAACTTCTCAGCAAGAACTGTAATTAGTCCAGATCC
>Ga0114931_10006779_pt1 | contig 14063 bp, 8 predicted proteins | sample 2SBtaG_FD_89579 | JGI IMG/M metagenome (GOLD analysis project Ga0114931, IMG submission 89579) | Deep subsurface microbial communities from Kolumbo volcano to uncover new lineages of life (NeLLi) - 2SBTROV14_V59a metaG | ecosystem: Environmental > Aquatic > Marine > Volcanic | place: Kolumbo...
CCCTTATAATGAGGAGTTTGTGAGAGACATTCTTGAAGCCGAAGAATGTATCTGCGGCGCTAAGCTTGAACCCGGCAGTGCCGAGAGCAAGAAGGTCGCGAGCCTTCTAGAGAAGGCTGCCAACCAGGTGATGCGCGACCGCGTCTCCAAGGTTCGTGGGCGACTTACAAGCCTGAAAGCCGAACGCGCCAAGTCGCCAGGTCGGCTAACCAAGGCAAAGGCACATCTCGCTGACGCCAATGACGAGTTCGCGACGGCTGAGGCGCAACTCGCCGAGATCAGCGAGAAGCTCAAGGGTATCAATTTCGAGGACATCGCCGAACGTGAGCGTCGGCGAGTAGAACTGCGCGAAGACCTCCGGGATATCGACCGCAATATCGGTTCATTTAAAACCAACATCGAAGATTCAGAGCGCGAAAAAAACAGGTTAGATAACGAAATCACCGAACTTGCCAAGCAATACAAGCAAACGGCCATTTATGGCCGCAGGCGTAATTTGTGTGAGAAAATTAAGGGCAAGCTCGAAGTGCAGCTCGTCAGCGAGGAAGATCTGGCCCGCAAGGTGCTGCGGGCGGGCATCAAACGCATTTTGGAGGCAACGACGCGTAAGGTGTTGAAACTGCGTATGACCGACAATTACGTCATCAGCCTTGTGAACTCGGACGGTACGGCATTGCCGAAATCCAGTGGTGAGAATCAGCTCTTGGGACTCGCCTTTGCAGCCGCCCTCGTCGAGTTTGCGAAGGTGCGCCAGAATGCGCAGGACTATCGGCTCCTGCCAGGAACGATTGCTCCGCTTGTGCTAGACTCGCCGTTCGGGCAGCTTGATGAAGCCTATCGCGCCACAACGGCAGAGTTTATCCCGAAGATGGCGCGCCAGGTTGTACTTCTCCTGTCCAAATCACAGGGTTCGGAAGATGTGCTGAACTCGTTGAAGGACCATCTTGGGGCGGAATACCTGCTGGTCCGGCACAACACAGAACCGCGCGGCGAGCGTAAACAGGAAAGCCGGTATTTTCAGGGCCAGGAATTTAAAACCGCCGTCTTTGATGCCGAGTTCGACGGCACAGAAATTGTGGAGATTGCAGGCCCATGAGTACGCGCGCGCCCAACATAAACAGAAGCCGTGCCCATGAAGACATGGTGCAGCGGCTTGCCACGCAGAAGCTTCCGGGAACGGACCGTACGCTGTTCCCGACGATCCGTGAACTTCTTTGTTTCGCGGCCTTGCTCGGCTATTCGGAGGAACGCCGTCTTCCCTTGGACAAAGAAAAGGGCATTGAAGACGTCTCCTATCAGCAGTTTGAGCGCGGTGATGCTGAAGACCTAATCTACCTGATCGCGCTTGCCGAGACCAAGGACCCGGAAGTTCTCAAGGATGGCGAAGAAAGTCGGTGTGCGGAAATCTTTGAAGAGTATGCGAATGGTGGACTCCAGATCATTCACGAAGCGATGCTGCGCGGTGGAGGGGAGTATCCCGACCGGGATATTTTGGAGCTGCTGAAAGACCGGAACTATCTGAATACCGATGATGAAGAACCGGATGTCTCAGGGATCAGATTCTAGATGTTACGGGAGCTGAGTTACAAGGGCGTCTATAAGTCCGATCAGGACCACATATTGGAAGACTTCTACTTCCCGACGCTCTCTGTAGCCAATCGTTACGACCGGGCCGTCGGCTTTTTTTCGGCCTCAACGATCAGTTATGCTGCGCAAGCCCTGTCCGTATTCGTCAAGAATGGCGGGCAGGTCAGTCTGATCCTTGGTGCCTTTTCGGAACGCGATGACCTCGAAGCGGTCAAGCAGGGCTACAAGGAAAAAGAGATTTCAGAGAAAATCGGCAGCGAATTGCTGTCGATGATCTCGAACGTCAGCGATGAGCTATTCCAGAACCGGTTTGAAACGCTGTCTTGGCTGGTGGCGCACGGGCGGCTCGACGTAAAGATCGCGCTACGCGCGCGCGGCATGTACCACGACAAAGTCGGGATCATCACCGATAAAGCGGGGGACAAGGTCGTGTTTGCAGGCTCGGCTAATGAAAGCACGCACGCCCTGCTCCCCACGCATAACTATGAGTCAATTAACGTCTTCCGGACATGGGTGCCGGAACATGCCGAGTTTTTCGATCCACACATTGAAAGCTTTGAACGTCTTTGGCGGAACGAGAGCCGGTCTACAGCGGTCCTCGACATTCCTACGGCCGTCAAGGAAAAGCTGATATCCATCGCCCGTTCACTCGACTACACACCGGACCCGGAAATCGAAGCGGCAATCGCCGCGCGTATTCTGTCGCTCACAGGCACGGCGGTTAGCACGACATCGAGCAAACCGCGTGAACCGGCCACAATCAACGGCCAGCCCTTTAAAATGCGCGATCACCAAATCGCCGCACTCGAAGCATGGAAAGCGAAGGGGGATTTCCAGGGAACCTTTGATCTTGCAACCGGCGCAGGCAAAACGATCACGGCCATCCATGCCATCGTAAAACTGTCCGAAGCAATAGACGGCCTCGCCTGTGTGATCGCGGTCCCCTATCAGAATCTTGCCGATCAATGGGTGGACATCTTGTCCACCTTCAACATTTATCCAGTGAAATGCTATATCTCCCGCGCGCTATGGGAAGACAAGCTACGGAACATAGTCCATGAACTGACCATGGGAAGCCGGAGCTTCGCGGCCATTGTTGTTGTGAACCGGACCCTCAAAAGCCCGGAATTCCAGAGCTGCCTGTCGAAGATTAAAGGAAACCGGCTGCTCTGGATCGGTGATGAATGCCATCACCACACGTCCAAAGCCTATGAAGGCTTTCTACCGTCCCACGCCCGTTACCGTATCGGACTGTCTGCAACCCCGGAGCATTATCTTGATGAAGAACGTAATGAGCGGCTGAATGAGTTTTATGGCGATATCGTCTCCCGCTATACCTTGAAGCAGGCCATCAAGGACAAGGTCCTCACGCCCTACGTCTACTACCCGCATCTCGTCGAACTTACACAAGACGAAGCTGAAGAGTTTGTCGATCTTTCCGAACAGATCGGCCGCATCATGGCGCGGCAGAACGGTAAGGCGAGTGAGATATCACCGCAACTCACCGGGCTGCTCATGCGGCGCGTGCGGCTCGTCGGCTCGGCGGCCAACAAACTCCCGACCCTGCAAGCTGTATTGATCGGGGAAAAGCCGACACAGCACACGCTCTTTTATTGCGGCGACGGTACCGTTGAGACCGACGAAGGAGAAGACGCGTCAGAGGAAAGCATCAATCAGGGGAAACGGCAGGTCGAGGCGGTTAGCACCATGCTGCACGGCATGTCTTGGGATGTCTCGCGTTTCACTTCACGCGAATCCCGAAAGGACCGAGACAACATCCTGGAGAATTTTCGGCTCGGCATCATCGATGCGATGGTCGCGATCAGGTGCCTTGATGAAGGCATCGACGTGCCCGCATGCAGCACCGCCTATATTCTTGCAAGCTCGCGCGACCCACGCCAGTTCGTGCAGCGCCGCGGCCGCATCCTGCGCCGCTCACCGGGTAAAGAGCAGGCGCGCATCCATGATTTCATTGTGGTCCTGCCGGAAAATTTCGACACAGACTCGCAATATGCGAAGCGGCTTATAAAGTCCGAACTCGGCCGGGTAGCGGAATTTTCGTCCCTGTCCGAAAACCGCTCCGAAGCCTATGAAGCGTTGGCGCCGATACTGCGAGCGTACGACCTAGAACACATGATATAAAAAAAAGAACCGGAATAAGGGGACAGACATGAAAAAGGTAGAAGATTTATTCAAGGCGCGCGCGTCAAGCCCTCTCGAAACGGCCATGCTATACGATGGTCGCGTTGGATTTACGATTCCGGAGTATCAGCGCCAATATGATTGGTCGGAAGACAATATTACCCGCCTCTATTATGGTGTACTAAACGGTTTCCAGAGGCTTTCGGGCAGCGACGATGCCAACGCATTTACGTTTCTCGGCACCTTGATTCTCGTTGAAGAGGAAACCAAGGAAGAAGAATTCTCCGGCGTGTCCGTTGCGGTGGTGGACGGACAGCAGCGCCTTACAACTCTTACGCTTTTTGCTTGTGCCTTGAGCGAGGCATTGTGCCGTCAGCTCTCTGATACCGCGTTTCCGTCGTCGGTTGACGCCGTTGTCAGGAAATGGCTCGAAGAAGAGGTCGATGTAAGACTTTATGCGCTCTATGAATGCGCCATCGGCTCACAAAGGGTATCACCCAAAGAGACCTTCCCCTTCCCGCGCATCGTTAGGCGGGGCGATGCGCGTGGGCGGAGCAAATCAAGTTCCGATTATCAATCGCCCATCGGACGCTTTCTCGAAGGTTTTGCTGATTATTTTGACAGTGATAACATCGAGTATGTCCCTCCCGCATTGGGAAACGGAACCGATGCCGAAAAGCTGGCCAATAACTATCAGCTCATCCGCAGACTCATAGACAATCTGAACGATCAGGACTGGTATGAGGACACGGAGTGCGAACAATTCGATATTGCGTGGGCGCGGCGCGCGCAGTGTCGGAATCTTTTCAAACGCCTATCCGACTATATAAAGGATGAAGGAGATCGCAATCGTGCCATTGAGGACATTACCAAGCATCCAGAGCTTCACGCTCTCGTTCGCACGCTTCTGTTCGCGTCGTATTTTTGCAGTTGCATTGTCCTGACACGCGTGACGACTGAGGATGAATCCGCTGCTTTTGATATCTTCGATGCTCTTAACACAACCGGTGAACCGCTTACCGCGCTCGAAACATTGAAGCCCCGTGTCATCAACTTCGAAAATAAGAAAAACGGGTACACAGGATCGCCTTCTGAGATCGCGTTCGACACGATTGATGAAAATCTCGATCAGCGTTTTTCGGACACCTCCAAAAAACAGTCAGAAACCAAGGACTTGATCGTAACCTTCGCCTTGTATCTAGAAGGCAAAAAGCTATCAAAGGACCTCGCGGCGCAGCGGAAGTTTCTTCGGCAAAGCTACGATGGCGCGTCAAAGAACGGAGTCGATCCCGCCCGCCGGTTTGTGCAGGCCCTTGCCGACTCCGCCCAATTCCGCCGCTATTATTGGGAACAGGACGGTGTTGATGAATTGAGCCTGTTTCACAAGAGCGAGACGGTGGATGAAGTCCAACTTCTCGTCTCGTTGATCGGCGACATGCAGACGAGCTTGGCACTCCCAATTTTGTTGCGCTACTGGAAACCGGATATCAAACATTGCAGCGAAGCCCAGTTCATCGAAGCGCTTCGGGCGGTAGCCGCATTTCTAGTCCTGCGGCGGGCAGCAACGGGGGGTACGGCAGGGATCGATAGCGATTTCCGGGCCGTGATGGCACCAAGTGTTGGTCGCGGCTCTAGCAGGAAGTTCGGCCTATATGCAGGCGTCGATCATGCGAATCCTGTGCTCTCGCCTGACGAACTCAAGGACGCGCTGAAAGCGCTGCTTATGCATAAGCTTAAGACACTGACCAAAGAAAACTGGGTCGGTCAGGCTGCCGCTAATCCGCTTTATGATCAATCGCGGGTGCTTGCGCGATTCATGATCCTGACAGCGGCCCATCAAGCCATGCCGTCACAAGACGTACCGGGCATCTGGAACAAGTCAGGTGTGAAAGTTAGTGCCCATACGAACGATTTCCTAAATTATAAGACATGGCGTGGTACGGACTACGCCACCGTCGAGCATATCGCACCCGTAACTGTCCCGAAGCATGGTTGGGACGTAGCCGGTCTCTACAAAGATAACATCCTCCGGCACTCGCTTGGCAATCTTGTTTTATTGCCCGCCAAAGAGAATTCAGCCATTGGAAACGATAGCTGGGAAAAGAAAAAGAAATTCTATCTGGCACTTACGGAAATCTCGGTTGTAGATCAAGACAAGCGTATCGAGGAAGCGAAAGCTACGGGAATCAGTTTCTCAAAACCAACGGAAAGGCTGCTTCAGAACGGTACACGGCTCGCGCTTCTTGATCCCTTGCGCACAGTTGACACCTGGAGCAGCGACGTTGTCTCAGCGCGCGGAAAAAACATCGCAGAGCTGTGTTGGGAACATGTATGGCCATGGCTGAATTGATTGCCCGCAGATCCGTTTATAGCGGCTGCGGAAGGCTCCAGTGTTACTGTTGTTTGTTGGGCGGCGGTTAGGCCTTTACTTGTGACAAGCGAGACAGGCTTTGGCCTGGCCATAGAGTTCGTCAATATCGACATTCTCGCCACCGTCCCTTAGTGGATTCTGCTGCCGCTTTGCCTTCATTCGTTCGAGCCGCTTCTCGTAATCTTCTTTGATCTGCTTGACGCGCTCCGGCTCAGTCAATTCATCAAGGGATTCACCTTGCGACCAGGTAAAAGGGGAACCGTGGGCAACCGCGTCTTTCTCGTAGGATTTCGCTTCTTCGAAGGCTTCGGGGTGTTGCTCTTTGAGACGCACCCATTCAATTTTCTGCTGATAAAAGCAAAAAGTGCATCCGCTGCGGGAACGCCAATCATAGTAGCGCGGCAAACCAAGTCCGGACGCGTCGAGGATGTCGTGTACACCGGGCTTGTCAATCCCGCCCTCTTTGAACGGCAGAACAACTTTGAGCCTGTCATGCTTGGAACTGTAGCCTTCCCTGTATTCCTCATCAGAGCGAATGGCTACATAGCTGTAGACGGTATTGCCTTCCTCCAGAATCGGACGAAGCCACTGTTCAAATGGCCGGAGCTTGAGTTGCCTGGTGCACCACCGCGTTTGCGGCGATGGCAAGAAGCTATTGTATTGCTTGAGCCAGAAGTCGAAGTCACGGTCGGGATTGAGCCGCAGGATAGGCTTTCCAAGAAACCCCTCAAGACGGCCCAAAAACTCATAAACTTCAGGTAGCTCTTTTCCCGTATCGGTAAAAAAATATTCGATATCGAGTTCCGGATGATGCTGCCGCATATAGACGGCAAGGGCGGCACTGTCTTTACCACCGGAGAGGCCCAGCACATGCTTTTCCGACACCCCGCTCACGATGCAGCCCTCTCAGTTTCTTTCTCTCTCATTTTTTTCGGCTGCGCCATGTATCGTGAACTCAGTTCGGCAAGCGCGGCAAGCACGAGCCGGCGTTGTGTTTCACCAGCGGTACCTATGACGCTTTCGAGACGCGCAATGATTTCGTCGATTCCGGCGCGTTCATTGTCCGTGACTTCAAATTCCGCATGGAGAGGCGCCGGACGGCCATTGACTCCGACGACAACAGCCATGGCATGGCGTTTATCGACCCGCCCCTTCACGCGCGCGAAGTTTTCGGCCCGGATGAATTTCTGAGCGAGGTCGGTCAGCTCTACGGCTGCCCTATCAAGGTCGGGATCGGTCCAGTCTCTCGGCGGCTTGTTGGCGGCAAGGCTTGCGATACCTTCAATGCCCTCTTCCGAGCCCTCGAATTTGGAAAGCCGTCCGATAAAGGCGTCAAGCCGGAAGTCCCCCCCGATCTTCTTGATATTCTCGGCACGCGCCCGAAGCTCAGCAAGCGCCTGCGGAGAATTGTTCGGTACCTGCAACTCCGCGAGCATGAGATCGTTTAGGCGTCGCAGCATGGACGGATAGGAATCAACGAGTTCTTCGAGACCATCCCGCACCTCGTCAACGATCCCATTCAGCGTAGCGTCATCATTGAGCGTGCCGCGCCCGCCGAATGCCTCCGGGATGTCGTCGAAAAGAAACTTGTTTGGATCGTTGGCATGCTTGAAGATGTCGCGGACGCGAATGGCATTGGCCGAAAGCTGGGTCGTACGCTTCGTCCAGGATTGCAGGCGGTCGAAGATCGCAATCAGACCGCGCGCAACATCAATCGGCGCCAAATGCGTAAGCCTGTTTTCCGAGTCCAGATCGCGAACAACTTCCACCATGCTCGATAGCAGGCGGCGCGACAATGCTGACAGGTCCATCCAGCGTAGCTGTATCTCATTGGCGTTCTTCGCCAGTATTTCTACATCAATATCTTTGAAACGCGCTTGGAAAACCCCTTCCCTGTAAAGCGCAACTTTCTCCCGGCGCGACAGAATGAAAGCAACAGCCAGCACGGGCATAACCCCACCCTTCAAGCCAAATGGCGGCGCTGACCAGAGACGATAGATTTCAGCGACACTTACAGTTCGGTCCTCGGCTTTTTTTAGCAGTTCGGCTGTGGCATCCCAAAGTGGCGAAAGACCGGCTGGATCGCTATCGTCTGCCGGTGTGCGGAAGCGCCACCCATCGTCGGTTTGAGCATAGAGGCCGGTTGCTTCCAATAGCGAGTCAAACAAGCCGCCTTCGGCCGGATAGCCGTTGATCCCAAGACGCGGCTTTCCCTCATTCGACACCATGGCCCGTAAAAGCGCATTTTGAGCCGCAACCGCATTGCTTGACGGTTTGATCCTGTTGAGCAGTTCGTTGATGAGACGTGGTGAGAGCGGATAACGACGTGTCGCGAGTTCCGAAGCAACGTTATTAAGTTCGGCCTGAAACCACTGCTGTGGTTTATGGTTATTGAGATACCATGTCGCGTTGTCGAAGGCGCGGCGAATTTCCTCTTCGAGCTGCCCTTGCAGAACCGTGTGCCGTGCCTGTACTTCCCGTTGCGCAACAGGGTCTCCGGCAAGGTCAGGGTGTTCGTCCTGAACTTCGGTCAACGCGATTAGCTCACGAGCAAGGTCGGTGATTGCCCATGCCCGTTGGGACAAACCAACGACAACGTCCCAATCTTTGGACTCAAGCGCAGTCTCCCGGCAAATCTTCTGCGCTTGCTCGGCTGTCTCCCCTTCAGTCGGAACGGCAAGCAGAAACTCCCCAATCGTACCGACATGAGGCTTATATGCCTGCGCACGATCTATAAGACTATTCAACGGAGCAACCTCTATATCAAACCATCGGAGAGCACCGGTCTCATGGTAATTCCGCTTCGCCAGTATGGGTTGCAAACCGGCAAGACGCTGTAGGGCAGCAAAATCGACTTCCCGTACATGCTGAAACGTTTCCTGCACGGCTTGGTCGATGTCGAAGTCACTTCCAGCATAAATCGCATAGGCATCGGAGAACTTCCGATAGATAACAAGCGACCATTTCTTGAGTTGTTGAAGTGCGGCCTTGGTTTCATTCTTCGACGCTGTACCTGCACATGCGCACAAAAGGTCGTCTGTAGGCATTAGCCCTGAGCGCTCCTTGAAAAGATCAATCAGCGCAAGCACCTTCAAAAGCTGGATATGAAGCGTATCACCGCCAAGCGATTCACAACGCTCAAACGCCTCAGCCGCCATCGCCCAACGGTGTCCGTCCGGCGAAGCGAGGATCGAGGGCTCAAGATTAACCCGCAAATAATCCCAAAGTCGGTTCGGCTCATAAAGTATATCTTCGGTCTGGTGGCGGATGAAATCCTGAAATCCGTAAGGCTCTGCGGAATTTAGGAAGCCAAAAATGCTGCGCTGGTTCTGCCCGAAGCGCCGCCGCGAAATGGGGCCAAGCAAACAGGCAACGACGGGGTGGAGCGGCCAACACCCTTCTAAAGTCTCTGGCAAATAGCGCGAAGCGGCGGGACGCTGGCGCTTTATTTCGGATGCGATCAGAGATGCAAGCTTTCCCGGCTTGACGGGCGCTGGTCCGTTCTCGACAGCGCGGGAGATCAGTTCAATCTGCTCCTCACCCGCCGCGTTCACGGAAAGGTCGATATACCGGCCCTGAATCTTAGACCATTCATCGCGCATTTCGCGGGAAATCCGGTTCGCGTACTCTTCGAATGACTGATGTAGAATGCCGATGACAATCAGGCGACCACCACTGCGAGATGCTGCTTCTGCAAGCGATTGAAACAGATAGATATCTGCCCCTTCCTGCGCCGCAGTTTCGAGGAATTTTCCCATCTCATCAATGAACAGTACAAGGCCGCCTTCGCTGTGCGGATGTCTATTGGAAAGCTCAACGAGCGCATCCACAACGGCGATGTCCGTCCAGCGTTTCCGATGCGAGCCACTTACGAGTCCCCGCTCATCAAGAGCCTCGCCAATGACGCGCGCCGCATCGTCCCGGCGCCCCACGACAGGCAATGCAAGCCAGCCTTTCGACTTCGATGGTAGAGAGTCCAGCACATCCTTGGCAGTATCTTTTCCGAGGGCAGACACAGCCTTGTTCCTGAGCGCTGCATCACCGCTGAGCAAGGCACTCAGCGCGACAGCAAGGCTCGATTTTCCGCTGCCGTAAGGACCGGTCCAAGTGAAGGCACCATGTCCGGTTTCCGCCACATGATGACCGACAGCTGTAAGTACATCTGCCGAAGATTTCGGACAGATAAAGCCCTCAAGGGCCTTAACATCATTTTGGTCCGTGTCGATTCTGATCGAACGCTGAAACCGCCGTGCTATGTGGACGTTATCGGCAAGGACCATTACGCCGCCTCCTTATTCTTTATCCGCGAATAGTCGCGGGCAGCATATTCAAGCGCATCATCCATATCGAGCGCCGCATCTCGCAAAACCTGTTTTAATCCGGCAGTTTCCGACCAGCGAAATGCGCCGCCCGTGAATTCTTCAAGGTCGAGCAGACGGTCTGCGACTTCGTTTTCGTCCAACAAAAATACGCGCCCCGGGGAGCCCGGCTCGTGTGCAATCGCTTCGAAAGACAAAGTTTTCGCTGATGTATAATTCTTCCAGAAATCAATCAAAGCGTATAAAAAGACACCGCCCCGCAAGGTTGATTTCGGGCCGCGCACGAACCGGAATCCGTCACGCTTACCGACTGCTTTTATCAAGCCAAGTTCGGCAAGTGGCGATTCAAGAGTATATTCCGGCGACGCGTTCGCCGACGATTGCCGCGCAACATATGTGCGGAGAAAGCACTCAACATCACGCCGGATCGTTGTCGCCGACACGCGCGGCCAAGCACGGTCCTTTGCAACCTTTTCAAGCCCTTTCACAAGCCGTTCACGTTCGAATGTCGCGCCTGGGAAGTTATTGAAACTCCAATACCAAGTTGTTTTATTCTGTCGCCCCGAAAGCTTCCAATGAATCATCCAAAGAGTCGCCGGATGTTCCATATACCGATCGAGACCGTTCGGCCCGAACATTCTCTTGCCGAGCGCCGTCGTGACAAGTGCGTTCGCCGAGTCCCCATCCGCGATAACATCGGATGCCGTGGCCCAATGACGCATCGACGAGACCATGTTCTTACCAACACCGAAGCGGGCGATGGCGTCATCACGTGTAAAGGCCGTCTTGCTGTCGGGGTCGCCCTTCCGCTCATCCACGGCGTCGTATGCCTTTTTGAGCCACCCGTAGCGCAGCGGGAACGTCTCATGTCCCGAAAATTGCGGTTTGTAATCGTCTTGAAAAATAGGTCCCCGTGGCATTCCGTCTCGTCCTGGATGATTGATCCAGCTCGACTTTAACCCACAAGATATGGTAGGGTCAAACTCATTCCTGGTGATATCCCCCAGAAATCGTAAAAACCTTTCTGATCGCGGGATACAGGGCTGATATGATCCTAACCCACTGGGGCGAATATGAAAATTGGAAACACCTTATACTTTGATCATCAAGCCACGACGCCACTCGATTCTCAGGTTTTCGAGGCAATACGCCCATATCTTGCCGAAGAGTTCGGTAACCCCCACGCTTCGGAACACATCGTCGGGTGGCGCGCAGCGCAGGCTGTTGATCGTGCCGCAGCAGACGTAGCCGCGATGGTTGGTGGGGACAGAGATGAGATCATTTTTACCTCGGGCGCAACAGAAGCGAACAACCTCGCTCTGCTCGGTATTGGGAAACGCGCGGCTAGCGGCAACAGGAAACGCATTTTACTCAGTGCAACAGAGCATAAATGCGTCCTTGAGATCGGCCGCGTTCTGCACAGAGAGCACGGCTATTCGGTCACGCACATTCCTGTCGATACGGAGGGGCGGCTTAATCTAGACTTTCTGGAGGCTGAGCTTGCCGACGATGTTCTGCTCGTCTCGGTCATGGCAGCGAACAACGAAATCGGGACGCTGCAAGACATTCCGGAGGTATCACGGATGGTCTCCCGACATGGCAGCCTGCTGCATTGCGACAGCGCGCAAGCACCGTGTGCTACAGACCTCCATAATTTTGCACAATATGTTGATTTAATTAGCTTGTCCGGGCACAAAATGTACGGTCCCATGGGGATCGGTGCGCTTTATGTGCGACGCGATCTACATGGAAGTATCGAACCGATAATTCATGGCGGCGGCCAGCAAGGCGGACTACGTTCAGGTACGCTGCCGACGGCTCTCTGTGTAGGGCTTGGAGCGGCTGCACGACTGTCATCGGGCGATAAAAGCACCGATGAGCGTGTCGCCCTTGCTAGGCGCCGCGACATATTCGTAGAACGCCTTCAGGAAATGCCCTGTGCGGTTTGGATCAATGGTCCTACAGACACGTCTTTGCGTCACCCCGGCAACATCAATCTCGGCTTTAAAGGGATCGCGGCAGCCGATCTCTTAGCCAAGCTTCAGCCGCAGCTTGCAGCATCGACCGGATCGGCCTGCACAAGTGGTACACCCGAGCCTTCACATGTCTTACGGGCGATTGGGCTGAGCGATCAGGACGCAGCCTCTTCAATCAGATTTAGCTTGGGCCGATATACGTCCGATTATGATATTGAGGAAGCATCAAGTCTTATCAGAGCAGTGCTCGATGATCTAAGCCAAGACTGCCTGTTAAAGAACACGTAGAAGATGTTAGATTCGACTTCACGAGAGCAGCATTTTGAACTATAAAGAAGGGCGCGGAAGAACTCAAGATATGCTGGCGCACTTGATTTGAAAAAGGGCGGCCTGAAAATTCTTGATCAATTTGGGAGTGTTCAAAGGTATCTTGTGTACGTAAATTAAAGAAGCTCGTCTGATAGCGTGTGTTTTTTGTCAGGGACGGCGTAAAATTAGGCCATATGGAGGCGTAAAAGTTAGTCACTTTGGATATGGTTGATATGATGGCTTGGGGCATGCGCCAGGCCATCATGTTCCGGCGATTGTTTTTGTGCTGGTTTGCTCCTGCTTTGAGTGAGGCGGTAGCTTTCGCCGTTCATCTCCAGGATGTGAACATGGAGGGTCAAGCGGTCGAGGCGCGCGCCGGTGAGGCGTTCCGATCCGAAGGTTTCTGTCCATACATCGAACGGCAGGTTGCTGGTGATGATGGTGGATTCGCGCTCGTATCGCTCGGAGAAGACCGCGAAAAACAGTTCGGCACCAGTTTTACTGAGCGGCACAAAGCTCAGTTCGTCAACGATCAGCAGCCGGTATTTGGCGCGCTTTTTCTTGTAGTGCAGCAGGGACTTCGCATCCCTTGCCTCCATCAGTTCATGCGCCAGGGCGCTGGCCGTGGTGAAGCCGACACTGATGCCTTTCTGGCAGGCGGCCAGTCCCAGTCCAAGAGCGACACGGGTCTGGTCCCTGCCGCTGGGGCCAGGGGCGATGATATTCTCATGACGGTCCACATGCTGTGAGCGCACGAGTATGAGCACCAGCATCTTGTTCAACTCAGGAACAGCCTTGAAGTCGAAACTGTCGAGGCTCACTTTTGCACCGCCATATACAAAGACCCACACTCTCCATTGTAGTAACCGCCCACCCCCCTATGGTATACTATATGTGTACCCAACGAGGGACCGGGTATGGGCAGAAAACAGGTCTTGCGGTCCCTGAACAGGTATCATTTGCGGTATTATGTAACCTCAAATAAGGAGTGCGGTCCCTGAATAGGTATCATTCGGGTCTTGAACAGGGACCGTGTTTTATTTTTGGGCCCGCTTGCCAGCGCATGAAGTCCTTTGTTGCGGGCTTCTCTCCCATAGGCTGGGCTGTCAATTCCCACTCGCTGGCGCGGTTTCTTTGTTTTTGTGAAAACGAACCCTTGTAGTGACACTTGATAAAGCCCTTGGCTTCCAGCTCCTTGAATGCCGCAGAGGCCTTCTCTTTACCGATATGGCACTCCTTGGCCGCATCACGGCAGGAAAGGCCAATCTTGCCGTTATTGTGGCCGTTAAAACGCCAGAGCAGCGTCAAATAGACCATGGCGACTTGGGGCTTGAGGCTTGCCCAAGCCTCACAGTCCCA
>Ga0114931_10006780_pt1 | contig 14063 bp, 20 predicted proteins | sample 2SBtaG_FD_89579 | JGI IMG/M metagenome (GOLD analysis project Ga0114931, IMG submission 89579) | Deep subsurface microbial communities from Kolumbo volcano to uncover new lineages of life (NeLLi) - 2SBTROV14_V59a metaG | ecosystem: Environmental > Aquatic > Marine > Volcanic | place: Kolumbo...
CGTATTCGAAAAGCTGTTATGGATGCGGGATCTATTGTTGGTTTTATAGGGAATAGTTGTAGTTTAACGTACCCTATCGAACATTTAAGTAATAATCCATCAATTCTTCAAGACATCTCTTCAGGAAAGCATCCCTTCTTAAAAATTTTAAAAAATGCAAAAAACCCCGCTCTTATAATAGGTGATTCCATTTGGACACGAGATGATCACCAGGCAGTATTATCTGAAGCATACCAAATTTATAAAAATTTAAATGTTAATCACGCTGCTTGGCAGGGGTGGAATGTTTTGCATACATCTGCCAGCCATCCAAGTTCTATAAGTATAGGATTATGTGGAGAAGAAAGCAACCAATTTAACAATTTATCTCCAAAAGAAATCTTACCTTTTAAAATCATTTACGCTTTGGCTGCAGACGAACTAGATCCTAATAGAATCCCATCAGATGCGTTTCTAATTTATCAAGGGCACCATGGGGATCGGTTAGCTCATCGAGCAGATGTCATTTTACCGGGCGCGGCGTATACAGAAAAAAATGGATTATATATGAATTTGGAAGGACGAGTGCAGGAAACTAAGATAGTTCAAGTCCCACCGGGTGAATCAAGGGAGGATTGGAAAATTATTAGAGCTTTATCCGAAGTTTTAGGAAAGAAATTGCCTTACGATTCCTTGGGTGAAATTAGGAGAGCAATCAAACAATTCAATTCCGTGTATAGCAATTTGGACATACTCCCGTATAAAAAGGTAGGCATCAACGGCACTGGAGCTACGTTTGTACAGCAAAAAAAGACAATTAATATTATAAAATCTCCATTTAAACTATCCGTAAAAGACTATTATCGAACGGATTCAATCGCACGAGCTTCTAAAACGATGCTTGAATGTTCAAAAACATTCAACAAGAATTATAACTACTTGATGAGCGTGTAGGCATGCTGCATTATAACAGAAAAGATTTTGAAGATGGGTGAAAGTATCAAACTATTAATCCTAACTTTGGCTAAAATTTTAGCTATTGTTGTACCCTTATTGCTTGCCGTCGCTTTTGCAACAGTAGTTGAACGAAAAGTTATAGGAGCAATGCAAAGAAGAAAAGGACCAAATGTTGTGGGACCATTTGGCCTATTCCAACCTTTTGCAGATGCATTAAAATTGATTGTCAAAGAAACTATTATACCAAGTCGGGCAAACACTCTCATATTTGTAGCAGCTCCTATGATTACATTTACATTAAGTCTAATAGGGTGGGCTGTAATTCCATTTGGAGAAGGTTTAGTTTTAGCAGATCTAAATGTAGGACTTCTATATATCTTTGCGGTGTCGTCTCTTGGAGTATATGGAATTATTACGTCTGGGTGGTCGAGTAATTCAAAATATGCATTTCTCGGTGCTTTAAGATCTGCTGCGCAAATGGTATCGTACGAAGTGTCAATAGGATTAATTATCATTAATGTTTTGCTATGCGCTGGGTCTTTAAACCTGAGTCAAATAGTTCTTGCACAGGAAAACGTGTGGTATATTGTACCATTACTTCCAATGTTTTTACTCTTTTATATTTCAACGCTTGCAGAAACTAATCGTCATCCTTTTGATTTACCGGAAGCGGAAGCCGAATTAGTTTCTGGATATAATGTAGAATATTCTTCGATTGGCTTTGCACTTTTTTTCATTGGAGAGTATGCGAATATCTTGCTTATGAGTAGCATGAGCGTAATTCTCTTTCTTGGAGGGTGGTTACCTTTTTTAGATATTTCTATTTTGTATTACATACCCGGTTACATTTGGTTCTCGTTAAAAGTTGCTCTTTTATTATTTGTATTCGTTTGGGTAAGAGCTGCGTTACCTCGATATAGATATGACCAACTGATGAGACTCGGATGGAAGATCTTCCTCCCTTTTAGTTTAAGTTGGGTTGTTGTGACAGCATGCATTTTAATTATTTTTGACTGGCTTCCTCAGCATTCTTTTTGATAGATAGATTTAAAGGGTGGGCAAATTATAAAAAATTTATTAGGGGGGCCTTTTTTCTTCTCTTTAGTATTCAGTAAGGAACGAAGGTCTCTTTATCCTAGAGCAGAAACTATCATGAAACTTAGACGAATAACAAAGCAGAAATCGCAATCATATGCTCTTTATTTAACTGCTTTGATTCTTCTCATGTGGGGTCTTTCGTATGCATCTGTGCCGCTTTACCGATTATTCTGTCAAGTGACGGGTTTTGGAGGAACAACTCAGATGAGCGAGAGCCTACCAAGCGTAGAGCAACATAACACAGACGGCAAAAACTATATAGTGCACTTTAATGCGGATGTTAGCGACTCTTTGCCGTGGAAATTTCGCCCGGTGCAGCATGAGATAATAGCACATCCCGGGGAAACCGTTTTAGCGTTCTATAAAATCACAAACCCTACAGACACGTCTGTAGTAGGGATCTCTACATATAATGTAACACCTCCTCAAGCTGGGCAATACTTTCATAAAATACAGTGCTTTTGTTTTGAAGAGCAACGTCTTCAACCTAAAGAGTCAATCGAAATGCCCGTTTTTTTTTTCTTGGACCCCGAGATGGTCAAGGATCCTAAAATACAAGAAATAAATATAATCACACTTTCTTATACTTTTTTTGAAGTGGCTACGGAAAATGAAAATAGTAGCGAAAGAAATTAAACCAATTTTAGAAAAGTTAAATAAAACAAGAATGGCAAAAGAAAAATTTGAAAGAAGCAAAACACATTGCAACATAGGAACTATTGGCCACGTTGACCATGGAAAAACCACTCTAACTGCTGCAATTACACGTGTTTTATCGGAAAATGCAGATATTGGAAAAGCGACGTTTACTTCATATGATCAAATTGACAAAACACCGGAAGAAAAAGCACGTGGAATTACAATTACGGCTGCACATGTTGAATACGAAACGCCTTCGAGGCACTACGCCCATATTGATTGTCCAGGACACCAACACTATATTAAAAATATGATTACTGGGGCTGCGCAAATGGATGGAGCTATCTTAGTTGTATCCGCAGCAGAAGGTCCACAAGAACAAACAAGAGAGCACATCTTACTCGCAAGAGAAGTCGGAGTACCGGCTCTTGTCGTATTTGTCAATAAAGTTGATCAGGTGGCGGATCCTGAAGTTTTAGAAGTAGTTGAATTAGAAATTCGCGATCTTTTAAATCATTACAAATACCCAGGAGATGAAATTCCAATCATTTTCGGGTCGGCGAAGCAAGCACTTGATGGTGACCCAAAGGGGAAAGAGTCCATTACAAAATTGATGGAAGCTGTGGATACATATATCCCTCAGCCTCAAAGGACCGTTGATTTACCTTTTTTATTACCTATTGAGGATGTTTTCTCAATCTCTGGACGAGGAACCGTTATTACTGGTAGAATAGAACGAGGCCAAGTGAGGACAGGAGATGAGATTGAAATTGTAGGGTTAAAAAAATCGGCGAAAACAATATGTACAGGTATTGAAATGTTCCATAAGATATTGGATTATGGAGAAGCTGGTGATAATGTTGGAATTCTTTTACGAGGGGTTAAACGAGAAGACGTCCTAAAAGGGCAAGTTGCATGTAAACCTGGATCAATTCAAGCTCATTCGAAGTTTGAGGCAAATGTATATGTTTTGGATACGGAAGAAGGAGGAAGAAAAACACCATTCCGAGAAAACTATCGTCCTCAATTTTTTCTACGTACTGCAGATGTGACGGGATCAATTACATTACCTAAAGATGCACACATGGTTATGCCCGGGGATAATGTAAATTTAACAGTTGATTTAATTGCACCAACAGCTCTTGAAGAAGGTTTACGGTTTGCGATTCGAGAAGGGCGTATAACTGTAGGAGCGGGTGTAGTTTCAAAAATATTAAATTAATTTTTTAAAGATGGATGAGATTGCATTTTTTAAGATTAAGATGACGAAAATTGTAGTCTCGTCTTTTTCCCACTAAAAAAAGGAAAAACACAACAGAATGGTAGCATTAAATAAAAAAATAACATGTAAAGTTATATTTAGATCATTTAATTATCGAGCATTGGAGTCGTATGTTCTAAGTTTAAAGCAATTGCTTTCGCAAATTGGAATTCAAGCATCTACGGGATCTGTTCGCTTACCCAGTGAAATAAAAAGATGGACTGTTTTACGATCACCGCATATTGATAAAAAATCTAGAGAGCAATTTGAATGGATTATTCATAAAAGATATTTAGAGGTGAGGCAAGCTTCTCCTTCCTTACAGCGGATTTTCCTGCATTATTTACAAGAACAAATACCCCTAGGAGTCGGTGTGGAAGTTAAAAAATACGAATACTTAAAGATTCCTTCGAAGCTTTCTGCATTGTCGAAGAAATAATTGTTTGTATGTTTTTATACATGATATGTGAAAAGGTTCAAAATGAATTCACGGTTTTTTCCCAATTATGATTTGATACTTCGGACGAAAAGTAACACAATTCAAAAAAATGCGCTCCGTGCAAAGAATAAGATTCTTATAAATTCGATAGAATTGAATGTCCCTATAAACACTAACAAGCCTAAAATAAAAGACCTATTGACTAAGCTTTATCCAGAAGAACACTTAAATAGTTTTAAAGAGTCGAAGCTACGGACATTGATACAGCGAAAAAAGAGAAAGCTTTTTTCTCGAAATATGTATTTAAAAAAGAGCTATAAAAAAGTTATACTAACGAGTCGACTTTACTTTTCCAAAAAAGATAGAAAAGGTTAAATCAAATGTCAATTAAAAGATTTAAACCCGTTACGCCTTCGTTACGACATCGAACTATAATCGACCGGTCTTACTTGTGGAAAGGAGGACCTTTTAAAAAATTAGTCGTAGGTATGCATAAAGTTGGAGGAAGAAATCATCATGGTCGAATTACAGTACGGCATAGAGGTGGAGGGCATAAAAGGTTGTATAGAATCATTGATTTCAAAAGATCACTCCTTCAAGTTCAAGGCCAGATCACTCGATTTGAATATGACCCGAACAGGTCTTCTTGGATAGCCTTAATTTTGTATGAAAATGGATCAATTTCATACATTCTTGCACCTGATGGCGTGAAACAAGGAGATTTTGTTCTAGCTTCTAAAGACCAGGGAACGCCAGTTAAAAAAGGGAATTCCCTTTCACTTAAACATGTGCCAATTGGATCTTTGATACACAACGTGGAACTAAAACCGGGAAAAGGAGGTCAAATTATACGTTCTGCAGGAACATCTGGACGAGTAATTCAAAAAAAAGAAGGGTATTGTATGGTTCGATTGCCTTCTGGAACACTTCGCTTAATTCCATCTACTTGTATGGCTACAATCGGAGTTGTTTCTAATTCAGAGCACCACCATATCAATGAAGGAAAAGCAGGACACCGTCGTTGGCTGGGGATAAGGCCTACAGTTCGTGGAACTGCAATGAATCCAATTGATCACCCACACGGTGGTGGTGAAGGGAAAACATCTGGAGGTCGTCCATCTGTGACCCCTTGGGGAAGACCTACGAAAGGAAAGCCTACACGTTCAAAAAGGAAAAAAAATCCATTTTTAGTAAGAACTATTTAAACAGAAAAGGTTAATTTAAATGACAAGATCCATCTGGAAGGGTCCGTACATGGACTCGCATTTATGGAAAAAAATGGCTAGAAATTTTCAAAATTCAAAAGGACATCAACGAAATACCGTTAAAATTTGGTCAAGAGGATCCGTTATTCTTCCCGCGTTTGTGGGAAAAACTGTTGAAGTTCATCAAGGAAAAAATTTTGTACGGCTTCTGGTCACAGAAGACATGATTGGGCATAAGTTTGGAGAATTTGCATTAACTAGAAAGGCATGTGATCATAAGAAATTAAAGAAAAAATAAGCAACTTATAATACCGCGCGATAACGTAACAGAAGGAAAAGAGATAGAATGGGACAAAAAGTTAATTCGTTGGGGATACGTGTAGGGATCAATCGAACTTGGAGTTCGAAATGGTACGATTGGAATAAAAAATCTTATAGTCGTTGGCTCGTAGAAGATCAAAAAATTAGGAGTTACTTGGTAAATGTTTTTCAAAAGGAAAATGTGCTCGTCGGACACATAGAAGTAAAAAGATCAAAAGGAAAGGTGTTTGTTTCGTTTCCGGTATTATTGCCTGAAACTTTCAAGAATATAGATGAGCTAAACTCTAGCTCAAATGTTGCGTTTTGGACTAGTTTTTTTAACAAGAACCCCAAGATGGAAGCCTTGGAAAAAAGTATTTTCTCATGGTTAAAAAAGCCAACACATATCAAAATAGAATACGCAAAAAGCTACCTTCGCGATTCTGTTTTGCTTGCACGTCATGTAGCGTTGCAGCTAGAAGGAAGAGTGTCTGTTCGAAATATTTTGAAAGGATGCTTAGATGAAAGCAGAAAAGAGCAAACAGTTCGAGGCATTCGGATCCAATGTTCTGGACGTTTAGACGGGGTTGAAATGGCAAAAAATGTATGGATTAAGGATGGACAGGTCCCTTTACATACCCTACATGCTACGATAGACTATGCAACATCATCTGCGTATACAATTTATGGAGTGTGTGGAGTTAAAGCATGGATTTGCTTCAATCCGGATCCTACATTTTCAAACATTGAAAAAAGTTGAAAGAAGAAGGAAGAAGGAAGAGTAAATTGTAACATCAAAATTTGTGTAAAAAACAAGGACTACCCTAGCTAGGTAAAAAAGAAAGGAAGAAGCATGCTTTTACCAAAACGAAGAAAATATAAAAAGGCCTTCAAAGGAAGGTTAAAAGGAAAAGAAACACGGGGTGTTGAAATCTCATTTGGGCGGTACGGCTTAAAAGCTTTGGGGTCTGCGCGCCTTACTTCTCGTCAAATAGAAGCTGCGCGAAGAGCAATCTCGCGAAAGATGAAACGAATGGGTACCCTTTGGATCCGAGTCTTTCCAGATGTTCCTGTAACATCAAAACCCACAGAAGTACGGATGGGTAAAGGAAAAGGTTCTGTTGATTACTGGGCAGCTAAAGTAAAACCAGGGCGAATTTTGTTCGAGCTCGAAGGTATCTCTACAGATTTGGCCAAAGAAGCCTTTACATCAGGCGGGAACAAACTACCGATCAAAACAATGTTTGTGAAAAAAAGTGAAAAAAGGAAGGAGGCTGTCCTTTCTAAATCGTCTCGTTTTCAAACATCAACAAATTATTTAACATATTAAATTAAGCGAGTAAAAAAGAACCCAAAATAAAAGGTTTAAGAAATGATACAAAGGGAAAGTAAGTTAAAAGTTATGGACAACTCCGGAGCGAAATGGGTACAATGTATTCAAGTTTTAGGAGGAGCTAAGCGAAAAACCGCTTCTATAGGCGACTTGATAGTTGTTGCCATTAAACAAGCTTTACCAAAAGGAAAAGTCAAAAAAGGGGAAGTACAAAAAGCATTGATTATTCGAACAAAAAAAGAAAATCAACGGAAAGATGGAACTTCTATTCGGTTTGATAACAATACTGTAGTTCTAGTCAATAATAATGGTGAGCCTTTAAGCTCGCGAATTTTTGGGCCTATACCTCGAGAATTACGAAAAAAGCGATGGATGAAAGTTATTGCATTAGCTACTAGTGTTATTTAGCTTCAAAAAAAGAAAGGAAACAAAATTGACACGACTTCAAACCCATTATAATAAAATAGTTCGACCAGACCTTATCTCAAGATTTGTTTATAAGAACCCTCGTCAGATTCCACAGATGAAACATGTTTCTTTACACATATCTTTAAAAGAAGCTGTGCAGGACCCAAAAGCATTGCATACAGCAATGCTCGCTTTAGAGCTGATTTCAGGTCAAAGAGGCGTATGGGTCTATGCTAAAAAATCAGTATCGTCCTTTCAACTTCGAAAAGGTTCTCCAATTGGATGCAAAGTTACGTTAAGGCGGGAAAGGATGTTCTCTTTTTTAGATTATTTAACAACGGTTATTCTGCCAAAATCACGCGATTTTAAAGGTATTTCCTTTTGGAGTAGTGATGGAAGAGGGGATTACTCTTTCGGAATCACAAATTTACTTTTATTTCCTCAAATAGAACTTCAATATGATTTTTTTTCGCAGTTAAGAGGGATGGATGTTCATATAACAACAACGGCTCCCAGCGATGTAGAAGGAAAAGCTCTTTTAACAGGCTTACGAATTCCCTTTAAAGAAGAATAAAAATTTTTAAAAATTGAACGAAAAGGCTACTGAAATGAAAAGTTGGATAGAACGTGATAAAAAACGACGAATGTCCTTCTTCAAAAATGAGATAAAACGAACCAAGTATAAATCTATGTTCTATAATGTAAACCTTCCTCAACAAGTACGATGGCAGGCAAGTTATAATTTGAGCAAGCTATCAAAGAATGGCTCGCAGACTCGCGTTAAAAACCGATGTATCTTAACAGGTCGTTCAAAAAGTATTGATCGTATCTTTAAAATATCTAGAATTCAATTGCGGCAACTAGCCCTAGACGGTTTCCTACCAGGTGTTAAAAAAGCAAGTTGGTAAAGAGAAAAGGTCAAAAAAAAATGTCAATGTCTGATCCAATCGCAGATTTATTTACCCGGATACGAAATGGACACCAAGCAGGTCTGTTAGAAATAATATTGAGGGCGTCTAATGTGAATAAAGAAATCCTAAAGTTGCTTCTACGGGAAGGTTACATCGCAGGATTTTTTGAGTTGTTTGAGCCAAAGGTAAGTTCATCTCATAAAAATGCTTTGGTCTGTGTTCGGTTAAAGTATGAAGAAGGTGTACCCTGCATTCGTAAAATCGAAAAAATTTCTACACCGGGCTGTCGTGTTTATTCTAAATTTAAAAAAATGGCGAAGCCTTATAATGGATTAGGAATTTATATCGTATCTACCTCAAAGGGAATCTTATCGGACCAAGAGGCGAGAAGCTTCAAAATAGGAGGAGAGATCCTTGGAAAAATTCTTTAGTTGAATTGAATCAAACCCGGGGCAAAAAAGAAAAGAAAAGAATGTCACAAATAGGAAAGAAAGTTATAAACATACCGGCAGGCCTACAGATTCGGTACCATAACCGTACCTTAGAGGTAAAAGGACCTTTAGGAACCCAAAGTTTACAATTACCTTCATTTCTCCGAATCAAATGGCTTGGTAATCCTATAAGCCAACTCATCTTGGAGCTTGAGCCGTCAAACCAACTTGAAAAGTTACAGCAAAAACGATCCATTTGGGGGACATCTAGAACTCAAATCAATCATCTTTTACAGGGAGTTAAAAATGGATTTTATATTAAACTAAATTTAGTCGGAGTAGGATACCGTGCTCACGTAGAATCTAATTTCCTTGTTTTAAAGCTTGGTTATAGCCATTTAATTAAACATAAAATTCCTATCGATCTTAACATTCAATGTATTCAACCTACCATTGTCTTGATAACTGGATGTGATAAACAAAAAGTTAACCAAGTTGCAGCTCTTATAAGGTCTTATCGAAAGCCTGAACCATACAAAGGGAAAGGAATTCGCTATGAGAATGAAGTAATTCGATTGAAAGAAGGTAAGCGGACATAGATCAAAATCAACTTAATGGGTCAAACTACATGAAAGTTTTTAAAAATTTAAAAGAAATTGGAATCCGATTAGCTTGGACCGTCTTCTTCCTTTTTTTAGTACGGGCAGGCCTTCTCATAACGTTACCTATCGCGATAGGACAAGACCTTATCCTTGAAACAGGAAGACTTCAAATAAAGCAAGATAGTTTTTTTGCTTTGCATTTAGGTCCATATTTAATGACAAATATCTTTATATTTTTATTTCTTTCTCGTATTCAAGGATATCAACAATGGAGGAATAGAAATCCTGAATTAGTAGTACTATTTACACAGGTACTGATTTTAATCGTTTCTTTTTGTTTTTCTATTTGGCATCTTTGGTCTGTTCTAAAAGGAGGAAATCTAGATCTAGACCTGGTTCAAGATAGTTCAAATGATCCTTCTACTTTGATTTTTCTTTACATATATGCTATCTTATTTTATACGTTAGGTACAACTGTTTTGCAATGGATATCTCATTTAATCACAAATAAAGGAATAGGTAATGGTGTTTTTTTAATAATTCTAATGTTTCTTTGTGCCAATCTAAGCACATATTTACAAGAAGAACATTCAACCTTTTTAGAGATTTCTTATTTAAATCGGGCCGTATTTTTCTTCGGACTCCTTGGAGCTATTTTCTTTATCATAAGAAGAGAAAAAATGCGGAAAGTTTCTTCAATTCCTTTCAATGTTTTTTGGAAGGGAGACCCTTTGGAGGCTTTCTTTAAGAATGATGTGAAAAGAGCGTTCTACGCTGTCTTTTATTCGATGCAATCCGTTGAGTTTTATACCTTATTATTATCCAATATTATACAACTGGTAGCTTCTTCCATGCTAGATATGAATAAAGCGGAATCAAATTGGGTTTTGTTGGAACTTTTAATTCAATTTTATTCTATATGGGTTAGCTGTACTGTGATCATTTGGTTTTTTTACGCCTCTTGGCCAAAATTTTTAAAAGAACATATCCATCGGATTTTTGTGATTTCTTGTTTGCCTGGATTCGTAATTGAACGTGATTTGGGTGACTGGCTTTTATATAAAAGCCAAAAAAATATTCAAACTCTCATGATTCGAATCACGACTCTTAAGCTAGGTCCTTTTTTGTTTTTTCTCATATATCTTTTATTGTTTCAAGAATTTGAAACAAACGCTATCTTTGTTTTTAATTATATAAATCAGATAAGTTTTATCTTATTTTTTTTTATTCGGGGTCTTTTATTAATCATTAAACAACTTCAAAATCAATATTGGGGGGAATTATTTTACAAGTAATTAAAAGAGAAGGATTTAAATTTGTTTTTTCTTTATGGTAAAAAATTGACAGGAAGTAAGAAGCTACGATTCGCTCTAAGAACGATCCAAGGCATCGGATATGTAAAAGCATCGGACATATGCTCCCAGCTTGGCTTTGGAGAAAACTTCAGAGTCTCGGACCTTCGAGATTCGGACTTGACTAAGTTACAACGAAAGATGGAGAAAGACCATATCGTTGAAGGAAATTTACGAAAAGAACTCCAACTAAGTGTACAAAGATTTCAACGAATAGGTTGTTATCGTGGCTTTCGACACCACTCCGCTTTGCCCGTTAGAGGACAACGAACGCATAGTAACGGCAAGACTCAAAAACGAATAGGTCGAAGGTTTCAAAAATAAGCTTTGCTTTGCCGTTAGGTCTTTACATTGTTATTAACCAAAACACACGTAACGTAGAAACGAAAAGAACGAAACAAGAATGGTATCTTCATTAGAATCATTAGGAAACACTCATTCCACATATCGAGTTTATGTGCAATCATCGCCAAACAATACTATTATTTCTTTGACAAATGCTAAAGGTGATGTTCTTTTTTGGGCTTCCGGAGGATCAACTGGCTTCAAAGGGGCAAAAAAATCATCTTCTTACGCCGCACAAGCAGCCTCTGAACGAGTCGGTAGGAAGGCTAAAAATGCAGGTATACATTCAGTATCCGTATTTTTAAAAGGATTGGGTCAGGGCAGAGAGGCCTCTGTGCGAGGATTAAAATCTGCGGGTTTATTGGTTTCTCGACTTGTAGATATTACACCGATACCGCATGGAGGATGTAGAGCTCCAAAATAAAAGGTAAAAAGGCGTTTAATGAAAAAAATTAGAATGATACATCCTCTTTTTCCATGCATTGTGGAAAAAATGGCACAATCTAAAGCTTTTGGGGAGGAAATAGGTGAAAGCAATACAATAAAATTATCGCCATTGGAGCCAGGGCTAGCTTCTATACTTGGAAACTTAATTCGCAGATTGTTATATCGTTACACATCCGGCACGGCAATAACAAGTGCTTGGATATCAGGAGCACGGCATGAGTTATCTCCCCTTGAAGGGTTCCAAGAGGAGATTCCAGACATTTTACATGCTTTTTCTAGAATTCCAGTTCGAATGGATCATTATGGACCTGCGCAAATCTTTTTGAAAAAGCAAGGACCGGGTACTGTAACAACAAATGACTTAGTCCCCTCTCTTGGAGTTGAAATATTATCCAGACCTACTTATTTATTTTCGTTAAATGGGAATGCTTCCGCTTATATGGTTTTAAATGTGGAAGTAGGAAAAGGGTCTTTTGAGGGACAAGGTATTCGCTTACAAAATTACAAAAAGCAATACTTTGATGATCCTATTAGCCAGGCATTAGATAAGCAAAAAAACGCGCTTTTAGGATGTCATTTTACGGTCCCCCATCAGTTTAGCCCAATACGAAAAGTTACTTACTTAACTAATAGCTATACCCACTACGATGAATTAATTTTGACTGTCATTACAAATGGAACTATTGATGCAAGTGACGCATTTGAAGGAGCACTCATCTTTTTTTTGCAAAAATTAGGTCAGATCCGAACGGCAAGTTCTTCGAATAAGCTATAATATACTTTATTATATTAACTAAATATTAAAAAACATTGTTTACCGGGAAGTGGCTGTTTCCCACCTCCCCGTAAACAATTGAATGAAAGGCGGAGTAGTTTAGTTGGTTAGAACAATGGAATCATAATCCACAGGTCGAGGGTTCAAATCCCTCCTCCGCTATCAAATAATCAGGAATTTTTGAAAATGCTTTCTCTACAACTACAACCACGAATTAAAAACTACCCTAATCCTAAAAGTCGTTTCAGCCCAATGGAACACGTATCTCCAATAGCCCATCACATTCAAGAGATCCGAATAAGAAGTTTTTATCTAGCATCTTCTGTTTTTTTGACCTTTTGTACTTGTTATTATTATTCAGAAGAGCTTAGTTATTTTTTAGCCACGCCTTTAATAGAAACTCATTTAAAAACAACAGCTTCCTACATCTACATTCCATCCGAAATTAAGTTAACATCCTTTATTTACACCGACATGAAAGAAGTCTTTTTTACATATATTGGGATTTCAATCTATATTAGTTGTCTTTTTTTCTTACCAGTCTTTTTTTTTCATCTTCTTCATTTTTTTTCACCTGGGCTCTATGTTTTTGAAAAAAAACAGTGGGTTTACTACTTTATAAGTAGTATTCTTTTATTTTTAAGTGGATGTTTCTTTGCTTATCAAATTCTTCTTCCGTGGCTCTATGAATTTTTCGTAAGCTTTGAAACGAATAACCCAGATTCTGAGAAGCTTTTTAAGATCTCCTTACAACCTAAAATACAAGAGTATTTTTTTTTCTCGATTCGCTTAATTCTGTTTTCGGGGCTACTCTTCCAGCTACCCCTTTTTTTATGGGTCTTGTTATCAACTAACATCTTGCCTGACAAAGTAAATGCTTGGATTTTACAAAAACGAAATATAGCGTATCTTTTTTTTTTTTTTTTTTCTGCTTGGATCTCTCCTCCGGATATAAGAAGCCAGTTAATCTTGGCAATTCCTTGGATTTTAGTTTATGAGTTTACTATTTTTTTAATCATATGGAGGCGTCAGTATTTGAAATTTTATATAAATCTAAAAAAACATGCACCGAAAAGATCCTTCTAAAATGCAAAAAAAAGTGCGAATTTGTTTTCATTCTAACTTTCACAGGTTCCAAAAAATGTACCTTCGCTATCTACATTTCTTCTTTCTTAAGTATTCTCAACATGAACTACATGCACCGCTACCTTACCAAAGGAAGAAGCTTCTCAACTCTAATTATTATTTCTCTCAATACCTTTACACTTACACCTTTAGCAAAACCCTTTGGCGGTTTTTCAAAAAAGATGTTTAAATACATCATGTATACGAAATCATCAAAACAAAAAGATTAAAAAATGCGAATAGGTTTAGGACAAATTGCAATTTTAGGGATTCTTCTGATTTTATTTTTTGGACGTTTTCCTAAGGTAACAGATGATTTAACAAAAGGCTTGCAAAACTTAAAGCAAAGCTTCCGCCACACAACAACAACTTCCTCAAAGGAAAAAACAAAACCAGAGTGAACGATTTTAACTAGAATGGAGACGATCGGATTCGAACCGATGACCTATTGTATGC
>Ga0114931_10006781_pt1 | contig 14063 bp, 8 predicted proteins | sample 2SBtaG_FD_89579 | JGI IMG/M metagenome (GOLD analysis project Ga0114931, IMG submission 89579) | Deep subsurface microbial communities from Kolumbo volcano to uncover new lineages of life (NeLLi) - 2SBTROV14_V59a metaG | ecosystem: Environmental > Aquatic > Marine > Volcanic | place: Kolumbo...
ACCGCATCCGGGCTTCTGTATCTGGGGGGTGCTTTTACTCAGGTCGGTGGACAGCCGCGCAATCGTCTTGCGGCCGTGGATATCGCCGGGACCCTGCAGGCATGGAATCCCGATGCCGATGGTAATGTCCTTGCAATGTCGGCGGCGGGCGCGACGCTTTACCTAGGAGGCTCGTTTACACAGATCGGCGCTCAGGCGCGTAACCATGCTGCCGCGGTGGATACCGCCGGCGCCTTGCAGGCTTGGAATCCGGATGCCGGCGGCGATGTCCGGGCCATCGCGATATTGGGTTCCACGATCTATCTGGGCGGCGCCTTTACGCAGGTTTCCGCGCAGGCGCGCAATCGCTTGGCGGCGGTGGATACTACGGGGACCCTCCTCGCGTGGGATCCCGACGCGGACGGTACGGTCACGGCGCTGACGCCTCAGTCGGCAACGGTTTACGTGGGCGGAGATTTTCTTCATATCGGCGCCTTGAAGCGAACCCGGTTGGCGGCGGTGGATACCGCTACGGGTATGGCGACCAACTGGACGCCCGAGGCCGGTTCGACCGTATGGGCGCTAGCCTGGCAGACCAACGCGACCTATCCGAACGGCGTCGTCTATTGCGGTGGTGCTTTTGCCTCCCTAGGGGGAGAGACACGGGACAATCTGGCCGTTCTGGATCAGGCGACGGGTCAGTTGTTGAGTTGGGCGCCGTCGGTGAACGGCATTGTCCGTGCCATGCTATTGTCTCAGGACGCCCAGTCGCTCTATATCGGCGGAGACTTTTCGGTTGCGGCCGGGCATGCACGCCTCCATTTGGCGGCCCTCGATACGAGCAGCGGCATCGGTTTGGACTGGGCGGCCGGGACCGATGGGCGGGTGGATGCCCTGGCCCTGTCATCGGATGGTACCAGTCTGTTTGTCGGCGGAGAGTTCACTCAGGTCGCCGGCCAGAGCCGTGACAATTTGGCCCAGATACAGACCGCTAACGGCATCCCCTCGGAATGGCATCCCGTCGTCAAGGGCGCGGTTCGAACGCTGGCCCTTACGGATACCGCGCTCTATATTGGCGGCGCCTTTACCGAGGCAATCGGTCAGGCGCGGGATCGGGTCGCGAAGTTGGACCTGAGTCAGTTGTTGCTGACGAATTGGCGACCACTGGTCGATGATAACGAAGTCTTGACCATACTTCCCGATCCCGAGCGGGGCAGGGTTTACATCGGAGGCAGTTTTACAGGGGTTTCCGGCGCGCCAAACAAGGGTGTCGCCGCATTCGATCAAAGCTCGGCCGCGTTGGTGTCGAGTTGGATGCCGATACTTGACGGAGCGGTGAATGCGCTTGCCGTTTCGGAAGATGGTACGCGCGTCTACCTGGGCGGGGCGTTTCAACAGAGCGGTTTGCTGGCGACGCCCTATCTGGTTTCGGTAGCCTCGAGCAATGGCGCCGTCAACTCCGATTGGAGCCCGGCCCTGGATGGCAGCGTTCGGGCGCTGGTGGCGTCCGTGGAAGGCTCTAGCATCTATGCCGCCGGCGGTTTTCTGTCCGAGGCGGGAACGGTAAGGCCCAGGGTTGTCGACTTCGCGCTGCCGGCAGGAGAATCGACGGCGCCTGTCACAACGGTGACGCCGCCGGGCGGCGTCTACAATAAGGATACCCAGGCCGACCTGGTCCTGAGTTGCGACGACGGAGCAGGCTCGGGCTGCGCCGCGACCTACGTGACGACGGATGGCAGCGCGCCGCGGATTGCGCCGAATCTGCTCTATACGAATCCAATCGTACTGACCAGCGACCTTACGTTGCGCTTCTTTTCGGTCGATCATCGGGGCAATCGCGAGGCCGAGCACCTGGCGCAATATCAGATCGATCTCAGTGCGCCCAATTCCACCGCCACGCCCGGTTCCCAGATTTATTTTGGGGGGGAGATTACGGTGAGCTTGCAGTGCGACGATATCGACTCACAAGGCATCGCCGGTTCGGGATGTAACGGGACCTTCTACACGACCGACGGCAGCTTGCCGACAACGTCATCGACTCGATACACGGGGCCTTTCCAGCTGTCCGGTCCGGTCACTCTGCAATTTTTTTCCGTAGACGCCTATGGGAACAAAGAGGCCGTCCAACGTGAAGAATATGTCCGCAATCGCGCCGGCGTGGGCGGGCTTGGCCCGATAGGCTGGTTGTTACTGCTTGGATGGTCGGCATGGCGCTGGCGGGATATGTTCAGCGGCAGGGTGGGCGCATGAGACGGACCCTCTGCGGATTGATACTTCTTTTGGCCGCCTGGATGGCCTCGGCAAATGACACGCCCAATACGGCGTTTTCCTATAGCGATGCCGCCGTCAACGCCTTCACGTTCGATAATGTCAGGGGCTATTTGGGGGGCGTTTTCAGCCAGTTCACGACCGGAAGCGTTGTCGATTTTCGGCATCGTTTGGCGGCGCTGGAGCCGGTGTCCGGCGGTATATTGCCGAACTGGCATCAGACGCAGGTCGCGGATGCGATCGTGGAGATCAATGCACTTGTGGTTTCCAAGGACGGCCGGACCCTATTCGTCGGCGGTGATTTTAGCCAGTTTTCGGGTTTGGCTAGCACCAATATTGCGGCCGTCGATGCGCCTAGCGGAGCGGTTTTGCCGTGGGCGCCCGCCGTCGACGGAGTAGTGCGAACGATGGCATTGGCCCCTGATGGGACGACCCTCTACATCGGAGGCGATTTCCTCAATGTGGCGGGTGCGTCGCGCGCTCATCTGGCTGCCTTAACGACGTCACAGGGGTCGCTGACGCCCTGGAGCGCGGACACGGATCTGACCGTCCGTACCATGGCCGTGACCTCAGACGGCGGCGCCATGTTCATCGGCGGCGATTTTACGCGCGTCAGCGGACTGGGTCGGGCACACCTGGCGCGAGTCAATGTCAGCAATGGTCAGGCCGATAGCTGGCAGGCCGATACGGATTCCGTTGTTCGTCAGCTCAGGATCAGTCCCGATGGGGCCGACCTCTATGTCGCGGGGGATTTTACTTTGGTGCAGTCTCAGGCGAAGGCGCATCTGGCCAAGGTGTCGACATCCAGCCCCGCCACGCTCGCGGCATGGGGGCCGGGGACCGATGCCCCGGTCGAGACCCTGGCGCTAAGTCGTGATGACCAGATGGTTTTCATCGGCGGCACCTTTACATCCGTCGGCACGAGCCCTCGGGCGCGACTCGCTGCCGTCGACACGACAAACGGCGCGGTGGCGCTTTGGAACCCCGGGTCTGGGAGTGCAATCACGCGTATCGGTGCGCTCGAGGTTACGTCGGATGACGCTCTGTTGTTCGTGGGCGGTGACTTCAGTCAGATTGGCGGCAATGTTCTCAGTGGCATGGCCGTATTCGAAATGGGACCGCCAGTCACGACCCTATCGCCACCGGCAGGAGGTTATTCCCTGGCGCAAGATGTTTCCATGAGCTGCCTGGATAATTCCGGAAATCCCTGCGTGTCGATTCGGTATACCGATGACGGCAGTGATCCTCGAGTTTCCGCAACGGCTTTGACCTATGCCGCACCCATCCATATTTCCGGTCCGACGAAGACGGTTCGCTATGCTGGTCTGGATGCCGATGGTCGCCAGGAGGCCGCGACGACGGCCAGGTTTTATATTGACGGCACCGCGCCCAACACCACGCCTTCGCTGAATGGCGGCTCATACGGCAAGTCCGCGATTACGGCCGTGACCCTGACATGCCAGGATGAGCTCGATGGTTCGGGTTGCGATGAGATCTATTTCAGCGGAGACGGAAGCGAGCCCACCATCGATTTGGCGCACCAATACCTGAAAGCCATCGACCTGACCGCGTTTCTGACCGACTCGACAGGGGACGGTACGGTGACCCTGAAGTATTTTTCGGTGGACAAGACCGGTAACCAGGAGGGGACAAACACCGCTGTTTATACGCTCGATCAAAACGCCCCTGTCGTGACCGCCGATCCGCTTGGGGCGACCTATTCCGGACCGGTCGACGTGACCCTGACCTGCGACGATCAAGGGGGTAGTGGCTGCAAAGACATTTATTACACACTGGATGGATCAAAGCCCTCGGACGGGACAGTCCCCGCCAGCGATGGTGTCAGCCTGGTGCCGCCGACCACGAGATACACAGGTCCGATCCACCTGACCGGCGGAGCACCGGTCAGCGTGTTTGTGATCGATAATGCCGGTAATTCGGCGACCAGTCTGCTCGCGATCTACTCATTTAACGCCAATCGAGCCGACAGTCGTCACGGGCTGGCAGCCCTCGACTATCCGATATTGCTGATGTTGGCCGGTTTGGTCGTCGTCCGGCGATTTGTGATTGCTCCGTAGGGGCGCCCCCCCAAAAAAAAGGGCGAACACAAGGTACGTCCCTACGGTTTGAATGCAGCCCTCATCAATGCCGGAAGTGGCGCATTCCGGTAAAGACCATGGCAATGTCGTGCTCGTCGGCAGCCGAGATAACTTCTTCGTCGCGAATCGAACCGCCCGGCTGAATGACCGCACGCACACCGACTTCGGCCGCACTATCCAATCCATCCCTGAACGGAAAGAATGCATCTGAGGCCATGACCGAACCGCGCACCTCAAGGCCTGCGTCGGCCGCCTTGATGGCGGCGATGCGGGCGCTGTAGACGCGGCTCATCTGACCGGCGCCGACGCCGATCGTCTGGCCGTCGCGGCCGTAGACGATGGCATTCGATTTGACGTGTTTGGCGACCGTCCAAGTGAAGAGCAAGTCGTTGATTTCGGCAGCAGTGGGTTGCCTTTTGCTTACCACCTTCAGGTCTGCGGCTGCGATCCGCCCCTCGTCCCGGTCCTGGACGAGCAGTCCGCCGCGAACCCGCTTGTAATCGAACTCGGCCCGTGCATCGCCGCCACCATGCCCGTCGCCTGTGACGAGCACCCGGACATTGGGTTTGGCGGCCAGGATCTCCCTGCAGTCGTCGTTGATAGAGGGCACGATGATGACCTCGACGAACTGGCGGTCGACGATGGCCTTTGCCGTTTCCGCATCAAGGGGGCAGTTGAAGGCGATGATGCCGCCGAATGCCGAGGTCGGGTCGGTTTGGTAAGCACGGTCATAGGCCGCCAGCGGCGAGTCGGCCAAAGCCACGCCACACGGATTGGCGTGCTTGACGATAACGCAGGCCGTGCCTTCGTATTCGCGGACACATTCCAGGGCCGTATCGGCATCGGCGATATTGTTGTAGGAGAGTTCCTTGCCCTGCAACTGCTCGGCTGTCGAGACACAGGCTTCGGTGGTCTTGGGGTCGCGGTAGAAGGCGGCCTGCTGATGCGGGTTCTCGCCATAGCGCAGGCCACTGACCTTTTGGAATTGATGATTGTAGGTGCGCGGAAAACGATCTTCTACGCCAGGGACCAGTGTGCCCAGATAGTTGGCGATCGCACCGTCGTAATGGGCGGTATGCTCGAATGCCTGGACCGCGAGATCGAAGCGCAGGGCGTCGCCGACGCCACCATCGTTGGCCTTCATCTCATCGAGTACGACCGGGTAGTTGGCGCTGTCGACGACAACGGTCACGGCGGCATGGTTCTTGGCGGCGGCGCGCAGCATCGATGGCCCTCCAATGTCGATATTCTCGATGGCCGTCGCCAGGTCGCAATCGGGGCGGGCGATGGTGGCCTCGAAGGGATAGAGATTGACAACGACGAGGTCGATGCCGAGGATGCCATGCTCGGCCATGACGGCGTCATCCTGGCCCCGGCGTCCGAGTAGACCGCCGTGAATCTTAGGGTGGAGGGTCTTGACGCGGCCGTCCATGAGTTCCGGGAAGCCCGTATAGTCGGATACGTCCATGACCGGAACGCCGGCGTCCCGGAGTAGGGTGGCGGTGCCGCCGGTACTCAGGATCTCGATCCCGAAGTCGGCCAGCGCCTTCGCGAATTCGAGAATACCGGACTTGTCGGAAACACTGATCAGGGCGCGTCTAATTGGGGGCATGGAAAAACTCTCGTCGTAATAGATGGATGGATATAGGTAGGTGGAGCCGGAGGGCGACGCTGGCGCTTAGTCGATCTGATACTTGGCCAATTTCTTGCGCAGCGTGCTGCGGTTGATTCCAAGCAACTCGGCGGCCCGGGATTGATTGCCTCGGGTGTGCGCCATGACGGTTTTGAGCAACGGTAACTCGACTTCGCTGAGAACCATTTCATAGAGATTGCTGACCGGGGTGTCCTCGATATCGGCGAAGTAGCGCTTCATCGAGGACTCGACGCAACTGCAAAGCGGTTGCTTGCGCCGCTCGACGAAGCCGGGGCTCTCTGCAGTCGGCGTGTGCTCGGCTTCTTCTATGATCTCGACCGTCATGCCGCAGCCACCAGGGCTTGTTGTGCACTGGAAAAGAATTCGTCGGTGATGTCTCGTTGTTCGGCGACGGTCTCGAGGCGGTTCATGGCCTGTCTGAAGGCTGCGCCGCCCTGAAGGCCCTTGCTGTACCAGGCGATGTGCTTGCGCGCCATGCGGATGCCGATACGTTCGCCGTAGAATTCGTAGAGCGCGTCTAGGTGCTCGATAACGATGGTGTGTTTCTCGGCCGGTGTGGGGTCGGGGAGCAGCTTGCCGGTCTTCAGGAAATGATCGATCTGACCGAATAGCCAGGGGCGGCCTTGGGCGGCCCTGCCGATCATGACGCCGTCGGCGCCGGTGTGTCGGAGTACTTCAAGGGCCTTTTCGGGCGAGCCGATGTCGCCGTTGGCGACGACCGGAATATTGATCCCCGCCTTGATGGCCGCGATGGTGTCGTATTCGGCCTCGCCGCGGTAGGCGCAGGCGCGGGTGCGGCCGTGAACGGCCAGCAATTGGATGCCGCAGTCCTCGGCGATCCGAGCGATCTCAAGGCCGTTGCGGTTGTCGGTATCCCAGCCGGTGCGAAGCTTCAATGTGACCGGGACATCGACGGCCTTGACGACGCTGTTTAGGATTTCGGCGACGAGCGCCTCGTGCTGCAGCAATGCGGAACCGGCCATGACGTTACAGATCTTCTTGGCCGGGCAGCCCATATTGATATCGATGATCTGCGCCCCATGGTCGACATTGTAGCGCGCGGCGTCGGCCATCATGCTTGGATCGGCGCCCGCGATTTGTACCGAACGGGGTTCGGGTTCGCCGCGATGATCGGCCCGACGTCGGGTCTTTTCGCTGCCCCAGAGGAGGGAATTCGAGGAAACCATCTCGGAGACCGCCATACCGGCGCCCATCCGTCTACACAAGGTCCGGAAGGGCCGATCTGTTACGCCAGCCATAGGCGCGAGGAACAGCGGATTCTTGAGTCGGTAAGGTCCGATCTGCATCGTTTGCGTTATGGTTCGTTGATTGATAGTGTCGCCTGCCAGCGAGCAGCAGTTTTTGGCGTAATATTATTACCTGAATCCGTACCTTCATGACAGCGCATAGCACAAGCGCTTGATTCCACTGTGAAACCAACATCTTGCACCCTGCATCCACCCTGAAGATACGGATTCAGGTATTATGGTGATTATTGTTTTTTGTCCGCTACCCCCGCGGGAACCCATGATCATACCCTTATCCAACTTATTGATAAAGACGTTTTGCGAACTTTCGTTGGTCGATCCGACCGTTCGTGGTGGTCGCCGGCAAAAGTGCGCGATCCGTCACTTAGGGCCTATGGGATGAGCGGGCGCCTTCTAAAATCAACCGTGACCGTGGGCTGGATGACGTTGATTTCCCGTATCCTGGGGCTCGTGCGCGATATCGTCATTGCCCGTGTGATAGGCGCAGGGGTAGGGGCCGATGCCTTTTTCGTAGCCTTTAAAATTCCCAATTTCATGCGCCGTCTGTTTGCCGAGGGGGCGTTTTCCCAGGCCTTCGTCCCGGTCCTTTCCGATTACCGCGCGACGAAAGAACCCGATACGGTCAGGGCATTGATCGCGGCGGTATCCGGCATGCTCGGCGGTATCCTGCTGCTGGTCACGTTGGTCGGCGTGCTGGCGGCGCCCTTGCTTGTGACCATATTCGCCCCGGGTTTTCTCGACGAACCTATCAAGTTCGATATGGCCGCGGACATGGTTCGAATCACGTTTCCCTATCTGCTGTTCATCTCCCTGACGGCCCTCGTGGCCGGTGTCTTGAACAGTTATGGCCGCTTTGCCGTTCCGGCCTTTACGCCGGTTCTACTCAATATTTGCCTGATTGCGGCCACCCTCTGGATAGCGCCCGGACTCGATCGTCCGGTCATGGCGTTGGCCTGGGCCGTGTTTCTTGCGGGCATACTGCAACTCGCGTTTCAACTCGTTCCATTGCGGCGAATGGGTTTTCTGGTGCGACCTCGTTGGGAGAAGCGGAATCCCGGAGTGGAGCGGATCCGTCGGCTCATGCTTCCGGCCATATTCGGCTCATCCGTGGCCCAGATAAACCTGCTGTTCGATACGCTGATCGCGTCCTTCCTCGTCACTGGTAGCGTGTCCTGGTTGTATTTCTCGGACCGGCTTATGGAGTTCCCGCTCGGGGTGTTCGGGATCGCGCTCGCGACCGTCATCCTGCCCAGCCTGTCCCGCGATCACGCCGCCCAATCTCAGGAGCGTTACACGGCGACGCTGGATTGGGCGCTACGTCTGGTAGTCCTGATTACCGTGCCGGCCGCGCTGGGTCTCTGCCTTCTGGCTGGCCCCATGTTAACGACGCTGTTTCAGTATGGGGCCTTTTCGGCCAACGATATGGCCATGTCCCGCCTGAGTCTGATGGCCTATGCCCTCGGCCTGCCGGGGTTCGTGCTCGTCAAGGTGCTGGCGTCCGGATTCTATGCTCGTCAGGACACGCGGACGCCCGTGCGGGTCGGCGTGATCGCCATGACCAGCAATATGGTCATGAACGTGCTGTTCGTTGTGCCGCTCGTTTATTTCGATGTCCCCGGCCCTCATGCCGGGCTCGCGCTCGCGACGGCGCTGTCCGCCTATCTGAATGCGGGATTGCTCTATCGAGGTTTGCATCGCGAGACGGGTTATCGGCCCGGTAAGGGTTGGTTTGGCTGGCTGACAAGAGTAGCGCTCGGCGTTGCGGCCATGTCGGCGCTATTGATATTCGGTCCGGATGCAACGGACGCCTGGTTGATTATGGATTGGTCGGGACGTGTCCTGCACCTGGTGGTCTGGCTCATCGCGGCGGTGGTGGTCTATATCGCGACCATGTTTGCGCTGGGTGTGCGTCCAGCGCATCTGATCTCGGCCATGGGCAGTGACAAGGCCGATGCGTAGTCTATAATAGTCCGCTAATTCAACGACGTTTCCAGAACAACCTATTTCAAACCCATGCAACTGATCAGAGGCCGGCACAATCTGCGTCCCGAGCATCGCGGCTGTGTCGCGACGATCGGCAATTTCGATGGGGTGCATCTCGGGCACCAAGCCATCTTGTCGCTATTGCGTCGGAAGTCGGCTGAGCTGGGATTGCCCTCGCTGGTCATGACCTTCGAGCCGCATCCACGCGATTTCTTCGGTCGGGGGCATACGCCCTTGCGTCTGTCTCGGCTCCGCGACAAGGTCTTGGCCTTGGCGGACTACGGAGTCGATCGGGTCCTGATACAGCCTTTCAATCTTTCCTTTGCGGGAATCAGCGCCGATGACTTCGTTCTTGAGGTGCTGGTCGAGGGGATGGGCGTCAAGAGCCTGATCGTCGGCGACGACTTTCGTTTCGGCAAGGGGCGTCAGGGCGATATCAATCACCTGCACGCCGCCGGGGCCGCATCCGGTTTCGAGGTCGTGCGCTTGCCGACCTATGAATTCGACGGCGGGCGTGTCAGTAGCACGCGCGTCCGCGAGACATTGAGCAAGGGCGATACCCGCACTGCGGCGGACATGCTGGGGCGGCCCTATTCGGTCAGCGGCCGAATCGTCCAAGGGGATCAGCGTGGCCGGACCCTGGGGTTCCCGACCGCCAATCTGCACTGGCATGGCCGTTCAGGTCAGGCCTCGGGCGCCATGCAACTACCCTTGACCGGTGTCTTCATGGTCCGGGTCGTCGGTCTGGCCGATGAGGCGCTACCCGGTGTGGCGAATGTGGGTGTTCGGCCGACCGTCGACGGCACGCGCCAGAGCCTGGAGGTGCATTTGCTGGACTTCGACGAGAATATTTACGGGCGCTATATCGAGATCCAGTTTCTCGACCGTCTGCGTGACGAAAAACGTTTTGACGGCATCGATGCCCTGCGCGCACAGATCGAGATCGACGTGACCGAGGCCCGTGAGCGCTTCGCTCGCGAGGCCAAGCGCACAGTGGCCATAGGCGCCTAGAACCGATCGAAAAATTACCGCGCTGCGCTCGCTACATTTTGCGATAGGTTCTAGTGGCAAACAGATAACCCGATAACCAGAAAACGAGCGATGACAGACTACAAGGATACCCTCAATCTTCCCAATACCGCGTTCTCGATGCGCGCCAATCTCGCCAACCGGGAACCGGAATTCATTCGGGACTGGCAGGATAGCGGGCTCTACGAGGCCATTCGCGAACAGGGCGAGGGGCGTCCCAAGTTCATTCTTCATGACGGGCCGCCCTATGCCAACGGCGAGATCCATATCGGCCATGCAGTCAATAAAATCCTCAAGGACATGATCGTAAAGGCGCGTCAGCTTGACGGTTTCGATGCGCCCTATGTGCCAGGTTGGGATTGTCACGGGCTGCCCATCGAACTCAATGTCGAGAAGAAGATCGGCAAGCCGGGCCGTAAAGTCGATGCCCGTGGTTTTCGTCAGGCCTGCCGGGACTACGCGGCCGGACAGGTCGATCGGCAGCGCGAGGACTTCATCCGGCTCGGGGTGCTCGGCGATTGGCAGAATCCCTATTTGACCATGGACTTCCATTTCGAGGCCGACATCGTTCGCGCCTTGGGCCGTCTGGTTGCCGCCGGACATCTCCACAAGGGCTTCAAGCCCGTGCATTGGTGTTGCGATTGCGGCTCGGCGCTGGCCGAGGCTGAGGTGGAATACGAGGAACGCACTTCGTCAGCCATAGATGTGCGTTTTCGGGCGGTCGATCAGGCCGAACTGGCCCGGCGTTTCGGTGACGATGTCGAATCGGGCGAGACCTCCCTGGTGATCTGGACGACGACGCCCTGGACCTTGCCGGCCAACCAGGCGGTGGCCCTGAACCCAGGATTCGAGTATTTGTTGATCGAGTGCCGCCATGGTGACGGCCTTGCCGAACGGCTCGTGCTTGCCGAAGTCCTGCACGAGGCCGCCCTGGCTCGTTACGGAGTCACGGATTTTCTGATCCTGGGCAGATGCAAGGGCGAGGCGCTTGAGGGGTTGCGCTTGAAGCACCCCTTCCTGGATCGTGAGGTTCCGGTCATCCTGGGCGATCATGTTACGGCAGAAGCCGGTACCGGCGCCGTGCATACCGCGCCGGGTCACGGCCAGGATGACTATGTCGTCGGGCAGCGTTACGGCCTCGAGGTCGAGAATCCCGTCGACGGCCACGGCTGCTTCAAGGAGGACACGCCGCTGTTCGCCGGCGAGCATGTCTTCAAGGCCAACGATCATGTCTTGGAGGTCCTGCGTGAGCGGGATGCCTTGTTGCATCACGCCCCCTTGCGGCACAGTTATCCGCATTGCTGGCGTCACAAGACCCCGATCATCTTCCGCGCCACGCCGCAATGGTTCATCAGTATGGATCAGAAAGGCCTGCGTCAATCCGCCCTGAAGGCCATCGACACCGTAGAATGGTTGCCCGACTGGGGACAGGCCCGCATCACGGGCATGGTCGCCAACCGTCCCGACTGGTGTATCTTCCGCCAGCGCACCTGGGGTGTGCCGATCACCTTGTTCATCGATAGCGACAGCGGCGAGTTGCACCCGCGCATGCTCGAATTCATCCCGGAGATCGCGCGGCGGATCGAGGTTGAGGGCATCGATGCCTGGTTCGACCTCGACCCGGCTGAACTGTTGGGCGAGGATGCCGCGCGTTACACCAAGGTCACAGACACGCTCGATGTCTGGTTCGATTCCGGCGTCAGCCATTACGCCGTGCTCCACCGCGACGAGGACGATGTTCTGGCTGCCCACGGCATGCCTCAGGGCGAGTCCCTGCCGTATCCGGCCGATCTCTATCTGGAAGGCTCCGATCAGCACCGCGGCTGGTTCCAGTCCTCCTTGTTGACCTCGGTCGGCATGTATGGACGCGCGCCTTACAAACGCGTTCTGACCCACGGCTTCACGGTCGATGCCCAGGGCCGCAAGATGTCCAAATCGCTCGGCAACACAATCCTACCCCAGAAGGTCGCCAATACCTTAGGAGCGGATATCCTGCGGCTTTGGGTCGCGGCGACCGACTATCGCGGCGAGATCAGCGTCTCCGACGAGATCCTCAAGCGCATGACCGACGCCTATCGGCGGATGCGCAACACGGCGCGTTTCCTGCTCGCTAATCTCAACGGTTTCGATCCGGTGGCCCATAGTCTTGAATTTGGAGACCTGATCGAGCTGGACCGCTGGGCCGTCGATCGCGCTCGCGCCTTGCAGATCGAACTCAAACGCGACTACGAGGCCTGTGAGTTCCATGCCATCTATCAGAAGATCCACAACTTCTGCGCGGTCGACATGGGCAGCCTCTATCTGGATATCATCAAGGACCGGCAGTACACCACCAAGGCCGACAGCCGGGCTCGGCGTTCGGCGCAGACCGCCATGTATCATATCGTCGAGGCGCTGGTGCGCTGGCTGGCGCCCATCCTGAGTTTTACGGCCGAGGATATTTGGCGGCATATGCCGGGACAGCGAGGGACGTCTGTGTTTCTCGAATGCTGGTATGAATTCCCGGAAGGGGATGATCGAGGTCGGGCGATCGATTGGCCGACGGTGTTCGCCGTTCGTGAATCGGTCAGCCAGGCCCTTGAAGGCTTGCGTGCTGCCGGCAGCATCGGCTCCTCGCTCGATGCCGAGGTCAGGCTCTATGCCGATGCCGGTCTTGGTGAGACCCTTGCTGCGCTTGGTGATGAACTGCGCTTCGTGTTGATTACATCGGCTGCCGATGTGTCCGCCATCGGGGATCGTTCCGATTCGGCCAAAGAGGTTTCCGGCACCTTTTCCGGTCGCCTCTATATCGATGCGGCGCCGTCGCCTCACGCCAAGTGCGTCCGTTGCTGGCATCATCGTACGGACATCGGCAGCGACCCGGATCATCCGGAGATCTGCGGTCGTTGTGTCAGCAATGTGAAGGACGGTGCAGGTGAGGAGCGCAGCTTCGCGTGATTTCCCGATGAGCGTCCTGTCCGGCGGTTTGCGTTGGTTGTGGCTCAGCGCCTTGGTCATCGTTTTGGATCAATGGACCAAGGGCCTTGCGATCGAAGGCCTGCAACTCTTTCATCCTGTTCCTGTCGCGCCGTTTTTCAATCTGACGCTGGCGCATAACCAGGGCGCCGCGTTCAGTTTCCTGGGGGACGCGTCGGGTTGGCAGCGGTGGTTCTTGGCGGCTATCGCCGTGGTTATGAGCGTTATCATCGTGGTATGGATTGCCCGTATGGCGCCGGATGAGCGATTGCGTCCGGCCGCTCTGGCCCTGATCCTGGGCGGCGCCCTTGGCAATCTTTACGACCGCTTGGCGCTGGGTTACGTCATCGATTTCATCGATTGGTATTATCAGGCATGGCACTGGCCGGCCTTCAATATCGCCGATTCGGCCATCACCGTGGGGGCCATCCTCTATATCGCGTCCGGTTTATTTGGACAGGGCGGCGCTTCGTCGCAAAGTGGAGACGACAGGACATGACTGCAAGCAACCAGACACGACTCCTTGAGGGCGTTGAGATTCACCTCGCCAATCCGCGCGGTTTTTGCGCAGGCGTCGAGCGTGCGATAGAGATCGTCGAGCGTGCGCTGGAGATCTATGGCGCGCCGATCTATGTCCGTCATGAGGTTGTGCACAATCGCTTTGTTGTGGAAGGGCTCAAGGAAAAGGGCGTGATCTTTGTCGAGGAGCTTGACGAGGTGCCGGATGATGCCGTCGTGATCTTCAGCGCCCACGGTGTCCCGCAGATTGTCAGGGCCGAGGCCGCGGATCGTGTGCTACGCGTCTTCGACGCGACTTGTCCGCTCGTG
>Ga0114931_10006782_pt1 | contig 14061 bp, 13 predicted proteins | sample 2SBtaG_FD_89579 | JGI IMG/M metagenome (GOLD analysis project Ga0114931, IMG submission 89579) | Deep subsurface microbial communities from Kolumbo volcano to uncover new lineages of life (NeLLi) - 2SBTROV14_V59a metaG | ecosystem: Environmental > Aquatic > Marine > Volcanic | place: Kolumbo...
CCGGCCTGGTGCAATTACTTGGCCTGTGCCCGCTGCTGGCGGTGACCGCCACCTTCGTCAACGGCCTGGGCCTGGGGCTGGCCACCACGCTGACGCTGGTGATATCGAATGTCATCATCTCGCTGATCCGTCACTGGGTGCGCCCGGAAGTGCGCATCCCGGTCTTCGTGCTGGTCATCGCCTCGGCGGTCACCATTATCGAACTGGCCATGAGCGCCTGGTTTCACGATCTCTACAAGGTACTCGGCATTTTCATACCGCTGATCGTGACCAACTGTGCCATCATCGGCCGCGCCGAAGCCTTTGCCTCCAAACATAACCCGCGCATGGCGCTGACCGACGGCCTGGCCATGGGGCTGGGCTTTACCCTGGTCCTGGTCACACTGGGCAGCCTGCGCGAAATCGTCGGCCAGGGCACGCTGTTCTCGCATATCCATCTGTTGCTGGGCGACTATGCGCGCGGCTGGGCGCTGACCCTGATCCAGGATTACCGGGGCTTTCTGCTCGCCATCCTGCCCCCTGGTGCCTTTATCGGCCTGGGACTGATGATCGCTGTGAAAAACCTCATCGATGCACGCAATGAAAAGAAAGTGGCCGCCGCGCCAGCTATCAAGGACGAACCGGTCAAGGCGTGATTAATTGGGGTCTGACCCCAATTAGTCCGAAATAACCCGATATTCCTTTAACCATGAATAAACAAAAACGCACTGAAATCTTCAGCCGCCTGCGCGAACAAAACCCGCACCCGACCACCGAACTGAACTACAGCAACACCTTCCAGCTGCTGATCGCGGTCATTCTCTCGGCCCAGGCCACCGATGTCAGCGTTAACAAGGCGACCCGCGAACTGTTCAAAACCGTCAAGACGCCGGCCGCCATGCTCCGGCTGGGCGAGGCCGGGCTGATCGAACACATCAAGACCATTGGCCTGTATAACAGCAAGGCCAAAAACATCATCAAGACCTGCGAGATCCTGGTCAGCGAACACGGCGGCAAGGTGCCCCGGGATCGCCAGGCGCTGGAAGCCCTGCCGGGAGTGGGCCGCAAGACCGCCAACGTGGTACTCAACACGGCCTTCGGCGAACCGACCATCGCCGTCGACACGCACATCTTCCGCGTCGCCAACCGCACCGGCATCGCGCCGGGCAAGAATGTCGCCGAAGTGGAAAAACGCCTGCTGAAATTCATCCCGGAAGAGTTCCGTCAGGACGCCCATCACTGGCTGATCCTGCACGGCCGTTATACCTGCCTGGCGCGCAAGCCACGCTGTCCGCAATGCCTGATTGCAGACCTGTGTGAATATCGTCACAAAACGCCGTCGGACTGACGTAGACGGGGTTTTTTTTCTTGCATTTACCTCGAAGCTTGCCTTAACTTGCGCTCTATAAAAGACTCGTGAGAAACGGAAACGGTCGCGCCAAAGGATTGACAACCTCTATGCCTCATCCACTGCCACCCGACAATCGTGATGCCATTCGCCAGGCCTATTGCCAGGTCTGGCAGAAACACCGTACTCAGACCGCCCTGGAACCGCTGGAACAATTGATTCTGGATGTGATTCTCGAACACCCGGAATACCAGGCCCTGCTGGCAGATGAGGAACGGGCTATGGCAACGGATTTTCTGCCGGAAGCGGGCGAAACCAATCCGTTTCTGCATATGGGCATGCACATCGCCATTCGCGAACAATTGGGCTGCGACCGGCCAGCCGGGATCCGTGCGCTTTATCAGCAATTATTGATCAAAAAAGGGGATGCCCACCGGGTCGAACACGACATGATGGAATGCCTCGGGCATGCCCTGTGGCAGGCACAACGCAACCAGGCAACACCGGACGACACCGATTATCTGAACTGTTTACGGACCCTAGTGTCTTAACCCCGTACCAACGTGATCTTAACGTTTCGGGAACATTCCTTACCGGAACCGGTCATAGCGGAAACAGCAACGAATTCTTGGCCCCCGACATCCAGGTGGCTGGAGGATGGTCCGGCACGCTGCCGGGCATTGACAACAACCTTAGATGTGGAGACTACTCACTATGAACAGCAAAACCAAACTTACTCCCATGACTCTGGCCTTAGGCGCGGCTTTTGCCACCAGCCTGGCCGTATCTTCCGCCAATGCAGCCGAAAATCCTTTTGCTGTAAACGAACTGTCCGGTGGCTACAAGGTGGCTGACAGCCATGAAGGCAAATGCGGCGCCGGCATGAAGAGCGACAGCGAAGGCAAGTGCGGCGCCGGCATGAAGAAGGAAGGCGAGGGTAAATGCGGCGACAGCATGAAGACCAAGAAAGAAGGCAAATGCGGTACCGGTAAGTGCGGCGCCAACATGAAGAAAGAATCTTCTGAAGGCAAATGCGGTACCGGTAAGTGCGGTGCCAACATGAAGAAAGAATCGTCTGAAGGCAAGTGTGGTGCCGGCAAAAAGACCGAAAGCGAAGGGAAATGCGGCGGCAACAAGTAAGGGAAGGCCTGATTAAGTCGTCATCCCGCCGACGCGGGAATGACGATTGCAGACTTAATCAGAAGTTCCTGAAGGATGGATCATGTATCCTGACGGTTATTCCATAACCGGTGCCGGTTTGGGTCTGCGGCGGTCCCTGTTGGGACCGCTGTCGGACCAACCTCACGGCCAGGTCGGTTTCTTTGAAGTCGCCCCGGAAAACTGGATCGGCGTGGGGGGGAAATTCGGCAGGCAGTTCCGCGCCTTTACCGAACGTTACCCGTTCGTCACCCACGGTCTGTCGTTGTCCATCGGCAGTCCCAGCCCGCTCGACGAAGCATTTCTGCAACGCCTGAAACACTTTCTCGACGAGCACGGCATCACCACCTACACCGAACATCTGAGCTATTGCAGCGACGATGGCCATCTCTATGATCTGATGCCCATCCCATTTACCGAGGAAGCGGTGCACTATGTAGCCGCCCGCATCCGCCACGTTCAGGATATCCTGGAACGTCGCATCGCCATGGAAAATGTTTCTTACTATGCCGCTCCCGGCAAGGAAATGGAGGAAATCGATTTTCTCAACGCCGTGCTGGAAGAGGCCGACTGCGATTTGCTGCTGGATGTGAATAACATTTATGTCAACAGTGTCAACCACGCTTACGATGCCCACGACTTTCTGGCGCGCATCCCGGGCGAACGTATCCGCTATCTGCACATCGCCGGCCATCACAACGAAGACGATGACCTGATTGTCGACACGCATGGAGCCGATGTCATCGACCCGGTGTGGAAACTGCTCGATGACACCTATGAACGGTTCGGGGTGATCCCCACGTTGCTGGAACGGGATTTCAATATCCCGCCGCTGCCGGAACTGCTCGGTGAAGTGGAGCGGATACTCGACCATCAACGCCGTTTCGAATTACCCAGGACTCACCAGGCCCGACATGGCCGCTGAACGTCCCGCTTTCCAGCAACAGCAGTTTCGGTTCGCCGGACATATCCGTGATCCGCAACGAGTGTCATCCCCGCCCGGCATCGAAGACCGGCGCATGGGAATTTATCGTGATGTCATCTACAACAATCTGGACGACTTTCTCACCAATGCGTTTCCAGTGATTCGCGAACTGACCAGTGATGACAACTGGCACGCCCTGATACGGGATTTTCTTATCCGCCATCGCGCCCATTCGCCGTATTTTCTCGATATTCCCCGTGAATTCCTCCACTACCTGGAAGAAGAACGACAAGCGACGCTAACCGATCCGCCCTTTCTGCTGGAGCTGGCGCATTACGAATGGGTGGAACTGGCCTTGTCCGTCGCGGAAGACAACGATCTCGATCACCTGTTGGCCGCGGATACCGATCTGCGTCACGGTGTCCCTCTGGTCTCGCCGCTGGCCTGGCCGCTCGATTACCGCTACCCGGTACACCGGATCAGCGCGGACTTCCAGCCGCTGGCCCCGGGAGACGCCCCCACCCGCCTCCTGGTATACCGGGATGATGAGGACGAGGTCCATTTCCTGGAACTCAACGCCGTGAGCGCCCGCCTGGTCGGCCTGCTGACGGAAGCACCCGGCGCCGGATACAGCGGTGAAACGCTGATGATCCGCATCGCCGAAGAACTGGCCCACCCCCAGCCCGAACAGGTCATCGAACATGGCCTGGAGATGCTCAGCGACTGGCTAAGCCGCGGTATCATTCTCGGCACCCTGGCCTGATTTTTCCGGGCGTCTCAAGCCTCTCCGCGAAAGGCCGCTAATCATTCTGGACAAGTAGTAGATTTTTGCCGGAAAAAAACCGACTAGCCGGCTGCATCAAGGAAACAACATGCTCCAGGATACACTGATCTACGCCACGCTGGAGGTTCTGGCGGGCCTGTTCATTCTTTTTCTCGGTACGCTGGTACTGGCCGTCATCGGCATGTATGTCCTGGATATCACCCAGACCCGGCAGGCGATCCGGCGGAATTACCCGGTTATCGGTCGATTTCGCTACTATTTCGAACATTTAGGCACTTTTTTCCGTCAGTATTTTTTTGCCATGGACCGCGAAGAACTGCCTTTCAACCGGGCAGAGCGGTCCTGGGTATACCGGGCGGCGAAAAACGTCGACAGCACCGTACCGTTCGGCTCGACCCGCGACCTGAGCCCGCGTGCCACGGTGTTTTTTGTCAACTGTGCTTTCCCCACCCTGGGCGAGGACGCCACGCCACCGCATGAGGTCCTGATTGGCCCCTATTGCGAAAAACCCTACTCGACTAATGCCATTATCAATATTTCCGGCATGAGCTTCGGCGCCCTGTCCCGGCCCGCCGTACAGGCCCTGTCCGCCGGTGCCGCCATGGCCGGATGCTGGATGAACACCGGCGAGGGCGGTCTGTCACCCTATCATCTGGAAGGCGGCTACGATCTGGTGGTACAGATCGGCACGGCGAAATACGGCGTGCGTGATGAGCATGGGCGCCTAAGTGACGACCGCTTGCGGGAAGTGGCCGGCCATGAATCCGTCCGGATGTTTGAGATCAAAATGAGTCAGGGCGCCAAACCCGGCAAGGGCGGCATACTGCCGGCCGCCAAGGTCACCGAGGAGATCGCCCGCATCCGGGGTATTCCGGTCCATACCGATTCGATCAGTCCCAACCGTCACCCCGAGATAAACGATGCCGGGGACCTGCTGGATATGATCGGACGTATCCGCCGGGTGACCGGTAAGCCGACCGGCTTCAAGATGGTGCTGGGCGCCACCGGCTGGATGGACGAGCTGTGCCAAGCCATTCTCAACCGTGGCATTGAATCCGCTCCGGATTTCATCACCATCGACGGCGCCGAGGGAGGCACCGGCGCGGCACCCATGAGCCTGATGGACCATATGGGAATGCCACTGAAAGAGTCCTTGCCGCTGGTGGTGGACAAACTGAGTGAATACGGTTTGCGCGAACGGGTCAGAGTCATCGCCTCGGGCAAACTGATGACGCCGTCGCGGGTTGCCTGGGCGCTGGCCATGGGTGCGGATTTTATCGTTTCGGCCCGCGGCTTCATGTTCGCGCTGGGCTGCATCCAGGCCCTGCAATGTAATAAAGACACCTGCCCGACCGGCATCACCACCCATAACCCCCGCTTTCAGAAAGGCCTGGATACCCACAATAAAGGCGTGCGGGTGAAAAATTTCGTCCACAATCTGGTGCACGAGGTCGGCGTTATCGCTCATGCCTGTGGCGTCACCTCGCCGCGCGGGCTGCGCCGCCACCATGCCCGGAGCGTCACCGAAACCGGTAAATCCATTCTGCTCAGTGAGCTGTATCCGGAACCGAAACCCCGTTATCCCGAAGCGGCCGATGAACAGAAGGCCGGTTGAACTATTTTTTTCACCTTGTGTCACAATAACTCAGAAATGAACCAATAACAGACACCGTTTCTGAGGATGGACGCCATGCTGAACTTTCTGCGCTCTCTTTACTGCCTGCTGAATTTTACCCGCCACCTGGATTTTCTCGCACCACTGGCACTGCGTCTGTATCTGGCGCCGATCTTCTGGATGGCCGGCACCACCAAGTTCAGCAGCTGGGACAGCACCGTGGAATGGTTCGGCAATCCGGACTGGGGACTGGGCCTGCCCTTTCCTGAGGTCATGGCCTTTCTGGCCGCCGGCAGTGAAACCGCCGGCGCTGTGCTGCTGGTTGCCGGCCTGGCGACACGCTGGATTTCCGTACCCCTGATGACCACCATGGTGGTGGCGGCGGTTACCGTGCACTGGCAGAACGGCTGGCTGGCCCTGGCCGACGCGACCGGCCCGTTCGCCACCGATCGCACCATCGGCGCCATCGAACGGCTGGACCGCGCCAAGGAAATTCTGCAGCAATACGGCAACTACGACTGGCTGACTCAGAACGGCGATTTTGTGGTGCTGAACAACGGCATCGAATACGCTGCCACCTATTTCATCATGCTGCTGGTACTGTTCTTTTACGGCGCCGGCCGTTATGTCAGTTTCGATTACTGGATCGCACGTAAATGGTTCAGGGTTTCAGAATGCCACTGACCATCTGAATTAACTAAATTTTTTTCCTGTCAAGCCGATAAACTACTATCTCACTGATATAACTGGGAAGGATGGACTTGACTGATACCCCCTCTGCGCCCCGCATTCTGCTGGCCGAAGACCAGACTTTCGACCGCATGGTTCTCCAGAACATTCTGGACAAAGCCGGCTACCAGGTCACCCATGCGGAGAATGGCCGTGAAGCTGTGGAAAAATTTCAGCAAAACAGCCCGGAACTGGTTCTGATGGACGCTTTCATGCCGGAATTGGATGGCCATCAGGCCACGGAACAGATCAAACAACTGGCGGGCGATGATTTTATACCGGTCATTTTTCTCACCTCGCTGAATAACGCAAAGCATGTAACGCAATGCATACAGAGCGGTGGCGACGCTTTCATCAGCAAACCCGTGGTGCCGGAAATACTGTTGGCCAAAATCGAGGCCCAGCTGCGAACCCGGGAATTGTTCCTTACCGTGAAACGCCAGAAGGAAGAACTGGACAAGCATCATCAGGCCGAACAGCGTGATCTGGAAACCGCGGAAAATATCTTTAAACGCATCGTTCACCTGGGCTGCCTGGATAAGGGTCAGATTCCCTATATGACTTCTCCCGCTGCCTTGTTCAATGGCGATATCCTGCTGGCGGCCCGAACTCCGACCGACATGCTAAGAATCATGGTGGGCGATTTCACCGGCCATGGGCTTTCCGCCGCTGTCGGCGCGATTCCCACCTCGGAAATTTTCTATCAGATGACCCGCGAGGGCTACAGCCTGTCGGAAGTGATCCGCGCCATCAACAACAAACTGCATGACATTCTGCCGGTCGGTATTTTCTGTGCCGCCGGTTTTGTCGAGACCGATTATCAGGAAACCATTCAGCGGATCTGGGTTGGCGGCATTCCGGATATTATCCGCTATAGCGATTCGCCGCGAAAAATCATCGCTCAACATGCTTCCAGCCATGTACCGCTAGGAATCCTCAGTGATGCGCAGTTCAACAGCACCCCTCAGACGATCCAGGCCAAGACAGATGAAACCTTGCTGATTCGCTCCGATGGTCTGGACGAATATTGCAATGCCAATGGTGAGATTTTCGGTCAGGAGCGTATTCTGAAAACCATTGAAGACTGCCCCGAAGACACCTGGGCATCTCCGTTTTTGCTTCGCGCTCTCGATAAATACGGTAAGAACGCCAATCAGAAAGATGACATGACCCTGATCGAATTACCCTGCGGTCTGAATAACGAACAGCAGCAGAAGATCAACTGTCATACGAATAAACTGACTCCCAGCAAATGGACGGTTAAGCTGCGGCTTGACGGCGATACGCTGAAAAATGCCACCCCCATTCCGTTATTGCTGGAAAATATCACTGAGTTGCAGGATTTGGCTCATCATCGGGCCAATCTCTACACGATACTTTCCGAATTATTCAACAACACGATCGAGCATGGCCTGCTGGGCCTGGATGCCTCACTTAAACAATCCGCGGAAGGATTTGCCGAGTTCTACCGGCTCAGAGAGCAGCGTCTGGCGGAACTGAACAATCGGGCATTCATCGCCATCACATTGAAAAACACACCGAGTAAAAAAGGCGGTCGGCTGTTATTGCGCTTGGATGACAGTTCAGAGGGCTTCAACCCGGACGCATTACCGGATTCCTCCCTGAAGGACACCACTCGCTACCACGGCCGCGGCATACCCTTGCTCCGGAACTTATGTCATTCCTTGGTGTATCATCCGCCCGGCAACCGGGTCGAGGCCATTTATAAGTGGGAATAACCCGCCCGGCAACAGAGTTTATCCCAGCTTTAACTCCAGCAATGACAGGTCATCGTCCTGAGGATGTCCCTCCCGGAAAGCCATCAGGCTTTCCTGGATAGAATCGAACTGTGAGTCGCTCCAGTCATCGGCTTCGGTATCGGTAAACAGATCCTGATAACGCGTTTCACCGAACTGACTGTCATCCCAACAGCGAGCCTCTATCACACCGTCTGAACAAATATACAGATAATCATCCCGACGGATTTCGAACCTGCGGCGGCTATGACTGTAGTCAGCGTGCTGCTGCACTCCAAAAGGCTGGGAACTGGAACAGATGTATTCCACATAATCATTTCGGGCATTGTACAACACGGCGTCAGGCATCCCGGCGTTAATGATACTCAGACGGGATATTTCCGGGTCGAACTCCCCCACACAGGCGGCCAGAAACAGTTGCGGAGGCAACAGCCGGAGTAATTTATTATTGATTTCAGCGGCAATCAGTTCGATGGAACAGTCTTTGGCGGTCATGGCATGAAATGTCTCGCCTACCGGCCAAGCGTTCATCGCCGCATAAAGTCCATGACCGGAAAAGTCGCCCAGCAGGAATTTCCATCTACCCTGCGGGGACTGCTTGATCAGAAAAATATCGCCATTGGAAAAGGCCTTGGGTGACGTATGGTAGCGCAGCCCGGGAAAACTGTCATTGCGGTATTCCGTGGCATGTTTATAGACCAACTCGACCATATCGAATTCGTACTGCATCCGGCGATATTTTTTCTCGACATCTTCATCCGCTTTTTCCGCGGGCTCGTTCTGACCTGAAAAGTGCTGCAAGGCCTTTATTTTTCTCCTCAGCCATAGCGGATCGAAGGGGCGGGTCAATATATCGTCCGCACCGCACAATAAAGCCTCCCGCTGGCAGTCTTGATAACCGTCACAGGCCACCCAGATGAGCGGCTGAAAATCACCTTGATGTTTCACGGATTGAATGATGTCAGGCAGTGACACATAGTTCAGCCTGCTGCTTGAGACGATCACATGCGGCCGGGATTGAGCGCTGATATCCAGCAGCTGCTTGCCGTTATCGGCGCGTAACACCTGCCAGCCTTCGGCATCAAACACCGCTTGCAACTGCCGGTAGTCGGTTTCGCTGTTTACCGCGATGAGTGCTTTCCAATGACTGCTCATTGCCCGGGATAATCGTCAGGTGGCGGTGGATTTCCGCAGGGTGAACAACCGCTCGAAACCGGCTATATCGAGCACCTTACTCACCTGGCCCGCCAAACCACTGAGGGTGATATCGGCCTTGTCCCCGCCGGCGTGATCCCGCATCAACAGCAACATGCCTAAAGCCGAGCTATCCAGGTAGTCGACCCGGGATAAATCGACATGGTAACGGGTGGTTGCCGTGCCGACCGAGTAGGCTTCGCGGAATTCGCGGTAAATTTCGAATTCAAAATGCCCCGAAATCGCGATCCGGATTTCCTGGCCGTCATTCATTACATGTGATGTCACGGGCATACTAATTCCCTGTCAGTCTGCAGTCGCTTGCCTGCTGTTCCCAGGCGAAAATCGCGCCTGCTTCAGGTTTTTCGCGGACCCCGGCGATGTGATCGATCCGGATAATGCTTTTTACCGCGTCTTACTACAAAGTGTAGCGTCTGTTTCCAGGAAACGTTTAGCCACCCGGCCCGGGAGGATACCTCTGGCAAACCCCGGCATCATAAAATGTGAACCACTTAACACTTTTACCCGCCGTGAAATCCTGCCTGTGGCTTTTCCCGCGGCGGTTGATTGGCTTAACAGCCTGGGATTTACAATGACTTACCGGATTTCAGCAATTCAATCAATGGGGCCAGCGGCAAACCCCGGCTGAATAAAAAGCCCTGAATCAGATCGCACTGCTCATCCAGCAGGAACTTCAATTGCTTTTCGGTTTCCACCCCCTCGGCCACCACTTCCAGCCCAAGATGATGCGCCAGGCCGATAACGGCACGCGATATACCCGCGTCACCCCGGTCTTCCGGCAGCCCCTGCACAAAGGGCAGGGCCAGTTTGAGCGCATCCACCGGCAGACGCTTCAGATAACTCATCGAGGAATAGCCGGTGCCAAAATCGTCGATGGACAATCTCAAGCCCATCTCCGCCAGCGCCATCAGCGTATGCCGCACACGTTCCGCATCGCCCATAGCGACACTTTCGGTAATTTCGAATTCCAGACAATCAGCGGAAAGCCCCTGTTCGGTCAGGGCCCGTTCGATGATCAGCGGCAGTTTGGCATCACGAAACTGCAACGCGGACAGATTGATGGCGATGCGCCGGCAGCTCCCCGAGGATTCGCAGATCGCCCGGTAATCCCGGCAGGCCTGTCCGATCACCCACTCCCCCACCTCGGCTATCAGGCCGGTGACTTCCAGCAGATCGATAAAACGCCCGGGGGCGATCAGACCTTGTTCCGGGTGCGCCCAGCGGAGCAGGCCCTCGACCGCCAGCACCTGATGGGTGTTGAGGCACACCTGAGGCTGATAATGCAGTTCAAATTCCTGCCGCTCCACGGCCTGACGCAGGCCGGTTTCCAGGCTCAACTGCTGGCGCCCGCCCCCAGATCCGCAGTATAAAAGGCATAGCGGCCGGCACCGGCAGCGCGGGAACGCATCATGGCCATTTCGGCGTGCTTCATCAATACGTCGGCCTGCCCGTCATACGGATAAAGACTGACACCAAGCGACAGACTGATATAAAGCTCTTCGCCACAGCATTCCACCGGTTCCTTGAACAGGCTGAGAACGGTTTTCAGATAGGCCTCGGTCCGGGCCACTTCTTTTTCTTCCAAAAAGAAAACGAAATCATCGCCGGACAGGCGGGACAGGCTGGTGATCCGGGAACAATCCCGTAACCGGTTCGCCACGAACCGTAACACCCGGTCACCGGCTTCATAACCCAGGCTTTCATTAATCAGACGAAAACGGCAGATATTGAAATAGACCAGCGCCAGCTCACCGCCCTTCTCGTCGCAACGTTGCAGCGCCTGGGCCAGGCGTTGCATGAACAGGCTACGGTTGGGCAGATCGGTCACCGGATCGTAACTGACAAATCGGTTCAAGCGCCGCTGTTCCAGCATCTGTTCGGTGATATCGCGTCCGATAGAGACATATTTCAGCCCCTGCTCTCCGGTACTGACCGGCGTGATCGTTTTTTGTTCGTAATACACGCCGCCATCTTTCTTGCGGTTGATCACCACATCCGAGAAGGCCTCCCCGGCACTGATGGTTTCCCACAGGCGGCGATAGAAATCTTCGCTTTGCAGGCCGGATTTCAGCACATTGGGCCGCCGGCCGAGAACCTCGCCAGAGGTGAAACCGGTCACGGTGGCAAATCCCGCGTTGACATATTCCACACATCCCGTGGCATCGGTCACCATCACGATGGCCTCTCCAAGTTCGAGCGCCCGGGACAGGATATTTTCCATGCTTAGCCAGGAGCCGACCGCCTTGTCGCCCTCTGGATCTCGACTCAAATTGTCGCTTCGGTGTCGTGCATCACCGCTCCTCTCAACTGAAATACTGACAAGAGCGGGAGCCGGGCTCGGATTATTGTCGGTGGACCGCGGCGACTGGGCGATCCGGAAGATGATCGGGGTCAGACCACTTGATTCAACAGGTCTCCCGCGGAAACAATTTCTCTGGCAACTTCGGTCAGCTTGCGCCGGTTGGAACGGGCATGCTGGCGTAACTTCTCGAAGGCCATCTCACTGGTCAACTGGTGCCGCTCCATGAGTATGCCGACGGCCTTGCTGGTATTCCGGTCACCCTGCAGCGCCTGATTGAGCTGTTCGTTTTCACAGCGCAGGAAAGTTTGAGCCCGCGCGCGCTCCAAGGCCACGCGCACTGCCGGTATCAAGCGCTGCAGATCGATCGGTTTCACCAGATAACTCTGAGCGCCATGCAACACCATGGCATCAACCTCATGAGCCTCAGTATAAGCCGTCAATACGATGAAAGGAATATCAAGCACTTGTAGCCGCTCTGCCAGCTCGGTGCCGGACATGCCCGGCATCCGGATATCCACAATGGCCAGGTCCGGGGGAGTCACCTCGATAATTGCCAGCGCCTGCTCTGCATCCGCCACAGCCGCGCAACAAAAGCCGGCCTTTTCCAGCCCATCGTAAAGCGTCGCCAGGATAAGGCGGTCATCGTCGATCAAAAGAATGGATGGATTCGTCATTTTCGCTGCGCTACCTTAAACACTACAAAGGCCGGCACACAGATGACAGCCTGAATAACCCGAATAGACACCGTCACCTGCTTTCCCCGAATATCTGTAAATTTATTGTATCTCTCTCCCGCATCGAGTATAGCACCCGATACATAAGACAATCTCCCGGACTTTTCAGCGCCCGGCCAATGCAGAGAGAGGACGCATATAGCAAACGCCCGATCAGCACATTACCAAAATAACCGCTTTGGATTATGTACCGAAAATCACACAAGGAATTATCTCGCCTACGGTGATTAATTTTTTAATCCTACCCCAGTAAATCCGGACCGTCCAGCCTCGGCCGGTATGGGCGACACCACGGGGAGCTCCAAGTCCAATACCGCTTCGAATTCACTCTGTCCGCGATTTATCGACAAACAAGCGCCGGGTTGAGGCAGCAGAATGTCCGCCATTTTCAAACCGATTCCCGCTGCGCCCGCCTCCGCAATTCTTGGCGATTCAATCACGGGCAGCTTATTCATCACAGCAACACGAACCCGCCCGCCCGCAGCAATAAACGTCAAGCGGATAGCGGCCTCGTCCATAGCCCCGTGCTTGAGCGCGTTGACCAGCAGTTCGTTGATGATCAGCGTCACCGGCACCATATCCTGTTCTCGTACCTGAACCGGTTGCTCATTACGGATATCGATCGCCACCCGGGTTTCGCCGGAAAAAATATCCCCCACCGAACGACTGAGGGCAAGCACCAGATCGCACAAATTGACCCGCCGGGAATACCCCTGTAAACCGTGGATCTGGGCAATGGATTCCACCTGGCTGATCGTTGAGGACAGCAGCCCTCGGAGTTCCCCATATTCACCCAGACGCTGGCGCAACAGGCCCACGATGCCTTGCAGGTTATTTTTGATGCGATGATGCACTTCTCGCACCAGCGCTTCTTTCTGGATAAGCAGCCGTTCCATTTCCCGCTCCTGGGCCTGCCAGCGTTCTGTCGATTGCTGCTGCGAAAATACCCGCTCGGTAATATCCTCAACGATACCGGACATTTGTACCGGCCTGCCGGTTTCATTTCGATCAACACGACCGACGCCGCGCAGCCAGCGCAGCCCGCCGTCCGGCCAGACGATACGAAAATCCACCTCGTAGCGCTCACCGTTTTCCAGCGCCCGCCGCACCCCCTGTTGCAGAACAGGGCGGTCAGCAGGGTGCAGGCGATTCAGAAAAGCTCTGTAAGAACCGGCAAAATCCCCGTTCGCCAGACCAAACATCGGTTCGATATTGTCAGAGCATGTCAACTCACCAGTGATGATATCCCACTCCCAGGTACCCACCCCCCCGGCAGACAGTGCCCGCTCATAGCGGTGGCTGAGTCGACGCAGGGCAATGGCGGAATTTTCTCGGACAACGGCGCTGCTCAGCATATTACCCACCACCCGCAGCGTTTCTATTTCGAGCGGCGACCAGACGCGCCGCTGGGTACAATCATCGACGGCAAGAAAACCGCAAGACTGAGCATCTATCTCCAGTGGTATCCGCAGCAAAGACGGACCCGGCCGGGACTCCAGTAACACCGGCTCATCC
>Ga0114931_10006783_pt1 | contig 14060 bp, 12 predicted proteins | sample 2SBtaG_FD_89579 | JGI IMG/M metagenome (GOLD analysis project Ga0114931, IMG submission 89579) | Deep subsurface microbial communities from Kolumbo volcano to uncover new lineages of life (NeLLi) - 2SBTROV14_V59a metaG | ecosystem: Environmental > Aquatic > Marine > Volcanic | place: Kolumbo...
CATTGGCATTGGCATTTTATAAACTCCTTAGCTTTAGCAGAAAACATTTAATGCAGAACATATGTATTAATTCGAAGAAAAGCTCTGGCGAACTTGACTGTTTTCGTTAGAATCCATTTGTATGCACTTCAATAATATAAGCTTTGCCACATTCATGGCTAGTAACCGAGATTTTAGTGGAACTGACTCACTGAGGCTCGCGCTCAAAAGCAGGAACAGGGTATACACATTTCCGCGCTCAGCTTATTTTAATGAAAACACCTGTTTATAATTCTCTATTCCCTGTTATATGGCGTTACCTGATACCAGGAATCGATATTTGAATTGCTACTAATTCTGCTTCCCTGGCATCAGTACGCCAACATGCGAACAGAAATTATCTATTGAATCAGATCCAAGGTAAACCACAGCTCGATGCACAGGGAAGCACCGAGCATCGAAGTGACGACGGCAGTTCAATTCTAGTGAAATCGCAGCCTGAGACAGTGCAGAAACAAACAGGAGAAAATGGTGGCCAGGGACAGGCAAATTTTCCAGGAGCAAATTTTGACATGGTGCGCTCTTTGCACCTTGGGCCGCAGGCCGAGGTGCATGGATGCACCGAGCAATCGAGCTGACGACGGCAGTTCGATTCGGTTCAATTCTAGTGAAATCGCAGCCTGAGACAGTGCAGAAACGAATAGGAGAAAATGGTGGCCAGGGACAGAATCGAACTGCCGACACGAGGATTTTCAATCCTCTGCTCTACCAACTGAGCTACCTGGCCTTGAGGGCTTTTCTAGCATTTCAGGTTGATGACAGCCTGAAATCGAGAGCGCGTATTAAAGCGATTCAGGCCACCGGAGTCAAGTAGAATTGTTTCCAGGCAAGCTGTGACCATGGCATTGAAACTCAGGACAGGGGTCTGACCAGGTTCGATTCGCCCCTCTGAGGCGGAGTATATGCCAACCTCAGCGCCATGCTATTATGCCCATTGTTCTGCCCGAATATAAATATTAATCTTTTTAATTCCAATGGTTTAGGCTTGATAATTCCCCAGCACCAGTAGCTGGCATGATCGCAGCTACCGCTAATTTTGTGGATATAGACCGGAAAATGACACTTCGCGATATGAAACCCAGTTGTTCCTTGTGTGCCCTGTTTTTGCTGATATGCGGCTGTTTCCTGACCCCGGCCTGGGGGCAAGGTTTTTCTATTAGTCCCGCGCTGCTGTATTTCCATTACACCGAATACAACGACAATGGCGCGATTCTCAATCGTGAAACCGGACCGATTCCCGGTCTGGAACTCACCACCGTGTACACCTCATCCTTTGGTCGTTCCGTGCTTGGACTGCATGTTTATTCTGGCCATGTGGACTATGACGGCGCCACCCAATCCGGTAGCCCGCATTCCACACGCACATTGGAAACCCTGTCGGGCGTCTCATTAACCCATTATCTCAACGAGGCGGGTACTGAAGGTCCGTTACTCAGCTGGCGTTTGCATAACTGGGACCGTGATATCTTGCCCAAAGGCAACGTATCGGGCCTGGAGGAAATTTATCAGTGGTCCAGCCTGGGGGCCGGTTACCGCCTGCAGCACAGCAACGAATCTGGCATCAATTCCTGGGCCGAGTTACAGGTGTATTATGTCCTGGGACCCAAGATGACCTTGCTACTACCCGGCACTAACCCGGACTTCGCTTTGGGCTCACGACCTGGCTTTCAGCTTGAAGCAGGTATGACATTGCCGACAGGCTCTGATGCCCAGCTGGACCTCAGCTTTTTTATGGACGTGTGGGAATTTGAAAAGAGTGAAACGAAATCGGTGGATAACTTTTTTGGCAGCAGCGTTACGCTACACGAACCTCGCAGCGTAACCCGGCATATCGGGTTACGCCTGAGGTATGCCTTCTAAGCTACGCGAAAGCGCGCTCAGCTGGAAGGGGGAACAAACTCTTTCGGCGCTTCACTGCCTTCTTCACTGAAAAAGTATTTTTCCATCTGCTCTTCCAGGAATTGACGCGCCTTGGGCTCGATAGGGCTGAGGCGGTACTCGTTGATCAGCATGGTCTGGTGCCGCAGCCATTCCTGCCATGCCTGTTTGGAGACATTCAGGAAAATTTTCTTGCCCAGCTCACCGGGATAAGGTGGCAGATCCAGGCCTTCAGCCTCGGTCCCCAGTTTGATACATTGCACCATACGCGCCATAGTTATTCCTCATGCATTCGTTCGATTATTGACCGGACCGGCGCCGCCAGACCCAGCCGGGTGTCAGGAGAGCCGTTATACCAGACCAGGCGGTTATCTTCCATCACACATTGATGAGGGTTTTTCAGGCACACCTTGCAGGGCGTGATATCCAGGTGGTAATGGCTGAAGCTATGCCGCAAGGGAGTTTTATCGCTGGCCGACCGGATACTCAACTGGAATCGCTGCCGGCACACCTGCTCAATATCATCTTCCAGCAGGCATTCCGGCAGGCTCCACAACCCGGCCCAGATACCGGTGGGGGGGCGTTTTTCCAGCAACACCTGGTCATGCTCGTCCAGCAACACCAGCAGGCGCGCGGCTTTCACCGGCAGGGATTTTTTCGGTTTGCGGGTGGGTAAATCCTGTTGCCAGCCATCCCGCCGGGCAACACAGTCCGAGCGCAAGGGACAGACATCACAGGCCGGTTTGCTGCGGGAACACACGCTGGCACCCAGGTCCATGATGGCCTGGGTGTAGTCGGCTACCCGTTTTTTGGGGGTATGCTGTTCCGCTTTGTGCCAGAGCTGCGCCTGCACGCTAGTCTGCCCCGGCCAGCCTTCGATGCCATGGTAACGACACAACACCCGTTTGACATTGCCATCCAGGATCGCATGGGGCAATTCATGGGCCTGGGCCAGGATAGCGGCGGCCGTGGACCGCCCGATACCGGGCAGGGCCATTAGCTGCTCAATCTCCCGCGGCATGTCACCACCGTTTTCCTGCATCACCTGGATAGCGGCCTGGCGCAAATTGCGACCGCGGCTGTAATAACCGAGGCCGGACCAGGCATGCAGCACGTCATCCTCGGAAGCCCTGGCCAAGGCCGGCAAGTCCGGAAACCGGCCCATGAAATTTTCAAAATACGGAATCACGGTTTTCACCTGGGTCTGCTGCAACATGACTTCCGACACCCACACACGGTAGGCGGAGCGAGGCTGCTGCCACGGCAGGTCCTTGCGGCCATGCACATCAAACCACTTGAGTAATCGGGAGGCGAAACCGGCTGCCACTATTTGAACAGACCCTTGAGTTTATCCTTGAGCCTTTCTTTACTCTTATCCAGTTTTTGCTCGATGCGGGCCTTGGATTTACCCTCGATTTTGCGGGTTTCTTTTTTCACCTTGGAACGGACTTTCTGCCTGGCTTCTGCCTGCAACACCTTGCCTGCCGCAGTTTTCCAGCCATGCAGATCCGGTTCGATCGTGAGCGCCGCAAACGGCCCGCTGATCCTGATGGCCATGGGAATATCCACCAGCTTGTCCGCCAGGGTTTTGTTTCGGCCAGGCTGGATATCCACCACCGGGCGGTAATTTAGCTGGCTTTTCACCAGGTCTGCGCTGCCAGCGCCGGTAACCCGAATGCGGGCTGAATCCAGCAGTAGATCCTTATTGGTAACCACGCCCTGTTTGATGACGGCACTGCCACGCACTACCTTGAATGCGCTTTGCTGTTCCGATTTAAAGGTGCCGGGCCAGCCCTTGGGCACGGGTGCTTTTTTCTCCTGCAGATAATTCACGATCGATTCTTTCACCATGAATTCCAGATCCAGGTTGTGCAGCTGGGCTCGGTCCACGTTGAAATTGAATGTACCGCGGGAAGATGCAATTAGTGTGTTCAGGGAACTGCCATCCGCCTGGATATGGGCTGCGGCATTCAAACTGCCTTCCATGGTCACCGGCCGTTTTGGGGTAAAGCCTTTGAGGACAGGATTGACCACCGGTGCCGCCTGCAATCCCTTGAGCTGCAGGTCCATGGCATAGGCTGGTTTGGATGGATTCACATCCAGCCGCAGGCCGGCATCGGCGTCACCTTCCAGCAGGTGCAGCGTCACAGGCTTGACCGATACCACGCCCCTGCTGGCCTTGAGGGCCAGGTGAATGCGAGTGATATCGATGTCTTTGACTTTTACCTGGCCTATGTCCAGATCCCCGGCAACATCCAGCGATTTAATCAGGTCCACCGGCAACGGAACAGGAATATCCTCAGGCGCAGCCGCCACCACCGGTACCGGTGCGGGCGCCTCGGGAACTGGCGGTGGCAGGTAACGGTCCAGGTTAATCTGGTCCAACTGCAACGTGAAGCGAGTGGACTGGTGCACCAAATCGGTGATCGCCACATTCCCGGACAATACCGAGTCATCCAGCGCCAGCTGGATTTTATCCAGCCGGGCCGCCTTGGGTGAGGCCTGGTAATCCAGTGACAACTGCGCTTTCGACAGGGCTTTGGGGTCCTGCATCGGTGGCAACTGAATACCCAGTTGGGCCGGCAAAAGGGATGGATTGAACGGCGCCAGTTGCAGCTGGCCACTGAGCTGGGGCTCGCTGGTCAGCTGGGTGAGCCTGGCGCTGGTAGACAGCGTCAGCCCCATGGTGGACAGGTTCACATCCCGCAGTTCGGCGGTCTGCTTGTGCAGGTCGGCACGGGCATCCGCCTTGAGCGTCAACTGCACCGACTGGTTGGGCAGGTCCTTGCCGTCCAGCTGTGCATTCAGTACCAGGTCATCCAGGGCAAATTGCTGCTGCGCCAGCTGGGCCTTCACATTGCCGGCCAGATCCAGTTTGATGTGGCTGGCGGGCAGATCCGGTGTCTGGCTGTTGAGCTGAAGCTGGATGCCGGATAACTGGATGTTCTCGAACGCCTGATCGAATCGCAGTTTCGATTTCAGGCCCAGGTCCAGGCTGGCCTTGGGCTGGCTCAGGTCCAGGTGCGCGCTGGTGGTGATGGGAATGCCTTTATCAAAGGCGATGGTACCGGTTTCCAGGTTGAATTTATCCAGCGCCAGGGACAGGGGTGCCTGGGCATCCTGCCAGTGAACTTGCGCATTGCGGATGTCCACACCATTGATCAACAAACCCGCCAGCGCCATCCCGCCTGAGGCTTTCTCCGGTGCAGGCTTGCCGCTGGCCGGTGCCGTTGACGGCTGTTGCTGTGCCTGGGCCAGGTCGTCCCAGTTAGAACGGCCGTCCTTGTTGCGTTGCAGGTTCAGTTGCAGGCCGTGCAAACGAATCTGATCCACACTCAGGCTGGATTTCAACAACGGCAGGATTGCTACTTTCACATCCAGCTGTTTCAGTCTGGCGAAGTATTTGTCATCGAACCCTTTGGCGTTGGAGAGTGTCAGTTCATTTAACTGCAAGCCCAGCCAGGGGAACAGGGACAGCGCGATATTGCCGTTAATGTTAAGATCACGCCCGGTGGCTTTCTTCACCTGACTGATGATTTCCGGTTTGTATTGATTGGCATCGAAGGTGGCGACAAAAATACCCAGTGCGACCACCAGTAACAGCAACAGGCCCAGTATTACTTTGATGATTAACTTTAGTCGCTTCATTCCTTTCCCCAAACGGTTACAATGTGCTGAAAACTCAGCCGAGTTATCTGAATAAAAGCCAAGGACACCCACATGAAGATACTTGATCCGCTATTCAACGTCTATGACCGGTTTCATAACCTGGTCAGCCGGCCGCTGAAACACACCCCCATTAATGAAAAACACTGGGGTGCGCGCCTGGTGAGTGCCTTGATACTGATCCTGATTGTGCTGCAACTGGTGCTGGGTTTTCTATGGAACCGCGAACCGGCATCGTTCAATGTGGTAGAAAATGCTGCGCGTATTTCCCGTGAGCATCACGAAGATATGGTCACCGGTTACATCACTACCGCCACCCTCATCCGCGTTGCTGAAACCCTGCTGGACAAACCCGGTGGCTTCCTGGCTAATGACCGTTTACCACCCGCTGTGTTCATGGACAATATTCCTAACTGGGAACTGGGAGTGATGGAACAGATTCGTGATATGAACCTGGCACTGCGCAATGACTTCAGTCGTAGCCAGTCGCAGTCCGTGGATGACAAGGATGTGATTGCAGCCGAAAACCATTTTCGCATTAACACCAACTCCTGGATTTTTCCGGCAGCGGAAAGTGAATACCAGGACGGTATCGATTCCCTCTACCGTTACCTGCATCGCCTCACGGATGAAAACCAGGAAGACGCCCAGTTCTATACCCGCGCCGATAATCTCAACAACTGGCTCGGGCTGGTGGAAAAACGTCTCGGCAGTCTGTCGCAGCGTTTGAGCTCCAGTGTGGGACAGGAGCGCATTAACACCGACCTGGCGGGTGATGCGTCAGCAAAGCAATCCACACCCGGCGCCAGGGTGATGATGACAAAAACCCCATGGCGAAAAATCGATGATGTGTTTTATCGCGCCCGTGGTAGTGCCTGGGCACTGAATGAATTTCTCAAAGCCATCGAAGTGGATTTCCAGGATGTATTGCGCAAAAAAAATGCCCTGATCAGTTTGAAACAGATTATTCGTGAACTGGATGCAACCCAGGAAACTGTGTGGAGCCCGATGATATTAAACGGTGGTGGTTTTGGCCTGTTTGCCAATCATTCGCTGGTGATGGCCAATTATATTTCCCGCGCCAATGCGGCGGTGATTGATTTGCGGGATTTGTTGAAGCAGGGTTAAAACCTGAATCCGTGACTTCACTACGGCACAGAGCACAAGCTCTGTTATCCGCATTGAAGTCACGGATTCAGGTAAAAGAGAAAAGAAAACGCGAGAAACGCAAATGAACGCGAATATTCCAGGTATGTCTTTTAATCAAATTGTTGCTTTCAAGTGCTGCAATATGCTGCGCCGGCCTGCAGATCGACCCATAAAATCATTCATTTCAAGGGCGTTCATTCGCGTTCATTCGCGTTTTCTTTTTATTTCGGGATCTATCTCATGAGCTGGTGGGGAAAACTGATCGGTGGCGGTTTTGGTTTCATGCTGGGCGGCCCGATGGGGGCGGTGCTGGGCGCGGCCATCGGTCACCAGTTCGACAAGGGCCTGGATTTTTCCGGTATGGCGCAACCCGGTATCGGCAACCAGGAACGCACCCAGCTGGCGTTCTTTACCGCCACCTTCTCGGTGATGGGTTATCTGGCCAAGGTGGACGGCCAGGTTTCGAAAGATGAAATCCGCATGGCGGAAATGGTGATGTCCCAGATGCACCTGAACGCCGAGCAGCGCAAGACCGCCATTGAGCTGTTCAACCAGGGCAAGGCCGCCGACTTTCCGCTGCATGACATGCTGGCCCAGTTTCGCCAGGAGTGCCACCGCCGCCGTAACCTGACCCAGATGTTCATGGAAATCCTGATCTCCATGTGCATGGCGGACGGCCGCCTGGATGCTGCCGAAAACCACGCCCTCAAGGACATCGGTCAGCACCTGGGCTTTCCCCCGATGTTACTGGAGCAGCTGATCCAGATGGTGGCGGGGCACCAATCCTTTGCCGGTGAACGACCGGTTTCCCGTGCCGATTCCCTGGCCAGCGCCTACCAGGTGCTGGGGGTGGACAGTAGCGCCAGCGATGCCGAGATCAAGAAGGCTTACCGGCGCCTGATGGGCCAGCACCACCCTGACAAACTGGTCTCCAAAGGCCTGCCGGACGAGATGATCCAGATGGCCACGGAAAAAACCCGGGAAATCCGCAAAGCCTATGACACCATCAAAGACACGCGCCAATCTACCCATTAAGGCTGGGTGAATCCCCCCCGTAGTTCTGCTAAGGTTAGGCCTTTGTTTTCGTGGAACACTTTCATGCAGATCGACGGCCCTTTCAACATTAAAATCGTTGACAATGAACAGTCCGGTATCCGGGAGCTGCATCTGGATTTTCAAGCGGCTTTTCAGAACGCAGCGCTGGAAGAACGTCAGTCCCAGCTGGACTCCTACATGCAGGACCTGGCCCAGAGCATCCAGCAATCCACGGATACCGCCACCCAGCAGGGAATGTTACTGATTCAGCAAATTGCTGAAGAGCTTCGACCCCATATTCATGCCGATGAAGTCGAGTTGAATGAAACCATCATTATCGAGCTGGGAGCCAGCTCACCACTGGACAAACTACTGGACGGCGCCATCCTGCGATAAATAACAACCTGGGTAAGCCAACCTGCATGTCAGTATCCTTTTCCATATTTATGGAAATTCTGATTAATTCAGCGTTTCCGCAGCACAAGGCTGTGCTGCAATATTCAATGGCTTAACAGCCATTGAATATGCAGAAAAAGGTAAAATCGCATTTTACCTTTTTCGTGCTCTGATCATTCACGGATGAATTCATCAGAGCTTCCTTAAGTGTAAGGGATACGCTGGCGATCAGCGTTTTCTAAGCCAGTAACACATCCTTGGCCTGATTGATTCTGGCGGCCAGATAGTCAGTACCACCCCGGTCGGGATGCACTTTCTGTATCAGGCGCCGATGCGCTTCCAGAATCTCTTCCCGGCTGGCGCCGGGCTTGAGCCCCAGTACTTCCAGCGCTTCCTCTTTATTCATGGCCTGACGTGAGCGGGTTTCCTGTTGCTCGCCTGTGCCGGACACCTGCGCCTGCCAGTTGGGGTGGGTTTTATCCAGGTAAGCTATCAGCAGGGCCGTGGTTTCTTCATCCGCTGCCCATGACTGGTACAACTGGAGTAACTGTTCCAGGTTCAATTCACTTAAGCGCTTGCCGGTCATGCTACCGGTAAGTATGACTCCGTCCATAGCGCCGGTATCGTGATCCAGGGTCATTTTCAGTACAGCGGTTTCGACACTGGAGCTCTGTCCCTGCTTTGGTCCAGCCGCTCTGCGGTGTTGCTGATAACGTTGCATCAGTGGTAACAGACCGGGAACATTGCGCACCAGCCAGTGGAGCATGCGAGGTATCAGGGGGATAACCGAGGCGACCAGGGCAAACAGCCAGTTCAACCGACCGGTAGCAGCCAGCACCAGGATGATGCCTAGCGCCACCAGGATCAGCACCTGTTTTAACCACTGCTGTTGTTGTTGCGGGTTGAGACGCCGGTAATACAGCCACACCAGAAGCAACAGCAGAACCACTGCCAGTATCAGAACAATACGCGCCACGCTTATCCTTTCTCGGTTATTCCATTCACGGTTATTGAATTATCGAATCCCGTCGTAAAAACAGACCACTCTCTCATTCCAGTCGCAGAATCGACCGCCCCTGGCGCTTTTCAAAATCCTCCAGCGCCTGGCGTCCGCCAGCAGCATACACAGCAACAGCACTGAGCAGGTCTTTTAACTGGCTGGCACTGTTCTGGTCAAACTGATGAAAGGCCCCGCCGCTAAGGCGCGCCTGTTGTTTGAAGGTGCTCGCCGCAGTGGCGTCATAGCCTTCCTGAAAAACAAACAGGGGCAAGCCCAGTATACCCATCTGTCCCGCCAGGTGGGCCAGCTCATCGGCGGACTCTTCCATGCAATCCCCCACAAACACCACGGCCTGGACTTTCTGCTGCCGATGTTCCGCCATGGCATGATGCAGCAGGCGGGCAGTCTGGGTATGGCCACCGAGACAGCTGACTTTGGTCATCAACTGCAGCAGCCGGGTGGTATCCGTCAGCCAGGGACTGGCTTTGGCTTCCTGGTAACCGCGGTAATAAAACAGCTGTACGGCTAATCCGCCCAGGGCTGTGGCTGCCAGGAACATATCCCCCTGCAGCTGACAGGCATGATCCCAGGTCGGCTGTCGGCTGGCTGTAGCGTCCAGGGCAAAGATCAATCGGCCGGCTGTGGATTTTATCGGACCCAGCTCTCGAGACTGCTGCAGAAACCGCTGTATATCCTGAGATGAGGATGGTTTAACCGGATTTGTCATACGCTCCTTCTGGATCACTCAAAGCGCCCTTGGTTACGGTCATAACAATCCACAGAAGCTGTGGATAAGTTTGTGGAAAACGCGGTAGCAAATGCGTGCAGGGCCGATATTTCATACCACCGACACAAATTGTCTATATTTTAGTCATATTAACAAAAACAATATAAATCAATAAGTTACTTACTTCGACAGGTAAAATCAATAACTTGTAAGCGCTATTTGAAAATATTTCCGGTTTTATTTCCGGAAAAAACCAGCCTGTGCAAAACCATGACCACATTTCAACTTCGATTACAAGACCAGGGCAAATAAAATCACCCCGATTCGCGCGAATTATTTAATTTCCTGCAGGTGACGGGGACTGTTCCGAACCTGCTTATAAATTTACCAGTTTGAGTACCGGTTCGCTCTGAGAAGGATCGTCATGAAAACCGGACACCAGCAACACCCGGCTGTTCCGGGTTTTCATCAGGCTGCGTGCGGCTATATCCTGGCACAGCCCTGACCAGTTCTGGGCCTCTTTTTCCGGTATCAACATCGGCATGACCCCCCAGTGAATCGACAGCTTGCGACACACATGGCTGTTGGTGCTGACACCCATCAAAGGTGCCGCAGGTCGATCTGAAGACAGCACCCTGGCCGTGGTACCGCTACTGGTCGGAATAACGATCCCTTCCAGCTCCATTTCATCCGCCATCAGGGTGACCGCGTGGGCTACGGCCCGACGTGTGGCCATTCTCGGGTCACCGCCATAATCTTCAATACCCGTCCCTGCATTTTCCGCATCCAGCTGGTAACGTTCAATTTCTCGCAGGATCGAATCCATGGTAGCTACCGCCTTAATCGGGTACTGGCCGGTGGCGGTTTCCGCAGATAGCATCACCGCATCGGTGGATGACAGAGCCGCATTGGCGACATCGCCCACCTCGGCCCGGGTCGGGCGAGAGTTTTCAATCATGGATTCCAGCATCTGGGTGGCGACGATGACCGGGCAATTGAAATACCTTGCCCGATTAATCAGCTGTTTCTGGATCAACGGCACTTTCTGCGCCGGCAGCTCGATACCCAGATCACCGCGGGCGATCATAATGCCATAGGATTCCCTGATGATGTCATCGATACTGGCGACGGCTTCGGGCTTTTCAATTTTGGCAATCACCGGAATAGCTCGGCCATTTTTTTCCAGGAAACGATTCAGCTTTTTCACGTCCTGCGCGCGTCGCACAAAACTCAGGGCAATAAAATCCGCATCCAGCTTTATCGCCAGCCGGGCATCTTCCTGATCTTTGCGCGTAAAGCTGTCGGTGGAAACCGAAGAATCCGGCAGGTTCATGCCCTTGTTGTTACTTAAATAACCACCATAACTAACCTTACACTGTAATTCCTTGTCCTTGACCTGCTTAACCTCCAGTTCCATTTTGCCATCGTCCAGAAGGATGCGGTCACCCGCTTTTACGTCCTTGCACAACAAACGATACTGGGACGGAATCAAACCCACATCGCCAGCCACCTTGCGACAGGTCACCGTAACACTAGCGGATTTTTTTAATTCAATGCCGCCATTGATAAACTCACCCACGCGAATTTTAGGGCCACACAGGTCCATGAGAATGGCGATGTGCTTGTTCTGTTTTGTCGCTTCAGCACGAATCATACCGACAGCTTTGGTATGACTTGTATGACTACCGTGTGACATATTAAGGCGAAACACATTAACGCCAGCCGCAATGAGCTGGCTAATGCTTTTTTTATTGGCGGTTGCCGGCCCGAGGGTGGCAATGATTTTGGTACGCCGCCAACGCAGGAGCTTTTCGGTACTGGATTTACTGGTCATTTTTGTAAGAACTATGAAACCTGTTATTGCAGCATACTATAACGGTTTTATAACCATGGTGTATACGCCATGTAAACCAATTTGGTTTCGCGTGAGTCTCACAGCCGAGGAAGGACTGGTAACTGAAATATGAATTCGCCTAACATTCCTGCAAAAGCCGCTTTGTCATTTCAAAGCGACTGGAAGAAAATTATTTTTTACAGGTAGAAAGAAATTTGGCCGAAGGACTGTTGCAGGGATTAGCAGAAAATTTCACCGGTTTATTGTCTTCGTGATTAACCGACGGTTTATGCTCCGCCACTGGCGGTGGATCCGCTACAACCGCTGGTTGTACTGCGCGCGACGCCATGCTGGTTTCAGGAGCCGCATCCGTCGCTCCAGTTTGCATCGCGTTTGAAGATGCACTTAGCTTTGCCTGAGCTGCTGCGGCAGCTTCATCCCTGGCCTTGCGCTCAAGTTCTGCCAGGCGTTGCTTCTCTTCCATTGCCTGGCGCACCTGTTCATTGGCAAGGCGTTCTTTTTCTTTCGCACGCGCGGCAGCTATCTCAGCCTGGTGCGCTTTTTCCTGAGCGCGCTGTACTTCGATTGCGGATTTTTTTTCCTGTTGCCTTACCAGTTCGGCCGCGCGACGGTCGGCTTCGCGTAATTCTTCCTGTGCCTTGGCTGTGGCGAGAGCAGCGTCACGTTCGCGCTCCAGCGCATGAGTAATGGCAAGGGCAGCATCTCTTTCTCGCTGCATGGCTTCCAGACGTGTCTTTTCCATTTCTTTCATGCGCTGCATATCCAGCAAGGCGGATTCTTCCTTCTGCATTTGTGTATTTTGTGCGGCGACTGCCGGCTGCTGATTTTTAAACACATAATAACCGACGATCACCAGAACCAGGCTTGCCATCAGTATACCGATAGTCAGGCCCAACACCAGGTAGTTGAGGCCTTTGCGAGCATCGTTCTTCACTTCAATGATGGGATAGATTTCATCTGTGTCATAACGACGTCCGCCATCCTGGCGTTGTTTGACAAACGCTTCTTCGGTTTCCTCGAACGCGGACTGCGCCGCGGCATCTTCCGGTTCATCATCGCTGATGGGCGTTTCCCGGTGATGTGCGTCAGAATGCACCTGAGCCGGTTTATCTTCTGCAGCAGCATGTCCATGAAATTCAGCGTATTGCTCCTGTCGCGGGTCTGGCTCAACGTCATTCAGAGACGACGGCTCATCTACGTGTGTCTGTGTGTGCGTAGACTCTGGCTGATTATTGTCTTGTGTTTCATTGACTGGTGACTGAGCAGCAGTGGCCTGTTCATGCTCATTAACCGGAGTCCGGGTACTGGCCTGCTCGGCACTGATTGTTTGTGCCCTGTGCAAGCGCTCACCCAGCTTGTCGATATGTTCCTGAGCCGGTACAGAAGATTCTGCTTTTGCCGCAACAGTCTCTGCAGCCGGATTGACTTCCTGTCGATTGAATGTAGGCACGATACTGTTGGCATGCTGTTCCCTGACTACATCATGGATGATTCTGGGGCCGATAACGGCCGCCTGATCTGCATAGCCATAAACCATCGCGGTATCACATAACAGATTAATCAGGCGTGGCACACCACCACTAAATTTATAAATGGCCTCACAGGCATCCTGGGTAAAAATTTCATGGTCAGAACCGGCAATTTCCAGGCGATGCTGGATGTATTCGCAGGTTTCCATTTTATCCAGTGCTTCCAGATAATAATCAACCGCGATACGTTGGGCGAACTGCATGAGTTCAGGTCGGCGCAAGGTTTCTCGCAAGGCAGGTTGCCCGGCCAGGATAACCTGTAATACCTGGTCCTTGTCTGCATTGATGTTGGATAACATGCGCAGCTCTTCCAGCGTGTCGGACGACATGTTCTGGGCTTCATCAACGATCAGGATGGTATGCTGATTGTGCGCATATTGTTCGATCAGGAATTCCAGGAACTGCTGGTGCATCTGGGCTTTACTTTTGCCCTCACCGTCCAGGCCAAAAGCCATGAGCACCCAGTTGAGTAACTCGCCAAAAGATTGATGTGTATTGGTAATCAGGCCGACGGTAGTGTCGTTGCCCAGTTCGTTGAGCAAGCGGCGAATCAAAGTGGTTTTACCGGCGCCGGTGTCACCACAGATAACGCTGAACCCCGCCTGGTTCATCATGCCGTATTCCAGCAAAGTGAGTGCACGCTGGTGCTTGGGACTCAGGTATAGATATTCAGGATCTGGTAATAAAGAAAAAGGTTTTTCTTAAGTCCGTAGAACGACTCATACATGACTTAGTGGGACTCCGAACGTTCGCTGATTTAAATAATAAGGAAGCTCTGATTCATTC
>Ga0114931_10006784_pt1 | contig 14057 bp, 13 predicted proteins | sample 2SBtaG_FD_89579 | JGI IMG/M metagenome (GOLD analysis project Ga0114931, IMG submission 89579) | Deep subsurface microbial communities from Kolumbo volcano to uncover new lineages of life (NeLLi) - 2SBTROV14_V59a metaG | ecosystem: Environmental > Aquatic > Marine > Volcanic | place: Kolumbo...
AGGAGGCGCTCCGCCGCCTGAACCGCCCCTCCTAGCCAGCGTGGCTCTGCTGTTTGCCGAGCACTGCCGGCCACCCCGCCACACCAAGGCGACGGCAAGGACCTACGGCGCACGGTCGGCGTGGTTCGTCGAGTGGGCCGAGGAGCACCACGGCTTGACCCGTATGGACGAGGTGAGCTACCAGCTCATGAAGAAGTTCATCCGTGCTCGGGTGGACGGTGGGGCCAAGTCCTCCACGGTGAATCGAGATCTCGTCGTCGTCCGGCGGCTGTTTGCCTTCGGGTACACCGAGGGGCTCATCGCCGAGAACCCCTTCGAGACGCCGAGGTTCAAGAAGCTCAAGCTCAGGGAGCCCCGGCCGAAGCCCAACGCCGTGACGCTATCGCAGGAGCAGATCAACGACCTCATCACCAAGCTCAGCGAGATGTTCCCGCCAACCTACGTGGCAGTGGTGGAGGCGCTCAGTGGCAGCGGGGCAGGCGGCGCAATGCTTCCCAAGAACAGACGTCCGGCAGCAGGTTCTAGCAGGACTTCGCCTGTCTGCTCCCGCAACAGCCTCAGCTCCGCTCCCTCTCTATGGATGATGTCCCGATAGGTGCCGTTCGGGACCTGGACCCTCAGCCACTCCGCGTCGATCACCGCGAACAGGCCTCGTTTCGCCAACCGGAAGCCGTATTCGACCGCACCACCATCCCCCTCGAGCCTCAGGCCCACCGCGATGGAGCTTGCGCCTTGGCGCAGCACCGCCTGGAGGCCGCCGTGCTCGTCGTTGAACGCCTGCAGGAAGTTCGGATGGAACAGTGGCTTGTGAAGCAGCTCTACCGCCTCCAATAGCGAGCTTTTCCCCGTTCCGTTCTCGCCGATGAGCACGGTGAGCCCGTCCCGCACGGGCAGGCGCACGTCTTCCAGGCTTCTTATCCCCTGGACGCGGAACTCGACGATGCGATCGGTCGCCACGCCCCGGAACATACCATGCGAGGGCTCAAGGCGGCCGCCGCGCCGCACGGGTCAGCTCCCGATGCCGGCATTGCCCACGTGGGCAGGCGCGCTCGGCTGCGGCAGCAGGCCGGCCACCTGCCGCTGCGTGGCCGCCGTGTCGATGCCCCCATCGCCGAACACCCCGAGCTCCACGACCTCGCACCCATGCCCGCACCCGGCGTACTCCCCACGGCGCGCAACACCGCCGCTGGTCGGATAGACCAGCACAGCCCGCGGCGCGCCGAACAGCTCGTTGTACGCGAACATCTGCTGCAGATCAGCGTCGCTGGGGGCGGCTTGGTCGAGGAGCTTCCACTTGGTGTCGGCGATGAGCTGCACCTGTTTGCCATGGCGGACAACGATGTCGGGGCGCACGGTCCTGACGGACGCGCCGGCGGGTTTCCAGAAGGCGCGGCTCTCCTGCGTGCTCACTTCCAGGCCGGGCGCGCGGCAGCGGCGGAAGAGCGCGGCGACGTAGCGCTCCCAGAGCAGGTTCATGTCGAAGAGCAGCGCGAAAACCGGTGTGCGGCCGCTGCGCAGCGCGGGGACCTGCTGATCGAGGATCATGCGAAAGAGCCGCGATGGCGCGATCCAACGCCCCAGACCGCCCTGTGCGCTCCGGAAAGTTCCCGGTCAGAGCCCGGTGAGCTCCCGACGCGCAGCGCCTCGACACCTCGCAAGGGCGCTTGTTCCAGCTACGCGCCCCGACGGCGTTGGCGTAGCGCATGCGGGGCTCGCCGGGCGCGGCGCCGGCCTGGCCGAGGCCGCGCTGCCGAACGCCATCAGGGTTGAATCAACTTGTTCGAAACATGGCACGCCAAGCACGTGCCCTGCGGCACGCTGGCCATCTTCTTCTCGCCGTTCGCATCGCGTATGCGCGGTTTGGCATTGGCCCAGTTGATCGCGGGATTGCCCGCCACAGGCGCGTAGTACAGGCCTTTCGAATCGCTGCAAGCGTAGACGAAATTCGTGCCGTCGCTTACACCGACTTCCACGTGCTGGGCGCCCTTCGTTCCACCGCTCTGGTAGACGATTCCACCGAACAGCCACGCGGGCGCCCAACCGCCCGACTTGTGACAATGGAGGCACTCGGCCTGCGTGGACGTGTGCCAGCTCGGAGACTCCTTCGTGGGTGTGCAAGCAGCGTCGTAGGGGTTTGGCCAGAAGCCCGAGCCGCCGCCCGCCCCACCGGTCGCGCCCCCGGTTCCGCCGGTCGAACCACCGCTACCCGCAACGCCGCCGCTTCCGGAGCTGCCGGCACTGCCCGCAACGCCGCCGCTTCCGGAGCTGCCGCCACTGCCCGCAACGCCGCCGCTTCCGGAGCTGCCGGCACTGCCCGCAACGCCGCCGCTTCCGGAGCTGCCGGCACTGCCCGCAACGCCGCCGTCTCCGCCCGTGCTGCCGCCCGTTCCGCCCGCGGCTCCACCCGCGCCGCCGGTGGCGCCACCACCCGAACCGCCGCCTCCGTCGTCGTCTCCGCCGCAGCCTGGGGCCAAGAGGAGGAGCGACGCTGCCAAACCCACCACGATTACCCTATGCATCACCAACAGCCACCTTTCTCGGTACCCCGACGTGCGCAAGAAATGGAAAGACCGCGCCCGGGCACCAAGGACCGCGCGGCCACTCCTCGATGACCTCAGCCCGCCATCATGATCTCACTTCGCTTGCAGGGTCCGCACAGATCGAGACCAGGTAGTACCTCGTCGCTCGCGCAGCTCCGACACCGCCTCCGTGGCGCGGCGAGCACGACGCACGCACCCATGGCCCATTGCTGAAGCTCAGTCTCCCCCGCCAAATCGATCGCCGACTCGGGACAGGCGCGAACGCACGCGCCGCAACCCAAACAGCGATGCAATATGCCCAGGACGCGGGGGCGCGCCTCCTCGGCCGCCGGGCACGCGAGTGCGCCAGTCGGGCACGCGCTGGCGCAAATGCCGCAACCGGTGCAGCGCCGCTCGCTGATAGTGGGTTGGATTGCGAAGCCCTGGATCGTGCTCGCTCGTAGAAGATCGCGTCGCCGGCGCAAGAGCGCGGCGATGATGTCTCGCAGCCAAGCCCCCGGATGGCGGAGCCCATCGACGGCCTGGCCCTGGAGCATTGCCGTCGTGGTGTCGGCCAGCGTGGTTTGCGCGCGCGCGGTCAGTGAACCGAACAGGTCTCGGCGTGACAGGCGGCGGCCACGGGGTGGCGCTCCCCCCTGGGGGATGTTGGTGGTTCGAGCCAACTCGATCGCCGTCACATTGCCGATGCCCAACGGCCCTTGAAGCGTCCGAGTCCGCGCCCGAATCTGGTCGAGCGCCTGTGAAACGTCAGGACCGAGGGGGCAGGCGGCGCATGCGCCGTGGCGAAGCTCGACGCTCGCGGCGCCGAGCAGCAGCGGAATCAGCGCCAGCTCCCAGGTCAACCCAGCCAGGCAGGTCACCTGCTGCTGTGGCCCTTCGCAAGCGGAATCAGCGCGGGCGCAGGCGATGACCATGCACTCCCCCGGAGCCACTTGCTTCCATGCTGCCAGGAGCGCGACCTGCGCAGCTGGTGCATCGTCCAAAGCGCCAGATGGACAGCTCGCAATGCACCGCCGGCACGCGTTGCATCTCTCGAGGTGGACTTCCAGCGGATCGAGCTGGATTGCGGCGCTCGGACAAGCGTCCGAGCAGGCGTGGCAATGTCTCCTGGCCTTGATGGTCGTGCAGTGCCTCGCGCAATGCTCCGCTCGCACCGCAACGGCGTGCTGCGCGCGATCCAGAGCATTCAGGCAGTCGATCAGCACGCGCCCTCCTGCCGGTCACATCTGCTCGGAATCCTGGCGACAGAACGCGACCGTGAACGTTGCCAGGGTCTTCATGTACGGCGTGGTCGCTCGTGATGCGACGATTTCGCAGTAGTCCGGCACCCAACGTAGTACGTGCTGGTCCAGGAACACGCGCTGGTACTGCCGGTAGTTATCCAGCGCCATCGGGTCGCCCTCGGCTCGCTCTTCCCCCTCGCACAGAAATGACATGAACCCGAGCTCGACACCAATGTGATCCGGCAGCTCGGGCAGATCGATGCCTGCGCCTGCATCTCGATACAGCCGGCGCACGGCGATCGTCGAAGGCCCCATGAGCAGACCCCGTGTCGGTTGTCCGTCGACCAAGCGCGAGTCCCGGTGCACCGATTCGTAAGGGGGAACGAACTTGCCCACCGGGACTTTGAGGAGGTCCATGAAATCTTGGTGGGCGTCCGCGAGCGTGGCCGCGTCGGGCTCCGCTCGAGGCAGCCCTGACTGCATCCCCACCAGCGCCGGAAGCCGGCCCTCGCCCTCCGCGAACACGGCAAGGCGCTCGTGCGTGGGAGCCTCCAGGAAGCCTGCGGCGAGGATGCGGTAGATCTGCGCACGTAGCGCAGGGTCCATTCGCCCTGCCGCCCGGCCTCCGCGCATGTCGTCTGCGGAGTCCCCCTGGTGCAGCACGGCGCTCGCCGCGGTCATGGCAGAAACTCCACGCTCGGCTCCGTGAGCATCGGATCGCCAAAGCCCTCCGGAGCGTGCTTACCCGGCGTGCTGGTGAAGTCGGGCAACAGCTCGAGCGCGCCGCCGACGCAGGTCATCACGCACGCGGGTTGGAAGCCCGCGTCGATCCGATGAACACAGCCCGTGCACTTCTCCACCTTTTTGGTGACCGGATTGAACTGCGGCGCGCCGAAGGGGCAAGCCGCCTCGCAGTAGCGGCAGCCGATGCACTGCTCCGTGTCCAGCAGGACGAGGCCATCGGAAGCGCGCTTTGTGATCACGTTGTTCGCGTTGGTCGGGTCGGCCGGATCCGAGAGCGGGCAGGCCGCCATGCAAGCGGGCTTCTTGCAGTGGTTGCACGACATGGTCACGAACAGCAGGTTCGGCGCCGGGTACGCGCCGCTCTCCTTCTCAACCACCCAGCGATAGCTCACGTGCAGCGGGCGACCGGCCCGGTCCAGAGCGACGGGAGAGGTCGTGGGATAGGTGTTGTTCTCCGACTTGCAAGCGACCATGCACGCCGTGCAGCCGGTGCAGCGGTTCAAATTGATGCGCCATCCAAGTTGGGCCATCTGTCATGCCTCCTTACTGCACCTTCTGGATCTGAACGCGCGTGTCGAGGAAGCTGGCGCTTCCGCCCACCGGGTCTTGAAGAGTCGTGTTCACGTTGTACTGATCGCGCCGCATGATCAGGTTAGCGGTGATGCCCGATCCGCGCGTCGGGTCTCCCTGGATCTTGGTCCACGCTCCCGTCGAGTCCTTCATGGAGTACGGGCGCGAGGTCTGCTCCCAGTGACCGTAGTGATGACTGATGCCCACCACACCCGGACGGATCCCCTCGGTTACCCGCGCCACACCGACGATGCCCGTGACGTTGCTCGGACTGCTGACGCGAATGTGGTCGCCCGTCTCGACGCCGAGCGTGGCTGCGTCGCTGGTGGAGATGTCCACCCAGTTACTCGGCCGACGAAGCATCAGCCAGGGATCCACGGTCGTTCGCCCCTGGCCATGCTCGACCAGCTTGTAGGTGATCAGCTGGTACGGCCAGTTCGCGTCCGTCTTGTCCAGAGGAACCCCGTCGAGATGCGCGGGCACGTTGCGCTAGGGTACGCCGAGATAATACTCGCCGGTGATCGAGTCCTTCACGCGCGCCAGCGGGTCGCAGAACAGTCGGATTATGTTGCCGTATTGTCCGGCCAGGTGCGTGCCAACGCTGCCGTTCGGGCCGTTTACGTACTCCTTGTTCTTGTCCCAGAACACGCCGCCCTTTGCGAGTATCTCGCTCTGCGACACGCCCGAGCTGGAGGCGATGTTCTGAAGCCACGCGTTGGCCCAGTCCCAACCGTTGTTCAGGTTCTTCGGGCCGGCGGGAGCGCCGCCCTTGAGCAGGGCGTCGTTGCCCACGGCCTTGACAGGCCCGTTCGGACCACTGACGCTGCCGTCGAGGCCGAGCGCCTTGGCCAGTCCGATGTGAATGTCGAGCACGGCCTTGGTGTTCGGCAACACGGGTCGGTAGTCGTTCTTCTTTGTCGCGTCGATCTGCGCAGTGACTGGCGTCCACGTGTTAGTGGCCGCGTCACCGAAGTCGCCGACGACTGGGCGCTGGATGGCGGTGCCGCCGGAAGCGTTCCAGGGGATACCGGGGATGGCGAACTTCTCGAGGTACGTCGAGTCGGGCAGGATGTAGTCTGCCCACGCAACGACCTCGCCCATGACCGGGCTGATCGCGACCAACAGCTCCACTCGTGACTCGTCGGCCAGCAGCTGCTCGAACACCGATTTCAGAGCCGGCGTCGAGTACGGCCATCCGTTCCAGTAGGTGATGAGCACCTTGGCCGCGTACGGGTAGGCGTCGAGCACGCTCGGCAAACACTCCTGGAAGTTGCCGTGGTTCCAGAACGGTCCCCACGGGCGCTTGGCTGGGTAGCCGGTGAACAGGGCGCCGGCATCGCTCGCATCGTAGATCTTGCCGCTACGCACGATGTTCATCCCTGACGTTTTCGGGGCCCCGGCGACCTCGTCGAGCTGGACGACGGCGCTGGTGGAATTGTAGCCGCCACCTCCCACCATCATGCCGCCCTTCCAGTCGTAGTTGCCCATCATGGTGTTGATGTGCTGGACGGCCATCTGCGCGTAGACGCCGTTGGTGTGCTTTATTGTGCCGCGATAGGTGACTACGGGGCGGCTGCGCCTCTCCGCCTCGCTACCGGTGGCGGTGAGCTCGCTCGCCAGCTTGATGATGTCCGATGCCTTCACTCCCGCGTCGGCGGCGTAGACCGCCATGCTGTGCTTCATCACACCGGCCTTGAACTTCTGGAACGCCGTGACGACCTTGACGACCTTTCCCGTATCCGGTCCACCGCTGAGCGTCTGATCGGGGATCGTCGGCTCGAGCTCGCCCTCGAGTGCGGCGGAACCGACGACGGCCATCGCGCCGCTGGACCACACGACGTAGTCGAGCTTGGGCGTTCCGGTCGTCACGCCGAAGTCCTCCGCCATCAAGTAGCGATTGAACTTCTTGCCACCACCGTCCGTGAATTCGCCGACCAAGTACGTGGAGTCGGTCCATGTGGTGTGGTTGTCGGCCGCGGCCGCCGCCTTGTTGGCGTTGGCCAGATAAGTGGCGTCGTACTCGTTGTTCTCCAGGATCCAACGAAGGACCCCGAGGGCCAGCGATTGGTCGCCACCAGGCTTGACCGGAATCCACCAATCGGCCTTGGAAGCCGAGTGCGAGAAGCGCGGGTCGATCACCACGAGCTTGGCGCCCCTCTCCTTCAGCCGCACGACGTTGCGCGCGGCGTACTGCATTGGGAAGCCCGCCTCGAGCAGGTTCGAGCCCCAGAGCACGACGTAGGTAGACGACGCGATGTCAGCCTGCCAGCCCGAGGAGCGGCCGGCGCCATAGCGGTTCTTGCCGCCGCCGGCGCCACCCAGAGAGGTCGCGGACTTGGTGTGATCCCAGGTGATGAGCTCGTTCGCGACGTGCCGGCTGGCCTCGCAGATGCTGGTATGGTCTATGCTGTAGTTCGTCGTTGACCAACCGCCCTTGAAGATGCGGTTGCTCAGCTTCTTCTCGATCGAGCGACCCGGCGCGAAGACCAGCGCGTTCGCGAGCTTTCCGACCTTGGGCTCGTTCGGATCGATGTCCTTCGTCCATCGATCGGCGGCCGGGAGGATCGCGTTGATCTTTGACGCGATCTCGGTGAACGCCGTGTTCCAGTCGATGGCCTCCCACTTGCCGCTGCCGCGCGCGCCGACCCTGCGCAAGGGCTGCGGAATTCGATACGGATCGTACACGGTCTGCACGCCCGCCTGGCCCTTCGGACAGAGGCGCCCGGGCTTCTTGAGGATGGCGTCCGAGGCCGGATCGGTCGCGTAGTTCGGCCGCTCGTCCATGTGTAGGGTGTTCGGGTGATACGGGTTCCCGTCGAGCTTCACCAACACGCCGTTCTTGACCTTGGCGCGGATGCCACAGCGCGAGTGGCACATCTGGCACACGCTGTAGATGATGTCCGCGGCGGTCTCGACCGCGTCCGGATCATTCTCGGTATACTTCGCTGCGTCAGCCTTCTTGGTGAACACCAGCGTGCTGGCGGCCGCTGCCGCGCCGATTGCGCCGGAAACCTGCAGGAACGTGCGTCGCGCGACCGGAGCGTCGATGGGGCTCCGCCAATCCTTGTGCTTGCTCATCGTCACTGCTCCTTCACGGCTGGTAGAAGTCGAATTTGCCGGTGGTGTGGCAACCGGCGCAGAACGCCACGTCGACTTGGCGACGGAGGTTGCCCGCCGATCGGTTCGGCGACATGTCCACGGTCCTGTGGCAGAACACGCACTTTTCGTCGGGCGTGTTGCCCGGAATGATGGGCTTGCCCGCGGAGTTCAAGCCCATCTTGCGCTTGTGATACCCCGGCGTGGTCGCGGCCAGGCTCGACTCGCCGAGCTTGTCCAGGTGACAAGCCAAGCAGGCCTTGTCGTAGCTCTTGGAAGTGACGTCGTGGACCGCCACGAGGTTCTTCCCTGCCAGGTCCACGGGAGCGCATACGGTCTCGGTCGTTCCGTCGTCGCACACGATTTTCTTGCACGTGTCACCCTGGCTCAAGACGGTGCAGCTCGAGGACGGATCGATGGTCGTGGTCGTTCCGTCGGGGCAGGTGATCAAGGAGCCGCCGCCGTCGGTGGGCGTGACCGTGCAGCTCGCGCCGCCCTCCCCCGGGAGACCCGCTTTACCGGCAGGGCCGGCGTCGCCGGTCTGGCCGGTCTTGCCGGTCTTGCCGGTCTGGCCGGTGGCGCCCTCGCAGCCGGCAATGCCGATTGTCCCCGCGAGCGCCACGAGAAGCCACCCGACGGTTGGGATGGCTTTGCTCACCTTGTTCATGCTTCCTCCGACGCGAGTGAACGCATTTCGGGCCGATAAGGGCCGATTCGATATCGGCTGTAAGCACGAATCATTCCGATTTCGTGCGCATCGCTTGCGTCACGTCAGACAGACGCGGCGCGCGCGAAGAGTTGGAGTAGCGTTACGAGATCGAAGCGCACGTTACGTCGTCGAAACGGGCGCAGTGTTTCCGCGCAAATCGCGAAATCCTCGCTGCAAGCTTTGCGCAAAATGCGAGAAGTTGCGGCGGCGCGCACGACTCATCCTCTGCGCCGTTTCAGCTTCTCCCACAGTGTCTTCCGGCTGATGCCGAGCAGCTCGGCGGCTTCCGCTTTGCGCCCCCCGGTTTGCGCCAGCGCGGCGTCGATCCGCCTGTCCTCCTCGGCCCGCATCGTGTCGGAAAGCGGCGTAACGAGTCTCTGAACGTCGAGCCCGAGGTGATCGGGACTGATCACCTCGTCAGGGCAGAGCGCCACGGCGCGCGCGATCGCGTTCTGGAGCTCGCGTACGTTGCCCGGCCAGGCATGGCTTCCGAGTGCCCTTCGCGCGCCGGGTGAAAAGCGCAGGGTCGGCCGCTCGCTCTGCGCGTTGTGCCGCTCGAGGAACAAGTCCGCGAGCAGGTACACATCGGTCCCGCGCTCGCGCAGGGGCGGCACTGCGATGGGAAGCACGTTCAAGCGGAAAAATAGGTCCTGGCGGAAGGCGCCGCTGTCCGCCGCACCGCGGAGATCGAAGCGCGTGGAAGCCACGATGTGGTAATCGAGGGGGCCGCCGAAGCGGGGATCGTCGGCTTGAAGGGCATACGTGAGCCGCGCCTGCACGGGCGCCTCGAGCTCGGCTATTTCGTCGAGGAAGAGCGTCCCGCCGCGCGCACGCTCGAGGGGTCTCTCGGGCTCTCCGGCGAACAGCTCGGACTCGGCGCTCGCATCCGTGACCAGCGCGCAGCGAACCACGACGAAATCGCCATTGCTGCGAGGGCTCGCGGCGTGGATGGCCCGCGCCACCAAGCTCTTCCCGGTCCCCGTCTCGCCGTGGATCAAGATCGGCGCGCTGCCATCCGCCACCGCGCGAACGATGCGCACCAGCTCGCACATGGCGGGCGACTCGCCGACGATGCCGTGGAAGTCGCCAGCGCATCTAGCTTCCGAACTGCGGTGCCGGGCCTCACGGACACGCGCGTACCGAGTCACGACCTCGATCAGCTGCGCCAGGTCGAACGGCTTGGTCAGAAAGTCGCGGGCGCCGAGCTTCATGGCTTCCACCGCGGTCGGGATGGTGCCGTACGCGGTGATCATCACAACATCCGTGGTGCGTCGAAGCTCGACCAAGCGCCGTAGCAGATCGAGCCCGGACGCGTCCGGGAGTCTGAGATCGAGCACGGCGATGTCGAAGTCGAACGCGTCGATCTGGCCGAGCGCGTCCTGACCCGTCCCGACCACCGTGACCGAATACCCCTTCGCGGAGAGCATGTCCGAAGCCGGAACGCGAATCGTCGGCTCGTCGTCGACCAGGAGAATGCGCGTGGGTCCGCTCATCGGGCTGCCTCTTGCCCGGCGGCGGCCTCGATGGCGCCGCCGAACGGAAGCAGCACGTCGAACGTCGCGCCCTCTCCGCGCGCGGAAGCCACATCGATCCGTCCGCCGTGACGCTGCACGATGCTTCGGCTGACGCTCAAGCCGAGCCCGGCACCGTTGGAGCTTCCTTTGGTGGTGAAGAACGGCTCGAACAAGCCGGCCAGGTTCTCCTGGGAGATGCCGTTCCCAGTGTCACGAACTCGAACGCGCGCGTGGCCATCGCTGCGCTCGACGGTAATGAACATATCGCCGCCCTCGGGCATGGCATCGACGGCGTTGAGCAGGAGATTGGTCACGACCTGCTCGATCGCGGCGCGATCCCCGAGCACTTTGGGCAGTGAGTCCTGGACGGAAACGGTCGTCCGTACGCCCGCTCGTTGCGCCGTGGGTCCCAAGAGCTCGGCGACGCGGCGCACGAGCGAGCCGAGATCGAGCTTTGCCAGATCCAGAGGGCGCGGCCGAGCGTAGCCCACGAGCTGCCTGACCACGTGCTGGGCGCGGTCGATGCCGTCCGCCATCAGCTCGTGATACCGGGCGTACTTGTCCGGGTCGTACGGACTGGAGCGAATCGCTTCCAGGCAGTGTTTGACCCCAGTCAGTGGATTGCTGATCTCGTGCGCGACGCCGGCGGCGAGCATGCCCACTGCGGCGAGCCGCTGCGCCTCGGCCGCACGCGAGAAGGCCTGCTCGCGATCCCGGCTCGCCTGTGCCAAGCGGGTGCCCATTTGGTCGAGCGATGCGCCCAGGTGGTCCAGCTCGTCCCGTGCCGGGTCCGCCACGCGTGCCGCCAGGTTTCCCTCGCCGATCGCCTCGGCCACGACTGCGATGTGACGTATGCGGCGCGCAACGCGCGACGATACCCCCCACGCGACGGATAGTCCGACCAGGACGATGCCGACGCCAATCAAGCTCAGGCGAAGCAGGACGGCGTGCGAAGAATCTTCGGCACGTCGCGCGGAGACACCCACATGGACCGCGCCCGCTACGCCGCCGACGATAGGCGCGGCGAGGTCGTGAACGATGCGGCCGTCCAGGGACACCCTCAGCACGCCCGACGCGGGTCGCGGCGCTCCCTGTACGGCCAACAGGTCGCTGGGAAACCCCCCCTGGAACGAATGAGCGAACACTTGCCCGCGCGAATCGACCACGAAGGCATAGCGTACGTCGGGCTGCTCCCGAACGATGTCCGCGATGTCGCGCTCCGCGGCGAAGGCCTGCCCGGTGAGCACCTGGTCCTCGACTACCGCGGAAATCTCGCGTGCGATCGCCAAGCCACGCGCGTCGGCCTGCTCGGTGATCGCCGTCTCGATCGCGCGGTAGACGACGGCGAGCGTGATGGGAGCAAAAATCACCAGAGGCACGAACAACGTCAGCAACAGGCGCAGGCGCATGCCTGGAACTTTCATGGACGCCGATTCCCGCCTGCGAGCACGCTCTGTCGCATGTCCGAAATGCCCTGGTACGTCTTGGGATCGGGCTCGGCGACGAAGCGTTCGAACCCGAGCCCGGCCAGGACCTCGCGGCCCTCGGGCGTGAGGTGCATCAGCGTTAGTGCAGCCCGCAACGCTTTGCGGAGCTCGGGGCTCAGACGCGGAGAGGCGACGATGGGAGGTATGCCGAACTGCTGCGATCGCTGCAGAATTCGGAGCCCGGCCACGCGCGCCGGCGCGTTCTGGAGCATGTGGTCGAACACCAGGCTGTCCACGCCCGCAGCGCGGACGCGACCCGTTGCGACCAAGTCGATGGAGCGGGAGTGAGAATGCGTGTAGGTCGTCTCCGAGAAGACGCGCCGCCCAGGGCCGGCGGCCTTGCGCGCGCTCCACTCCGGGAAGATCCGCCCGGTGAGCGAGAGCGGATCGACGAAGGCAAAGGAGCTGTCGAGCAGGTCGGCGATGTCCTTGGCGGAATCGGATTGCTTCACCAGGATCAGCGACGTGTAGGTCGCCTTGCCGTTGACCACTGGAACGGCCAGGATTTCCGGACTGGGCATGAGCACCACGTACGCACCGGTGCAGACGAAAGCGAAGTCGGCTCCGCCGGATTCGAGCAGCGAATTCGTTTCCGGGTAGCTCGGGCGCTGGATGACCTCGATGGTCCGGCCGGTGCGAGTGCCGAGCAAAGCTGCCAGCCGCCGGTACTCCTTGGCGGTCTCACGCGGGGTCAACATGGTCCCGATGGCGAAACGGAGCACGCCGGCTTCGCTGGGCGTTCGCTCGGTCGTGCGTCGAGAAAGATCCACTTCCACGTCGGCCGGCCTCGAATCGCACCCGACGGGCAAGAGCACGATGGCGCACGCCAAGACGGCGCGGCGGCGGACCCTACCCTTCTGCCCCTGGCGCGGCATGCGGGCGAGAGTACGCTCCCGAATCGCCGCGATTCAAGCTGGGTCTGGCGCGCCGCTGACGCTTGACGGGTCCGCTCGGGGTGCAGTTTCTGCGCTCACCCGCCGATGTGACTCATCTCGATGCGCCGTAGTCTCGCGGTGCCCGCGGTGCCCGCGGTGCCCGCGGTGCGAAGTTGCGAGTAGCAGTCGCTGCGCCGAGCCCATACAGCGCGCACGAGCTCGGTGAGCTCGGCGTCGGTCGAACCTGAGCGCACTGCGGCCCTCAAATCGGCGCCATGGGTCGCGAACAAACAGGTGTACAGCGTGCCTTCGGGGGACAGGCGCGCCCGCGAGCAGTCGTCGCAGAACGGCGCGGTCACGCTGCGGATGACGCCAATTTCGCCATCGCCGTCGCGATACCGCCAGCGCTCCGCGACCTCGCCGCGATAGCTCGGCGAGATTGGCTCGAGCGGCAGCTCGCGAGCAATCGTTTCGATGATCTCGCGCCCGCTCACGACCTCGTCCACGCGCCAGCCGTTGGTCGAGCCGACGTCCATGTACTCCACGAAGCGCACGACGTGGCCTGTTCCCTTGAAGCGGCGCGCGAGGTCGACCAGGTGTTGACCGTCGTTCATGCCGCGACGGACCACAGCATTGATCTTGATCGGCGCGAGACCGGCGCACGACGCGGCGTCGATCCCTGCGAGCACGTCGGCAGGCGAAAGCATGGTGTCGACCATCGCGCGGAACACGTGCTCGTCGAGCGAGTCAAGGCTCACCGTGACGCGGCCCAGGCCGGCGCGCGCCAGCTCGCCCGCGCGCGCCTCGAGCAGCGAGCCGTTGGTGGTGAGCGCCAGGTCGACCCCCGGGATGGCGGCGAGCTGTTGAACGAGCCGCGGCAGATCGTTGCGCAAGAGCGGTTCGCCCCCCGTAAGGCGCAGCTTCCGAACCCCGAGTGACACGAAGACGCCGGCGATGCGCGCGATCTCTTCGAAGGTCAAGATCTCGACACACGGCAAGAACTCGACACCGGGGCCGAAGTGTTCCCGCGGCATGCAGTAACCGCAGCGAAAGTTGCAACGGTCGGTTACGCTGATGCGCAGATCCCGGAGTGGTCGCCCGGCGGCATCCGTCAGTCTCGGAGCGCGCATGGGCGACCTATAGCACGGTCGGGCACCGGCGCGGCGCGTAGTCAACATGAACGCCCCTCCCGTCGCTGCTGCAGGTCACTTTCCCAGCCTCGGTGGCAGTCCACGGGACAATCTGCTCCGGTGCGAGGCGAGGCTGGCCCGGGATCGGCCGGGCGCGCGTTGCATCCGG
>Ga0114931_10006785_pt1 | contig 14056 bp, 9 predicted proteins | sample 2SBtaG_FD_89579 | JGI IMG/M metagenome (GOLD analysis project Ga0114931, IMG submission 89579) | Deep subsurface microbial communities from Kolumbo volcano to uncover new lineages of life (NeLLi) - 2SBTROV14_V59a metaG | ecosystem: Environmental > Aquatic > Marine > Volcanic | place: Kolumbo...
ACTCTGCCACGGCAGACAACGACCGCTGGGACGACCTTGCCGAAGTCGATGTCTTGCAACGCTATTCGATTCAACAAGGCCATGGGGCCGTTGACGATATCTACAGCGACGACGACTTGTCGGATCTCGGCGACGATGGACTTTCCGGTTGATCACCGTGGTCGTCGATGCGTTCAGAACGCTAGCAGTTCTAGCAAAAGCTGTTGGGCATTCAAGAATCCGTTCCGATGGTTGCGAGAAACAGCGGTAGGCCCGGTCGTGGTCGAACCGAGTGTAACTTTTCTTCGACGACTGAACCGGACATGGCCCGGCGAGCAGATGCGGCGGAGTTGGTTGCGTGTCAAGGGAACATCAACCATTCAACCTTCGAGAAACCCAAGGGGAAATGAGGAAACCGGGGGTCGTTCAAATTGCGTTGACCTCGCAACGCAATTTGAATACGTTGCTACCCCCCTTACAGAAGTCTGCGGACATGCTGGTTTTTCATGGACAAATCAAAACTTAACGACACCGATGTCGTACGTTACGCCGACGCTCAATCGAGAAACGCCCAACGGCGCCCGCCCGCATTTCTCGTAAGCACCACTGCCTGTGCCGGGAACCTACCCAATCATGTTGGCGACGCGGATTACTCGTATGCTTTCGTGCTCAACCAGCTTGCCCCGGCGCTTGAGCGGCTTGGCACCTGGAAGCGTATCGATCAACCAGAGAGCAGCTTGCTTGCGGCTGCCCGGTCGGCCGCGGCAGCCGGATACCGGCCGATTCATTTGGCACTGAATCCGCCGCAGAATTGTTATTTCACGCCAGCGGTGCCGACCATCTTGCTGCCGTTCTGGGAGTTTCCCGACGTGCCGAACCGCGATTTTGGTTTCGACACGCGTCAGAATTGGCTGCGGATGTGCCGCCATGTGGACCGCATCGTGGTGGCATCGCACGAGGGGGCGAAGTCCTTCCGCCGTGCCGCAATCGATCGTCCCGTACATGTCGTGCCGATCCCAATCGATCCGAGGTTCTTCGAGGTTCCGGTTTGGAATCCAACGGAGCAGTGGAACATCACGTGCCGCCATTTTGAGATGGGCGGAGCGTCTGAACCGCTTCTTACCGACCAGATTGCGTTGCCGGGAGTCACCTTGTCAACGCCCCAACCGCCGCCACGGCTCGACCGGGCTCGCCAAACCGCGGGACGATGGTCGTTGGCGATCGCGCGGCGACTCATCGGAAATGAACGTACTGCGAGGCTCCGGGAATATGCTTTACGGATGCGGAGCCAGGTGCCTCCGCGGGGATCGCGAGTCCGTCGGACGGCACGCATGGCACGCCATGTGAGTTTCGACATGGCAAGGGCGATTTACCGCCGCCTCATCGTGCCGTGGCTTAGCCCCGAAGCATTGGCGCGAATCAGTCGCGTGAAGGAGCGAGTGGTCCGTCACCAGCCCTCGCTTCCACTGCTTCCCGCCACACCGCTGAAGATCAGTGGTTTGGTGTACACCAGCGTGTTCAATCTTTCGGACCGCCGAAAGAACATCGAGGATCTTCTCAGCGGATTCTTGCTGGCCTTTCAGGATCGGCCCGAGGTGACCTTGGTGCTGAAATTGGCGACCAACCCCTCGCGTGAGTTTCACGAGGTCCAACTTTTCCGGAATATTCATGCCACCCTGGGCATTCGTCACCGATGTCGCGTTGTCGTGATCACAGACTATCTTTCCGACGAAGAAATGATCCACCTCGCGCGATCCACGACGTATTATTTGAATGCGAGTCGCGCCGAGGGAGCGTGTTTGCCGCTGCAAGAGGCGTTGGCTGCCGGACGACCAGCATTGGCGCCGGCGCATACCGCGATGGCCGACTACATGGATGATCAAGTCGTCTTCGTACTGGAAACACACCCGGAGCCGACCTTTTGGCCGCACGATCCACAACGGCATTACGAAACCTATTGGAATCGCCTCGTTTGGTCCGACTTGCGTGACCGGTTATTGGAAAGCGCGACGCTCGTTCAGCAAGATCGATCGCGGTATATCGAGATGGCACACACGGTTCAAGCAAGACTCAAGACCATGGCAAGCCGCGATGCCGCCTGCCAGGCAATGCGAAAAGCGATCGACGGCATGCGAGACTTTGACGATCAATGTGTCACGTGGGCCGCATAGCCGCCTCGAATTACGCGTTTGACGGTCGGTTATCTGCTTACGGAACAAAAGCTCAATAAGACTCGGGACTTTGCCGAAGGCTTCTCAAGGCGGGCATCGGAATGCTCGTCCGGACGCGGAGTTCCACCCATCGCTTGCGGCTGTTGGATCGGCGGCGCGATACCTCCCTTCGTCGTGAACCACCTCGGTGGGGGTTTCGAATCAGGCCGGTTTGAGGAGAGGCATCACAATGGCTCCGCGATTGAAGAAGGCTGCGCGAAGATCCGCTAGCACCGATCCAAAGAAGCGTGCCCTTTGCCTCGAGAATCTTGAAGACCGACGTGTTCTCGCGGCTCCCACGCCAGGTGTCCACTTCCAACTGCCGCAAGACGGGCCATGGCAGCACACGCCATTCGTGGGTTCGCCTGTCTTTGCCGATCTCGACGGCAACGGACAAGACGAACTAATCACGGCGGTCTCCGGCGGGCGACTCATCGCCTATCAAATGAACAGCTCTGGCGTCGCGTCGATTTTTCAAACCTACAACTCTTTCTCGCAAGCCAACTTCCGTTCGACGCCCGTTGTCGTTGGGATGACCGATGGTCGTCAGGCGATCTTCGCCTCGCTGGGGCGAGATGAAGCAAACCCGGGCACACTCGAAACCGATCAGTTCTTCGGCTGGGACGCGGTCACCGGCCAACTCTTGCCGGGCTGGCCCGCCACGTTGCAGCGAAACGTCGCCGGTCAGGGTGGATCGACCGGCGCGATTGCCACGGGAGATGTGACGGGCGACGGCCAGAAGGAACTCATCGTTACGTCGTTCAGCCATTTTGTTGAAGTCTATCGCCTCGATGGTTCGTTATTGTGGCGCTACAACGCGGACGACACGATCGTCTCCGGTGCCGTGGTCGGCGATATCGATCGCGATGGTCGGAACGAGATCGTTTTCGGCAGCGATACCAGTGAAAACCAGTTCTTTAGCGCCGGTGGGTTCATCAACGTTCTCGATGATCAAGGATCAGCGAAGTATCGCTATCACATCGACGAAGTCGTCTGGTCCTCCCCCGTGTTGGCCGACCTGACAAACGATGGATACTTGGAAATCATCGTGGGCACCGGATTGAATTTCGATGACTTCGATCCGCAACCCGGCGCGCGGGCCGCGGGTAATCGCCTCTACGCCATCGATTACAAGGGCGATGTCCTGCCGGGTTGGCCCTATCACACCACCACGGACGATACACTGAAACGCCAAGTGCTCGGCTCGCCCGCGGTAGCCGATATCGATCAAGACGGCGACCTGGAAGTAATCGCCGCCGACCGCGGTGGCTTCCTGCACGTTGTTCAGGGCAACGGACAAGCGCTGCCGGGTTGGGCATGCGGAAAGCAAATCGCCACGCAATCGGCCCCACAGGATGGATACGCTTCGCCAATCGTGGCCGATATCGACGGCGACGGCAAACCCGATATCGTCGCCTCCAACGGACCGAACCTGACCGGCTTCGATCAAAACGGCAACGTCATCTTCCAATACGTGACCGTGAGCAATCCGCCCGAGGGTCGATTCAACGCGGCGGCTGTCGGTCAATGGGACGGTATCGGAGGCATGGAACTCGTTTCGGTGTCGAACCTTTCAGCCGTACCCAACCGACCAAGTCTCGTCAGCGTGTTCCATCTCGACACCAGCACGTTGGCTGCCCCCTGGGCGATGCTCCGCCGTTCGGCAGATGGTGTGGCAGTTAGAATTCGCCCTTGTTCGTCAATCAGTTTGTTGCCGCGAGTTACCAGGGTTTATTGCAATGCACCGCGAGTTCCCCGGAAGTGGCGTTCTACGCGGATCCGATTCTGAACAACAAGTTGAGTCTGCTGTCGTTTACCAGGGCATTTTCTTCGAGTGTCGAGGCCCGAGATCGTGTGATCGACGCTCTCTATAGCCAACTGCTGAATCGAGCACCAGACTCCGGAGGCCGCGCCTTCTGGCAGGCGTTCCTGGTGAACAATACGGTCAAGTCGATGGCGATCCAGTTCGCGCAGTCGGCTGAATTCAACACCTTGGCGGGTGGATCGACCGAGGGCATCATCAATCGCTTGTACCAGACCATTCTCAATCGCGCGCCGGTAACCGAGGAAGTGCAGTTCTGGCTCAACGAAACAAATGTTATCGGTCTACCCGAAGTCGCGCGACGGTTTTGGATCTCGACCGAAAACTTGACGAATCGTCTTCAAACGGCCACCACCGCCGCGTTCGGCTCCAGCACGGTGGTCGCGGAGGACTCGCTGGCATCGTTCCTGTTTGATAACCGGCACGATCGCCGTCGCGAAGAAGAAATCTTCGCACAAGTGATTGCCTCCGGGGGCAACTACGCCCACACGGACAACGTCTCGGCGTGGATACGGACGCTGTATCGCGATGTACTCAATCGTGAAGCCGCCGCGGCGGAAGTCGCCTCGTGGCTCGGCGCCGTGGATCGTGGAGAAGTCGTCTTGGAACAGATCGCCAACGTGATGATGAATGCCCCGGAATCCCGAGCCAATGTCATTCACGGAGTGTATCAAGCTCTGTTGGGACGTGATGCCGATGCGGGCGCTCTGGCGTCGTTCGCGAACTATCAAAGTCGCGAAGAAATCATGCTGGCGTTGATGGGCTCTGGTGAATACCTCGCCCGCAACGGTGGCACGTTGGAGGGATTCATCCGCGGGGCCTACCGCGACTTGGCCGGAATCGACCCCCTTCCCACCGCATCGTTGAACCAGTGGATCAACCTGATCAACACGGGAACCCCCGCCTCGGCACTGCCGACGGCGTTGATCGCCAGTGCGGAGTTCTACAACAAACAAGTCGTCGAACTCCTGTTCCGCTATCTCCCTAACGAAGCCATGGGTGTCCTGCGAACGGCAAATTCCTCGGCAGGGCAACCGATCAATCCCGACCCAGGCTTGGTATCGTTCTTCATCGGTCAACGTCAAGCCGGTGTATCGAGCCGCGACGTGGTTGTCACGCTCTTCTCATCGCCGGAGTACGTAGCGAAAAGCTCCTACTTCAAGGGAATGTATCAAAGCACCGGCGTCCACGTTTGATGCCACGGCGCGCGGAACAAATGTTCTCGCCGTGGCATGAACCGTCCCATGCCACGGCATTACGTGATTCCCGTATGCCGCGATTCTTGCCCGCACGGTTTCATCCACGGGCGTCTGGGCGTAACATGGAGGTATCCAGCGGCCCGGGAGGGAAGTGAACAGCCTACCGAGCGTTGCCGGATGAACCTCGATTTACCCACCCCCCTAGGCACTCCATCCCATCGGTCGTCATCGTGAGGAGGCAATTCATGTTTTATCGTCGCTGGATTCTCGGTTCTCTGTTTGGGTTGTTCTTGGTTACCGTCGCGGCGTCGCGCGTGCAGGCGGCCGACGCGGGAGCCGCGGTTGCTGAAAAACCAACCGCGAAGCAAACGCAGGCGACCGAGACGGCCTTGGATCGATACCTGGCCAACGGTGATGACACCTATCACTGGAAACTGTTGGAAACGGTCGATGGAGATGGGTACACGACGTATGTGATCGATATGGTATCGCAAACGTGGCGAACGACCGCCGATGTCGACCGGCCCGTGTGGAAGCATTGGTTGATCATCGTCAAGCCCGACGAAGTGAAATACGACAAGGCGATGCTGTTCATCGACGGTGGTTCCAACAAGGGTGGTCCGCCATCAAAGGCCGATGATCTTGCGACGGCGTTGGCCGTGGGAACCCATTCGGTCGTGGCCGATCTGAAAATGATTCCCAACCAGCCGCTCATCTTTCACAACGACGGGAAAGAACGAGTTGAGGACGATCTGATCGGCTACACCTGGGCACAGTTCTTGAAGACGGGCGATGAAACGTGGCCAGCGCGACTGCCGATGGTCAAGGCCGCCGTGCGGGCGATGGACACGGTTCAGACCTTCATGAAAGAAAAGCAGGCGGGTGAAATCGACATCAAAAAATTTGTCGTGGCCGGAGGTTCAAAGCGCGGTTGGACCACGTGGCTTACCGGTGCGGTCGACGATCGGGTAACGGCCATCATCCCCATCGTGATCGACGTGCTCAATATGGAAAAATCGATGCAGCATCATCACGATGCCTACGGGTTTTGGGCCACCGCCGTGTGGGATTATGTGCGGCACGATCTGATGGATAAGGCGGGCACGCCGGAATACGACGCCCTGATGACGATTTCCGATCCGTATCGCTATCGCAACCGGCTGACGATGCCGAAATACATTGTGAACGCGGCCAACGATCAGTTCTTCTTGCCCGATTCATCGCAGTTCTACTACGACGAACTGCTTGGCGAAAAAAGGTTGCGCTATAATCCCAATGTCGGACATTCCTTGAGTGGCTCGACCGCACTGCAAGACATTGAAACCTATTACCACGCGATTCTGGAGGGCACGCCGCGTCCTGAATATGCCTGGACTTTCGAAGACGATGGTTCGATTCGGGTTACCACCAAGCAAAAGCCGTTGAAGGTTCTCCTTTGGCAGGAGACCAACAAGCGTGCCCGGGACTTTCGTTTGGAAGTGGTTGGCCGCGAATCGTACGTTAGCTCGCCGCTGGAGCCCGACGCCGACGGGGCCTATGTCGCTCGTGTCGAAGTACCGAAGAAGGGGTTCACTGCGTTTTTCGTCGAGCTGACTTTCGAGAGCGGGTTCGCTCATCCGTTCGTGTTTACGACGTCGGTCCGCGTCCTTCCGGATGTCTTGCCACACGAAGGAGAGCCCCTGGCTCCCAAGAAGCTTCACTTGCGAAGCCGGCGGAAGAAGAAGCACGGCAAGTAGCCGCGCGGTGCGTCTTGAATACCACCACCCGACGCAGGGAAGCGTCGGAGCCGTGAGGTGAGCACGTGCCTTGCGATGCGTCTACTTCTTTGGCCCGGGCATGATCACGCGCAACAACATTTGGATCGGGTCGTAGTAGCGATCCACCACACGCTCTTTGAGCGGGATGATGGCGTTGTCGGTGATCGCGATGCTCTCGGGGCAAACTTCCGTACAACATTTGGTGATGTTGCAATAACCGACGCCCAGTTCTTCCTTGATCATTTTCATCCGATCTTCAACGTCCAACGGATGCATCTCGAGAGAGGCCGCGCGAACAAGAAAACGAGGGCCCCCAAACTTGTCGTGCTTTCGATGTTCGCGAAGCACATGGCAAACATTCTGGCAACAAAAGCACTCGATGCACTTGCGGAACTCTTGCACCCGGTCGGCTTCCTGCTGCGAAAACTTGCGGTGTCCGTCAGGGCGCGGCTTGAAGGCGGGAATCTTCTTGTTCACCTCGTAGTTCCACGATACATCGCATGCCAAGTCCTTGATGACCGGGAAGGCCTTCATCGGGCGAATCTCGATGGGTTCACCCTCAGCGTAGTTGTTCAGGCGATCCATGCACATCAGCTTGGGATGCCCGTTGACTTCGCCGCCGCAAGAGCCGCACTTGCCGGCTTTGCAATTCCAGCGCACCGCGAGATCGGGGGCATGGATTGCCTGCACGGCGTGTACCGCATCGAGAACAACCATGCCACTTTGCACCGGCACGGTATACTCTTTCATCTCGCCTTGGTCGTTGTCGCCGCGGTAAATCCGCAATGTTACCTGGTCTGCCATGCGATCAATCTTCCAAGAGTTGTTTGAGTTCGTCCGGCATCGACGGAAGCGGCTCTTGCCGCACTTCAATCCCGGAATCGGTCTTGCGGACTATGTTGTTCTTCGTGCCCCATCCAGCAGCATCCGACTCGGGGAAGTCTTCTCGGGTGTGACCACCGCGGCTCTCGGTGCGGGCCAAGGCCGAACGGGTAACACACTCGCTGACGTCGAGCATGTTCTCCAAATCGAGCGCCAAATGCCAACCCGGGTTGTATTGAATGTTGCCTCCCACTTTCACCTTAGCGGCCCGTTCGCGTAATTTTTCGATTTCGCCCAGTGCCGTGTTAAGGTCTTCGTCGGTTCTGACGATGCCTACATTGGCTTGCATCATCGTGCGGAGATCCTCATGGACTCCGTAGGGATTTTCACCGTCGGTTTGTTCAAAAGGCTTGAGCATCTTGGCGGCGGTTTTTTCGATCTCGTCGTCGTTTAATTTCGGTAGAGACGACAGTTCCCCGGCAGCGCGTGCCGCGTTTTCACCGGCTAACTTGCCGAAGACAAGCAGATCGGACAGCGAGTTGCCCCCCAAGCGGTTCGCCCCGTGCATGCCTCCGGCAGACTCCCCCGCGGCGAACAAACCAGGGAGAGACGATTCCTGGGTTTCGGGGTTCACGTGAATGCCACCCATGCTGTAGTGGCACGTGGGGCCGACTTCCATCGGGTCGCTGGTGATGTCGACGTCGGCCAGTTCCTTGAACTGGTGGTACATGCTGGGGAGTTTGCGCTTGATATCCTCCGCGGTTCGCCGCGAAGCAATATCAAGGAACACCCCGCCATGCGGAGAGCCGCGTCCCGCGCGAACTTCACGACGAATGGCCCGGGCGACCACGTCACGCGTCAGCAGTTCCGGAGCACGTCGGGCTTCAGGAATCTGACCGGCGATCACTGCGTTGATCCAACGGTTGGCTTCTTCCTCGGTTTCCGCGTACTCGCCTTGGAACATCTCCGGGACATTGTCGAACATGAAGCGAACGCCTTCGCTGTTGACCAAGATCCCGCCTTCACCCCGCACGCCTTCGGTGATCAATGTCCCCCGAACGCTGGGCGGCCAGACCATGCCCGTGGGATGGAACTGGACGAATTCCGAATCGATGAGTTCCGCGCCAGCCCAGAGGGCCATGGCTTGCCCGTCGCCGGTGTATTCCCAGGAGTTGGAGGTAATTTCCCAACAGCGGCCGATTCCGCCGGTGGCCATGACGATTGCCTTGGTGTTGAACACCACGAAGCGTCCGCTTTCCCGATAATATCCCAGGCACCCCGCCACGTGACCATCGTCGCTGAGGATCCAACGGATCGTACACTCCATGAAAACGTCGATACCCTGATGGACACCGCGATCTTGCAGCGTGCGGATAATCTCGAGACCGGTGCGGTCACCCACATGGACCAAGCGTGGGTAGGTATGTCCGCCGAAGTTTCGCTGGGTCATGTCGCCGGAGGTCGTGCGATCGAAGACGGCGCCCCATTCTTCCAGTTCACGAACCCGATCGGGGGCTTGCTGGGCGTGCAATTGGGCCATGCGCCACTGATTGAGATATTTGCCGCCCTTCATCGTATCGCGGAAGTGAACCTGCCACGTATCGCGGTCGTCGGCGTTGGCTAGTGCCGCGGCAACGCCTCCTTCGGCCATGACGGTGTGCGCTTTCCCCAGCAGCGATTTGCAAACCAAAGCGGTCTTCGCGCCACGTCCGGAAGCCTCGATCGCGGCCCGTAGTCCGGCACCCCCGGCCCCAATCACCACGACGTCGTACTGATGTGTTTCGTATTTGCTCATGTTTTCAAAACAGACGGAAGTCGGTGATTGTATTGGAAGCGACGAGCCAAACGTATAGATCAGCCAAGCCAACGGTCGTCAAGCTGATCCAGGCCCAAAGCATGTGATTTTTATTGAGAAGCGAGATTCGCTTCCAGGCATCGTGCCGTTGTTGTCCCATGGCCACGCACGAGAAACAGTCCACCTTGCCGCCGACCAAGTGTCGCCAGGAATGGCAGGAAAGCGTGTAGAGACAGAGAAACAAGAGATTGACCGCCAGCACCAACGTGGCCACGCTCATCCCAAATGTGTGCGAGCCGTCTTCGGTCGGCCACCACAAGGTGAGCCACACGTCGTATCCCAGGATAAACAGAAAAATAATCGCCAAATACATGAAATAGCGGTGAACATTCTGAAAGATGAGCAAGGCCGTTTCACCGTTGTAGTCCTTGCGCGCTTCGCCGACGGCACACGCCGGGGGATCCCAGAAGAACGCCCGGTAGTAGGCCTTGCGGTAGTAATAGCAGGTGAGGCGAAATCCACCGGGAGCCCACAGTATCAAGAACGCCGGCGATATCCATGAGAGGCTCTCGGGCATCGCGATCAGCGGCGAATAAAAGGGCGAGATGATGTGGGATGATCCGGCGAAACCGGTCTCCGGGGCCACCAGATATTCGCCATTGTAAAAGGCACGAAACGTCGAGTAGACGATAAACGCGCCGAAGCCCAGAGCGGTGAGAAGCGGCCCAACCCACCACGCGTCTTGCCGATGAGTATTTCCTAAGCCAGGAGGTGCGGCAGCCGCTGAAACGTTTGTTGCCATCGTGTCAGTCGTCCATTTACGTGAAGGAGTATGGCACTATATCTTCGCCGCCAGAAACGGTCAAACGCATCTCCCTCGAAAAACCGTTGAATACGGTGAATTTGCTTCTCGCGCGATCGGAGCAAGCGATCGACGCGGAGACGCAAGGCATCGGGTAGACGACTGTTTCGAGTAGGCGCCTCAGGTGCGCCATGGCGTCGCATGCGATTGAAAAATGCCTTGATGCATCAACGCATACGCGCCTTCAATCTTTTCAACGACGTGGCGTGGGAGCAACGCATCGTCGCATCTGGCATAGCAGCACGGTTCATGGTCGGAGATAGATTTCCAACCACACGATTTGCTGTGCATCGCCTTGAGGTAGCGACAAACGGACGGTATTGTAGCCGCGTCGGATCGAGTTGAGCGGGGCCTCGAACTGGGCAACACGTGGCACGATCTGGGCCAACTGGCCCGTGAGAGGGTTGTCCAAGTTCGCTGCGTGCGGCTTCAAATCGTCTACCGCACGACACACCGTGCCGTTGAGGGCGACCGCCAACGATGCCCGTGAGACATCGCCCCCTGGCTGTTCGGCGATCCCAACGCGGACGACTACCTTGCCTTTCGAGGGGCGCGGCCCGGTAGGAAGGCGGAATTCCGCCATCTGCCCCGGCTTCAGCATCACCGGCAGCGCGGGTTTCGCGCCGCTGGGAGGCAAGTCGTGGAACGTCAGAACGTGACGACGCGGTTTGTTCAAGACGGTTTCCAGTCGGGCGGCTTCGCTCAAGATCGTGCGATGTTCATCGTGGATGTAGCGGCTCCCGTCGGGGCGATCTATCGTGTGCTTGAAGTCGGCTGGGTTGAAGTGGTTGAATAGATAGATTTGGTCCGCGCCGCGATCAAGCATCGTGGCGGTGAACCCTCGCATCGATTCGGCGTTATTGAGCATCATTGGCCCGCCCGGGGCTCCAAACAGCCAAATATCGGTCGCGGCAGCCAAGGTGTAAGGGTGAGCGATCGAGCCAATCCGGTCACGCCACGCCTCGATCGGAATATCCGTGTCGATGGGGCGCCATAGCGGGGAGACGATTAACAGATCGATGAGACCTTCGCGCACCCAGCCGACGCCATCCATGCCAAGAGCCAGCGATACATCGGGGAATGCCGGGACGCGAGCGGCCACCTGTACCCGATGCCCGCGCCTTTGTTCGGCTTGTTGAGCCAGGCGGCGCACGGCGCGCATCATGTCCGTTAGGTGATGGCTGCCGGCTTTCCCCTCACCCCGATTGAAGTGTTGGTTGGCAAACCGCATCCAGTCAAGTTCGATGCCATCGACGTCATACCGTTCAAGCAATTCTTCCACCAGCGCCAAATGATGGCGGCGAACCGCTTCGATGGAAAAATCGAAGCCAGGCAAATGTTTGCAGCGATATTCAGGATGTTCTTTCCAGAACGTGTTGGCCGCTGCCGGGTCGTCGATGTAGTGGGTGTCGTTCATCCGCATCGATACCCACGGCGACATGCCCCGTTGGCGAAAAAAATTAATGCAGAGGGCGTACAAGTCGATGTCGCGTCGGTGGATCAACCATACGTTGCGTCGCCATCCTTGAATTTGGGAAGCTGGTTTCTCGACGTCCCAATAGGTATCCCACACCTTGCTCGGATAGCAGGCGCGTTGGTAGTTCGCGTTAAGAAAAACGTGGGAGACCTGGGTATCCGCATAGCGGTCGACCATCTCCTGGAAGCCCTGCAACAAGGCTTCTCGCGAGGTGTCTTGATGGAGTGTGCCGAGAAGCCCCGATTCGACCAAACCGTCGGCAGCCAGGTTCACGATCAAACCGCCGCCCGGTCTTGCGTCCGTGGAGACTGCGTCGGCCTGTGTTTGTCCACATGAAAAGATGGCCGCGATCAACAGCATCCACCCGGGGATCGCAAGGTGTTTCAGTGCGATGGCCATACGGAAATCTCGGCGTGGGAAAGGTGACCAAATTCTCTGAAGTAGGCACGGAGCTCAGTAGGTTGTTGCTTCAGGCGATTCTCCTGAAGTGGTCCCCTTGGGATGCTTCACTCGTAGCGGTACTTCACGATCCACGGATCTTTGGTGTCTTGCTGCCACTTTTTCAGTTTGCCTTGCAGCTCCGCGAGAATTTTCGCGTGGGGAGGGTCGTCGGCCAAGTTGTTCACCTCATGGGGGTCGTCTTCCAGGTCGTACAACTCGTATCGCGGTCGATGAAGATAAGCTTCGACGCTACGGCTGCCATACATTTCTAGACCACCTCGCAACACGGCTTGCCATGTCTTCGACGCATACAGATCCGAGGCGAACGGAAACGACAACGGATAGGCAACGTTCAAAATACACTTGTACTTCCGCGTGCGGATCACCCGCATCGGATAGTACATCGTGATCTCGTGAAACGTATGCGATGCGTAGACCTCGTCCCAGCCCGTTGGGTCGGGCTCATCGAGAACCGGCAAAAACGACCGGCCTTGCAGCTTATAATCCGGCCCCTTCGCGCCCGCGTAGTCGAGTATCGTGGGCGTGATGTCGACAAAACTGACCATCGCCCGTGAGGCAATGCCCCGACGCCGGGCGTCGGGCGAACGGATCACCAGCGGCAGTCGCATGCCCGGGTCGTAAAGGTTCGTCTTTGCCCCGGGGAAAGCAATGCCATTATCGCTAAGATAGATGACCAGCGTGTCGTCCCAGTGTCCGGTTTCGTGGAGCACCTTGACCAAGCGTCCCAGGCCTTGATCCGCGCGTGTGGTGGCTTGATAGTATTCGGCCAGCTCACGGCGAACCTCTGGCAGGTCGGGCAAAAAATGGGGGACGGGAATCGAGTCGGGGTCGTACTCTACTTCGTCGACATTCGGGTACTTCCGGTCGTTGCCAAAACCAACGCGTGAACGATGTGGATCACCCGTGCAAAGGTAGACGAAGAACGGACGATCATCGTCTTGCTCGATAAAGTCTCTTGCGTTCTCGGCCATTCGCACGGGGCTTCGGGCACCCATGATGCCTTCGTTCGCGTAACGTTCGAAGTGATAATTCTTTTCCGGTTGCACGTGAAATTTCCCGATTGAACAGGTGCGATAGCCGGCTTTTGCGAGCAGCACGGGAAGGCTTTTTACGAAGGCGTGCGTGTGGAAGTCGTTGTAGCCGTGCATGTGACCATATTGCCCGTTGGCATGGTTTTGCAGTCCGGTCAACAACACCGACCGGCTCGCGCTACAACTCGCCGTGGTGCAAAAGGCATAATCGAAACGCGTGCCCACCGCCGCCAAGGCATCTAAGTGCGGCGTTTGAATCGCGTCGTTCCCATAGCATCCGGCGTCTAGACCTTGGTCGTCGACAACCATCAACACAACGTTGCGCTGCGCCGCATGGCTCAGAGTTGGTGACAGTGCCAGGAGCGACACGCAAACACAGAGGACTCGTACCAACATGGGAGATGGCTCCGGAGGAGGGATTTACTTGATGACGCGCGGGATCATCTGCGTCAACAATAAACCGTCGACTTCCGCGCCGCAACAAATGCGACCTTCAGGTGGGGGAGCTATCGTCCGCCCCAACGCTCCAACGTGGGGTCGGGCTGCCAGAGATACAGAAATGTCGGCAACCGACTGCGTTCCAAGCCCGGGATACTCAGCGGCAGCATCGTCGTCTGCATTGGCACGTTCGGCGTAATGG
>Ga0114931_10006786_pt1 | contig 14056 bp, 14 predicted proteins | sample 2SBtaG_FD_89579 | JGI IMG/M metagenome (GOLD analysis project Ga0114931, IMG submission 89579) | Deep subsurface microbial communities from Kolumbo volcano to uncover new lineages of life (NeLLi) - 2SBTROV14_V59a metaG | ecosystem: Environmental > Aquatic > Marine > Volcanic | place: Kolumbo...
CCTCCCGCGCCCCCGGGAACCCGCTCGCACCCGTGCGCGGCGCGCCCTCCCCTGCACGACGTTCGGCGGCTTCGAGCACAGGACACGCCTCCCCGAGCCGCGGATCCGGTGCGGGTCGGCGGGGCGCGGCACCCCATCGGCCGCCGGTGGTTGAGGAGCGGGGCCCCACCCGGAAGCGGCCGGCCCCGCGTGGGAACCTTGCGAAACGGCCCGGTACTTGCATTCCATTCGTTCGGGTCCATCGGGTCCGCGTCGTCAGGAGCACAGGAGCCACCATGAGTCTTCCGTTCCCTTCCCTCGCGTTCTTCCGGGCGCTGCAACAGCGCACCAAGGAAGATGCCGCCGTGTTCGAGAAACTCGGTGTCTGCGACACCACGTTCGGCATTCGGGTCGGCGACGAGCTGTACCGGATCGCGTTCGAGATCTACGAGTGCACCGAGGTCGACGAGTGCGACGGTCCGGGTTCCCTCGACTTCGTGCTCAGCGCCCCGACCGCGCTGTGGAACGAGATGTTCGCCGCGATCGTCGCGAACGGGGGCGCGGACGCCGCACACACGATCAACTCGCTGACCCACCTGGGAGACGTGATGAAGGTCGAGTACGAGGATCCCGAGGGCCACGACCGCCTCTACCGTTTCATGGCCACGATCCAGGCCTTCCTCGACGAGGCCCGGCACCTCGACGTGGAGTTCGACTGATGGCCTACATCGCGCCGAAGGACTTCTCGCAGGACGAGGGCCTGATCCAGGAGGTGATGCGGGTCATGGGGGGCGATCTCGACCTCTCGTGGATGAAGGACCACCCGCATCCCATCGCCGCGCGGCCGAGGCAGGCCGAGCGCGGGCTCACGCTCGATGACATCAACGACGACCCGTTCTACGGGCCCGACGCGATCCCCGAGATCGTTCGGCACAACTTCTCGATGGCCCCGCGCGGCGCGATCCTGCCGGAGGGCCTCCCGTCGCTGGGCTACCGCGTGAATCGCAAGAGCGACGTCTGGGCAGACTCCGCGGCCGCGCTCTTCGAGGAGAGCAAGTCGCGGCGTTGGGCGCCGGCACGCGACATCGCCTGGGACGCGCTCGACACCACGTCCCTCAGCCCGGACGAAGACCGTGCGATCCACCAGATCTGCACCGGGCTCATCTCGATCCACCTGGTGGCGGCCGACGTTCCGTCGCGCTGGGTCTGGCTGATGAACCAGGAGTTCCACGAGATCAAGTACTGGCTGTGCGCGCAGATGTTCGACACGTCGCGGTTGGCCGAGGCCTTCCGCAAGCGCGCGCTGTACGGCCACGGGTCGCTCGGAAAGGACTCGCGCGAACTCGGCGAGCTGCTCAAGATCGTGATCGACTCCGAGTCCTATCCGCTCGCCTCGGCGTCGATGAACCTGGCCCTGTTCTCGTTAGTCCAGGGTCTCGGCCGCCACTACGAGTACCTGGCCTCGAACCCGGCCGATACCACCCTCGGCACGCGGCTCGTCCAGGACACCACGCGATCCATCGCCTACGGCGTCGATCACATTGCCAGCCTGGTGCGCGCGCGTCCGGTCGAGGCCGAGGTGATCAACGAACACCTCGATCTCGTCGACAACGGCGTGATCGGCTTCCTGGGCTCCCGCGAACTCCTCGAGCCGCTGATCCTGCTCTCGGGCGGCTTCGAACCCGTCGCCGCGCTCTATCGCCGGACCACGGCCGAATACTTCGAACGCTGCGCCGCGGCCGGACTCGGCGCCCGAGCCGAACGCAGCCCCCTCCCCGGCTTCCTCGAGCTGCTCGGGGACGAGGAGACACGATGAGCTACTACGGTTCGACCGACTATCTGGCGAATGACGACTTCGTGCTGCGCATGAAGGACATGCGCAAGGGGAACCTCGATCTCGGCTGGATGAAGGCCGGCACCGAGCAGATCGAGGTCCATGCGGCCAGCAAGAAGCGCGGGCTCACCTACCTCGACCTGAACCAGGGCAGCTACGGCTACGACGCGCTCGGGGAGATCCCGCGCGGCCCGCGCGGCGCGGCCCCCCGCGGCGCCGCCTACGAGGTCGACGACCAGGCCGACCTCGGGCCCGAACTCAATCTGAAGAGCGACGTCTGGGCCTACAAGGTCGCCTCGTTCTACGAGGAGGCCGTCAGCCGCCAGTGGGACGCGACGACCGACGTCCCCTGGGCCGACCTCGACCGCTACGACGTCCCGGACGAAGTCGAGATCGCGTTCGCCCAGCTCTGCACCTTCTTCACCGAGGTCGAGATGATCGCGACCGACCTCCCGGCCAAGTGGTGCTGGCGGATGAACAACCAGTTCCACGAGGTCAAGGGCTTCATCGCCTCGCAAGCGATCGACGAAGCCCGCCACGCCGAGGTGTTCCGCAAGCGCGCACTCGCTGGCGGTGTCGGCCTGATGCAGGCGCTCCCGCAGGCCGAGCATTCGCTGAAGGCGATCCTGGACAGCGATACCTACAGCGAGGCGAGTGCGTTCATGCACCTGCTGGCCGAGGGCAACATCCTGACGATGTTCCGCTTCAGCGAGTTCATCTCGCCGACCCCGGTCGACAAGCGCATGTTCCAGCTCGTGATGCAGGACGAGGCGCGACACGTCTCGTACGGCCTCCAACACCTCAAGTGGATCCTGGACCACACGCCCGAGCGCCGCGAGCAGCTCCACGCGGCGCTCGACGAGGCCGAGAACTTCAGCCTGAGCCAGTTCGACTCGGCGCTCTTCGAGGCCATGATCGTGCTCGCGGGCAAGGGCACCTCCCCCGAGCAGATCAAGAAGGGCATCGAGATCGTCGGCACGCTGCAGATCAAGCAGGTCGAGGAGTACTTCCAGCGGCTTCGGCGGGCGGGCTTCGCGGACCGGATCGAGCGGAGCAAGTTCCGCGACCTGCTCGCCGCGGTGTCCCTCGGCCAGCAGGACGCGGCGCTGCCGGCCTGACGCGAACGGCGAACGGCGAACGGCGACCGCGCTCAGCCGTTCAGCCGGGCGCACTCCGCGGTCAGGCACTCGAGCGTCGAGCGTTCGTCCTGGCAGATCGTCCGCAGCAGGCCCTGGGTCTCGGGGTCGCCGTCGAGCTGGTCTGCCATCTCGGCGATCGGGCGCAAGGCCTCGTCGATGTCCGAGAAGCGGGCGATGAACGCGCTGACCTTTTCGGCATCGCTCTTCTCGCGGTTCGCGGACTGTTGCATCGCGGCATCGAAGACCGCCTCGGGGACCTCGGCCTTGGGCGATCCGCCGAGCTCCTTGATGCGCTGCGCGAGCAGGACCGCGTGCATGCCCTCGCGCTGCTGGACCGTCCGCAGCGCCCCCTTCAGCCCGGGGTCGCGGCAGGCCTCGATCCAGGCGCCCAGGGACGCTTCGCCGAGCGCTTCTCCGGCCCGGAACTGATCGAGGAATCCGATCGTCTTCGCCGCGAGCGCGCCGGGACGGCTCTGCTCGGCCGCCTCCAGACCCGCCAGCCGTTCGCAGATCTCGTCCTGGCGTTCCGTGATCTTCGTGAGGGTCTTCTCGATCTTCTTGAGTGTGCTCTCGGTCGACATGGGGCTCTCCTCGGCCATCGATGCGCCCTTGGCGGACGTGGGCCCCGGCCTCCCGTCATCCGCCGGTTGCGGGTCCGCGGGGGCCGGATTCGCGCACCGCGATCGGCGGCGTGCCTCCCTTGCATAGCGCAACGGCCCGCGAGCGCCGAACCGGCCGCCCCGGCCCGCGTGGCAGCGACTCGCCGCGCCCTGTGTCCCGGGCCCCGGTCCTTCGAGCGCCGTCACTCGCCCAGGGACGCGTGGATCGCGCCCAGGATCGCTTCGTTCGCCGCGATCAGCGCATCGAGTTCGCTCGTCGTGTGCGCGAGCCCGTCGTAGCGCGCCTCGAGAATGCTCAGGAACTCCGGGTCGGCGAAGACCCGCTGTGCCGCGGCGGGATCGCTCGTCAACACCCCTCCCTCGGGCGAGGGCACGTTGGCGCGCGCCGCTTCGATGCTCGGATAGATCGGCAGCGGGACTCCCTGACGCGTCAGGTACGGGAGGACGAGGTCGTGCACGACGCGGACGCCCTGGGCCTCGTCGTCGGCCACCTCGTCCATCACGCGCTGCCAGCCCGCGAGCCGGAAGCGCAGCTCCCGGCTGGACAGGGCCTCGAGGCGGCCCGAACTGATCAATGCGATGCGCACCCCGCCGCCCAGGTCCGCGGTCGCCGGGATCCGCAGCAACCACATCGCCACGTCCAGTCCCGGTTCCCCGCTCGGGAACGCTCCTTGCCGACACGCCGTGATGAGATCCGCCACGGCGCGGCGCACCGCGAGGTTCAGTTCCCTGTGCCCGGCCAGCGCTTCCTGGTGCCCCTGATGCTCCTCGAGGAGCCCCTGGAGGGCCTCGCGCTCGAAGCGCCGCTCCTGGTGCTCCTGCCATGCCGCGTCGATCGCGAATGCCAGCAGGATGCTGACGACGATCGCGGTGGCTTCGAGCAGGAGACGGGGCCCGGGCGCATTTGCTTCCTTCGCCATGATCGGTGCCGCCACACGCGGGGATTGGAGGAGCGCCCGAGCCGCGCCCGACTCCCCGGATACCGGAGCGCGTGCCGAACGTGTAGCGGCAAGGGGCCCCGCATGCCGGCGCGTGGCGAGCGGCGGATTCTTCGCCAGTAGATTCGACTCGAAGCCCCCGGCTGGATGGGCTGGGGATACCGCCGTCCCGACTTCTACGACCGACATCTCGCCGCGAGACCGCGCCGGGCACGGGTGTCCGCTGAGGCCGCCCGGCCCGACGCCCTGGCCCGAGGCCCCTGCCTGACGTTCACTGTGTGCCATGCCCGGGTCCGCAGACGTCCTGATTGCCGGGGGCGGCATCATCGGAAGCAGCCTCGCGTGGGCGCTCGCCTCGCGCGGAATCACCGGCATCGTGGTCGTCGATCTCGATCTCGCCGGCGTCTACGCGTCGAGCGAGCTGAACGCCGGTGGCGCGCGGGCGACCTGGTGGCAACGGGTCAACATCGAGACCTGCAGGGCCACGCTCGACTTCTTTCGCGAACACGCCGGGGACTTCGGTTTCGACGAGCGCGGCTACCTGTGGCTCTACGACGACGCGGACCTCCATCGGCGCGCACTCGAGAAGCGCGCGCTCCAGAACGAGTTCGGCCTCGACGTCGAGGCGCTCTCGCCGGAGGCGGTTCGCGAGCGGTTCCCCGTGATCGACCGCCACTGCGAGGAACTCGTCGGGGCCACGTACTCTCCCCGTGACGGCCTCGTCAACCCGAACGCGGTCCGGCGTTGGTACCGCGCAGAGGCCGAAGCCCTCGGCGTCGTGTTCCTCAACCGCCACTACATCAGCGGGCTCTCGACCGGGCTCCGGAGCGGGCCCAGCGGCTCGCTGCGGCGCGTCACCGGCGTCGACGTCGTCGAGGTCGCCCGGCGATCGCTCGCCGAAGACGAGCGCGATCTGCGCGAGATCCTGGTCCACCATCGCGTCGATGCCGCGCTCCACGTCTCGGAGTCGCACCTCGCCTGCGAGCGCGTGGTGAACTGCCTCGGCGCGTGGTCCCCGATCTTCTCGGCCAAGGTCGGGGTCCGCGACATGAGCGAACCCGTGCGTCGGCAGATCTCGCTGGTCGACGTCCACGCGCACGACGTGCGCGCCGGCGTCGAACTGCCGAAGCTGGGGATGATCGTCGATCCGAGCGGGCTCTACCTCCATGGCGAGGGTGCGTACGTGCTGGCGGGCTATTCGACGCCGGCCGAGCCCTCGGGCTTCGACTTCGAATACGACGGCCGCGCGTTCTTCGAGCGCGAACTGTGGCCCCGACTCGCCCATCGCGCGTCGAGCTTCGAGCGCTGCCACCACGTCCGCGGATGGGCCGGACTCTATGCGGTGACCCCGGATCGCAGCGGGATCGCCGGGACCGTGGCGGGCTTCGCCGACCTGTACGAGGCACACGCCTTCACCGGCCGCGGCGTGATGCAGTCCTACGCGATCGGGCAGGCAATGGCGGACCTGATCGCCGCGGGCCGCTTCGAGCGCTTCGACCTTTCCCCGCTGTCGCGCGAGCGCTTCGCCGACCCGGAACGCTGGGTGCGCGAAGAACTCCACATCTGACCGCCGTCGCGGATCAGTCGAGATCGCTCGCGGAATGGCGCTCGGGCACGCGCTCTTCTTCCGGTCCCCAGGGCTTGTTCACGCGCTGGCCGCGCTTCACCGCGGGCCGCGCGTTGATCTCCTCGGCCCAGCGGACCACGTTCCGGTAGGACTTCGCATCGAGGAAGACCTCGGCATCGTAGATGTTGCCGAGCACCACGCTGCCGTACCACGGGAAGGTCGCGATGTCGGCGATCGTGTATTCGTCGCCGCCCAGGTACTGGCGATCCGCTAGGTCGCGGTCCAGCACGTCGAGCTGGCGCTTCACCTCCATCGCATAGCGGTTGATCGGGTACTCGAACTTCTCGGGCGCGTAGGCGTAGAAGTGCCCGAACCCGCCGCCCAGGTACGGGGCGCTGCCCATCTGCCAGAAGAGCCAGGACATGCACTCGGCCCGCGCCGACGGCTCCTTCGGGAGGAACGCGTCGAACTTCTCGGCCAGGTAGACCAGGATCGCGCCGGACTCGAAGACCCGGGTCGGCAGCGAGGTGCCGTGGTCCGCCAGCGCCGGAATCTTGGAGTTGGGGTTGATCGCGACGAAGCCGCTTCCGAACTGGTCGCCCTCGCCGATGTTGACGAGCCAGGCGTCGTACTCGGCCTCCTTCTTGCCGAGCGCCAGGATCTCCTCGAGCAGGATCGTCACCTTCACGCCGTTGGGCGTCGCGAGCGAGTAGAGCTGCAGGTCGTGTTCGCCGACCGGGAGCTCCTTGTCGTGGGTGGCCCCGGCGACGGGACGATTGATGTTCGCGAAGCGACCGCCGCTCTCGGCGTCCCACTTCCAGACTTTCGGCGGCGTGTACGAAGGGGAGTCGGTCACGGGGGGTCTTTCCTTTCGGGGCGCCGCGTCAGGGCTTGGCGATCGGCGGGAGCCGCCTGCATCGTGCCAGATGATCGCGGCTCGGGGAAGTGGCGTCCGCCAATGCGTGGCCCGGGCCCGTGCGCACGGTCGATGACGGATCGGCCTCGGGCCGCGCGGGTCGGCGGCCCCGGATTCACCCCCACGATCCGGGCACGACCATCTCGATGTTCAGTTGCCCCGCGAGCCCGGCTGCCCGGTGTTCGGCGCTCTTCTGGTAGGCGGGGTCCATGATCATCGTCAACATCGCGTTGCGGTCGGGGTACATCGCGATCGCGACCATGTCCCAGAGGTCTTCGACCGCTCCGAGCGTCAACCCGGTCACCTGGCCCCCGAGCACCGGCTTGCCGCCGACCTTGGCGAGATGAGCCACCACCTCCTGGCCGTACAGGCCGTACGCCTCCCTCCCGGTGAGGTCGGTCTCGCGGCCGTCGGCGTACTCGGCTTTCGGCTTGAACGCGAGCAGGTTGACCATGTAGATCGGGCCGCCGGGACCGTCCTCCCGGAGGGCCTGGATCTGCTCGGCTGTCGGGTTCAATGCGTTCTCGACCTTCATGGTGTCCTCTCTCGTTGGAGTCGTAGTTGGCCCGGGATGCCCGATCCGCACCCGGCAGGCGTTCGGTGCCGCGGTCCCGACCGGCTTCCGGGCACGGACGCGGACAGGGCGATGCACGCTAGAGTACACGGCCCCGGAGCATCCCTCCTCGAGCCGACCCAGGAGACCCAGCCCAGATGAAGACCCGAATCACCGACCTCTTCGGCATCGAGCACCCGATCATCCAGGGCGGCATGCACTTCGTCGGCCTCGCCGAGATGGCGGCCGCGGTCTCCAACGCGGGCGGCCTCGGCATCATCACCGGCCTCACGCAGGGGACGCCGGAGAAACTCGCCGACGAGATCGCCAGGTGCCGGGACATGACCGACAAGCCCTTCGGCGTGAACATGACGTTCCTGCCCGCCGTCCGGCCGCCCGACTACCCCGGCCTCTTCAAGGTCATCGTCGAGAGCGGCGTCAAGGTCGTCGAGACCGCGGGCAACAACCCGGCGCAGTGGCTGCCGATGCTGCGCGAGGCCGAAATCCGCGTGATCCACAAGTGCACGTCCGTGCGCCACGCGCTGAAGGCCGAGCGCATCGGCTGCGACGCCGTCTCGGTCGATGGATTCGAATGCGGCGGGCACCCGGGCGAAGACGACATCCCCAACTTCATCCTGCTGCCCCGCGCCGCCGAGGAGCTCTCGATCCCGTTCGTCTCGTCCGGCGGCATGGCCGACGGGCGCAGCCTGGTCGCCTCGTTGGCGATGGGGGCCGAAGGCATGAACATGGGCACGCGCTTCATCGCGACCCAGGAGGCTCCCGTCCACCCGAACGTGAAGCAGGCGCTGGTGGAGGCCTCCGAACGCGATACGCGACTGATCATGCGCGGCCTGCGAAACACCGAGCGCGTCCTCAACAACGCCGGCGTGGAACGGCTGATGGAGAAGGAGCGGACGCTCGGTGCCGAGTTGAAGTTCGAGGACATCGTCGACGAGGTGGCCGGCGTCTACCCGCGCGTGATGCAGCAGGGCGAGGTCGATGCGGGCGCCTGGTCGTGTGGCATGGTCGCGGGTCTGATCCACGACATCCCAACGGTCCAGGAACTGATCGACCGGATCATGCGCGAGGCCGAGACCCTGATCGCGCAGCGTCTCGCGGGGATCCTGTCGGCCTGAACCGCGGCCGGGGCCAGGCGGCGGCGGAAACGACGTCATCCCGGGGGGACCGAAAAGTGCCGGACAACGCCCTTTTCCGTCGGTGACAGCGGATGCGGGTGTATAACGGGGCTGCGATGAATCGACGCCCTGCCGCTGCGTCTGCATCCGCCCCCGCCCCCTGAAGCCGTCGTCCTCCAGAGTCCCCTGACCTGGCTCCTGACGCGCACCTGCACGAGCCCCTCCTTCCGGGTCGGTTCCTCGCAGCCACCGGGCAATCCGCCCGACCAGGAGACCACCATGGCCTTGATCTCAGTTCTCAGGCAGCGGATCCAGAGCGGATCTGTCGCCCAGTACCAGCGACTCGTCCGCTTCGTCGCAGAGCGCGCGCGAAGCGACGCCGACACGGCAAAGTGGAGCGCACGCCTCTCGACCGGCAGCGAGGGAAGGTGCATCAGCTTCGTCGCCGGACAGGAGGGCTTCGCCGCACTGGCGGCGGGCGAAGATCCGGAGACGATGATCCTGCGCCTGTTCGGCGAGGGGGACGGGACCTCGATCCTCGAGACGCTGGGAGCCGGCATCGAGAGCGAGGCCCGGATCCTGCTGCAGCCGCGCGAGGATCTCGGCGGCGCGCTGCTCCAGCTCGACGCACCGCCTCCGCTGGCGGTGGTCACGCGCGTCCGCCCGACCCCGGCCGGGGGCGCAGGGTGCGAGGAACTGATCCGGAGGGTGATCGAGGCAGCCGCCAAGGTCGACGACGACCGGCGCTACACCGTGGCCCAGCCCATCATCGGCGCGATCAACACCTTCACGGTCGTGCAGGGCGTGACGGATCCGGCCCAGCTCGACCGCCAGGCCGGCGTCCCGGAGTTGCTGATCGAGGCCTTCGGTGCTGCCGATGGCGAGCGCATCTTCCGGGAGGGCACCGCCTGCGTCCAGGAGATCGAGTCGGAGCTGTCGATCCTGCGCGAGGACCTCTCGAACCTCGCGTGACCGGCCGGGCCGCGGCCCCGGCATCCCGCGATCGCAGCAGGTGTTCCCGCGGCTCCGGCCCGGGAGCGCCTGCTGCACACCGGCCTGCAGTCCGCCTTCCCCCGATCTCCCGCGTCGGGGACGGGATCCATTCGCCGGGGACGCGGTTTCGCTCCTCGACGGCTCCGCATCGGGTGTATGCTCGCTCGAGCCGCGCCTGCACCGCGCCAGATCCTGGAGGAGGACCGATGAGAAGGCTCGCATCCCTGGTGGTCCTTGCAGCCGGCTTGTCGCTGCTCCTCCCGATCGCCGCGGCCGCCCAATCGCCCAGCCGGGTGAAGCGCGCGGAACCCGCGAAGCCCGGCGTCCACAAGCGCGTGGCGCGGCCGGGCCAGCCACCTCGCTTCAAATGCGAGACCGAGGACGGATCCACCGAGTGCACCTGCTCCGGCATCCTCGACTGCAAGGCCCTGATCGATTCGGGAAGGTGCGGCGGAAAGGACATGTGGGAGGACGGCGACGACCCTTCGAAGGGAGGCTGCGGCTAGGCGACGGTCCGCGGGAGACTCAACGTCGGACCAGGCGGCGCTCTCCCCGCTCGTGCCCCAGCCGGGCTTCGTGGGTCACGTAGGCCAACACGGCGTCGGCCTCGTCGCCGGAGAGGAAGTCCTTCCAGGCCGGCATCCCGTTCGCGGCGAGCGAACCCTCCAACACGATCGAACGCCAGGCGGGGGCCAGCGCCGCGATCCGGTAGCGCACGTCCGGCACGATCCCGCCGCTGATCGCGTTGCCGCCGTGACATACCGCACAGTAGTCGTTGTACAGCTCGCGGCCCTGCGCGACGCGGGCAGCAGGAGCCTCCGGCAGACCGGGCGCAGGGAGCGCCTGCTCTTCGGTTTCGACCCGGGGCAACACGGCGTCGCCGCCGAGGCGGAAGACCAGCAGGCGGCTGATGTTGACCATCCGCTGCGGCCCGCTGATCGCGCCGAACGGCAGGCTGCTCTCTCCGCCCCAGCCCTGCGCGACCGCCACGTACTGCACGCCGTCGAGCGCGTACGTGATCGGCGGCGCCATGATCCCGCCCTGCACCGGGGCCGACCAGAGCTCCCGCCCGCTGTCGGCCGCGAACGCCTTGAAGTTGCCGGCGAGATCGCCCTGGAAGACCAGGTTCCCGCGCGTCGAGAGCACTCCCCCGCCCGAATAGAAGCCGCGATCGACGCGCCACACCTCGCGGCGTGCAACCGGGTCCCACGCGATCAACACCCCGGAGGCCGCTGCTGGCCCCGCGGCCTCCCGCTCGGCGACCGTCAGCGCATCCGGAAGCGCCACCATCTTGTCGACCTCGTAGTCGACGGTCCAGATCGTCCGGCGCGTCTTCGTGACGAAGTGGTCGCGGTAGACGCCGCTCGACACCTTGGCCGGGATGTAGACGTATCCGGTATCGGGGTCGAAGGACATCGGATGCCAGTTGTGCGCCCCGCTGGGCCCCGGGACGATGAGTTGGTCCCGTTCGGTGTCGCGAACGCCGGGTGCCTCGACGGGCCGGCCGGTCGCCGAGTCGACGTGCGTCGCCCAGGTCACGGGCATGTACTTGTCGGCGGACAGGAGTTCCCCGGTGGCACGGTCGAGGACGTAGAAGAAGCCGTTCTTCGGCGCCTGCATCAGCACCCGACGTCGGCGTCCGTCGATCTCGAGTTCGGCCAGGATCATGTGCTGCGTGGCGGTGTAGTCCCAGTTGTCGCCCGGCGTGGTCTGGTAGTGCCAACGGTAGGCCCCGGTCTCCGCGTCGACGGCCACGATCGAGGAGACGAAGAGGTTGTCGCCACCGCCGGGGCTGCGGATCTTGCGGTTCCAGCTGGCGGCGTTGCCGACGCCGATGTAGAGCAGGTTCGACTCCGGGTCGAAGGCGAACGCGTCCCAAGCCGTGCCGCCGCCCTTGCCGTTCTTCCACCACTCCCCGGTCCAGGTGCTGGCGATCCACTGCTGGGTCGCGTCCTCGAACCCCTTGGACGGATCGCCGGGAACGGTGAAGAAGCGCCACGCCTGCGCCCCGGTGACGGCATCGTAGGCGGTGACATAACCGCGGACCGACATCTCCGCGCCGCCGTTGCCGATGACGACCTTTCCGCCCACCACGCGCGGCGCGCCCGTGATCGTGTAGGAGTCGACGTCGTTCAGCCGCGTATCGACCGCCCACACGACCTCTCCCGTGTCGCGATCGAGCGCACGCAACCGGCCGTCGATGCTGGCGGCATAGACGTTGTGGCCCCACAACGCGACACCCCGATTCACCACGTCGCAACACGCGTGCCGGCCGTAGTCCTTCGGCACCTTCGGATCGAAGTGCCAGAGCAGGGCCCCGGTGCGCGCGTCGTAGGCGAGCACGTGCCCCCACGACGCGGTCACGTAGAGCTTGCCGTCCGCCAGGAGCGGCGTCGTCTCGATCCCGCGCCGGGTCGGAAGCTCGGCGTACCAGGCGAGACCGAGATCGGCGACGTCGTCCGCGTCGATCTGCGCGAGCGGGCTGAAGCGCTGTTCGCCGTACGTCCGTCCGTGGGTCAACCATTCGCCCGGCGTCGCATCCGCGTCGACGATGCGGGCGGCATCGACCGGGCGGGACCCGACCGGTGTCGCGGGTGCCCCACCGGCCTCGGTGTCCTGGCGCGCGACGGTGGACGAACACGCCGCGAACGCGGCGCCAACGACCACGACCGCGAGCGGTCGAACGATTCTGGACTTCATCGGGCCCTCCCCCGGGTGTGCGAAGCATACCCCGGGCGGGCACCGGGGTGGGACCGGAATGGAAGCCGGCGCGTTCCGGTATCCGGCTCAGCCCGCTCCGGCCGGCGCGTCGAGGCGCAGGAAATAGCGCGGCGGAAACCCGGTGAGGAAGCGGAAGATCGGTCCGAGTGGCTTGTCGGCCGCCACCCGGTCGTGTTCGGCGCCGGTCACCAATGCCGCGGTGTAGTCCCCGGTCTGGCCGTCCATCGTCACCTTGACTGCGGGATGCGCTTTCGCCCGCTCGAACCAGGCGCGCGGCTAATGGTTGGCGGCTACGTAGAGCCGTCCGCCGCTCTCGATCCGCGAGACGACGCGCTCGTGGGCGGTGCCGTCCGCGTCCATCGTGGTGATCACGAGCGTGCCGTCGCTCGCGGGCTGCACAATGCCCAGCAGCGACTCGAACACGACCACAAGGCCCACGTACAGGCCCAACGCGATTCCGATCCACCGGACGAGCTTCATGATGTCCTCCCCGGCGCCTCTGCGCGGTCCCGGGACCCGGCCACGGGCGCGACCCGAGTCTAGCCGACCCCGGATCGGGGAGGCGCGCTGCCCGGCGAGCGCCACCGGACGCCATCAACCCAGCGACAGGAAGCGCTCGATCTCGTCCGCGCGCGCGGCGGCATCCCGTTCTCCGAGATCGATCAGACGGCGCACGTACCCGGGCTCGAACATCAGCAGCGCCAACGGATCGGAACCCTGGCGCTGGCGGGTCCCCCAACCGCGCATCAGGTAGCGCAGGAACCGGGGCAACTCGGGCTCGTGCTCGGCCGCGATCACCCCGAGGTCCTGCGAAGGCCGCATCACCAGCAGGTCGACCGGCCGCAACCCGTTGCGCAGCGGATCCGGCACCCGTTCCAGGATCTCGTTGATCCGATTCATCTGGATTGCGTCGTGGTCCAGCGCGTCCAGGAACACCGCGTTCAACAGCAGCCCGGCCACGCGGGCCGGCGGGGGATATGTACCCACCGCGCCGCTTGCCGCAGGGGTGCTCGGGAGCGCCGAGCTTCGCGTCGCGATCGCCAGGATACGGCGGGCGCCCAGGTGGAGGGCGGGCGAGAGCGGGGCCATCTCCCGGATGCCGCCGTCGCCGTGCCATTCTTCCTCGAGCCGGACCGCGGGGAACAGCAGCGGGAGCGCGGCCGAAGCCATCACGTGATCGACCGTGAAGGTGCAGGCCGCGCTGGTTCGCAGCGGCCGATCCCACAACGCGACGTCGCGGCCCTGGACCCACGTCGTCGATCGCCCACTTCCGTAGCTCGTGGTCGTCATCGCGAGGGCTTCGATGCGCCCGCTCGCGATGTTGCGCCCGATGCAGCCGATCTCGTGCGAACCGCCACCGGCGCACAGGTGGCCCTCGAGGAAGCGCCGGAGTGGAGCCGTATCCACCATCGACTGCGGCACGGCGCCGGCGCCACCGGACACGAGGCATAGTCCCCAGCGCAGCAGTCTGGCTACCAGGGACGGCACGCCGACGCGGATCACGTGTTCCATCCGCAGCTGCGACCAGAGCGCTTCGAGGCCGGCGACGCCCTCGGCGAAGGTCCCACTGCGCCCGGCGAGATAGGCCGCGTTGATCGCGCCCGCGGAGACCCCGGTCAGGTACGGAACTTCGAGGGCCGGATGCCGCCGCGCCAGGTAG
>Ga0114931_10006787_pt1 | contig 14055 bp, 9 predicted proteins | sample 2SBtaG_FD_89579 | JGI IMG/M metagenome (GOLD analysis project Ga0114931, IMG submission 89579) | Deep subsurface microbial communities from Kolumbo volcano to uncover new lineages of life (NeLLi) - 2SBTROV14_V59a metaG | ecosystem: Environmental > Aquatic > Marine > Volcanic | place: Kolumbo...
CCCGATCGTTCGTGGTGCCGACGATGTCCTTCGGCTGGATCGACTACCTGGGAACGATCGGCGTCTACCTGTGGAACGCGCTGGTCTGCTTCGTCGTCGGGATCGCGGCCCTCTATCTTCGCCCTGCCCACCTCCAGGCGAGGGCCTTTGCCGCATCGATGACCCTGCTCGGTCTCGTGCTGCTGCTGGCGATCGATCTCAACACCGCCTACCGCTTCGTGCCCTGGTACCTGCTCTGCGAGGCGCTCCTGCCTGCGAGCGTCTTCGCCTTCGGTCTCGTCTTTCCGACGGTCCGGGTCGCGCCGGAACGGACGCGAAGGGTCTTCGGAGCGTTCTACACGGTCGCTGCCTGCTTCGGACTGGCCGGAATCTGGTGGTACTACCCGGAGCCAGAGCGCGCGCGCGACTTGACCAACCTGGTATGGACCACGATTGCACTGAGCGGTCTGTTCACCATCGGTGTGCTGGGCCACTCCCTGTTCGCCGCCTCGTCCGAACGCGAGCGGATGCAGGCGGCGGTCGTCTTCACGGGTGGTGGCGTCGCCTTCCTGTTCGGCGCGGTCGGGCTCCTGGGCTTCTTCCTGCTCGGGTGGACGTTCTCGCTCACGTGGGCCGCGAGCCCGTTGTTCCTGTTCCCGCTCGCGGTCCTGTACGCGATCCTGCGGCACGACCTGTTCGAGGCCGAGCGCTTCATCCGGTTGACGCTCGGCTACGCGGTCGCCACGGCCGCGGTCGCGGTGACCTATTCGGCGTGGATCCTCTTCGTCGATCGGATCGTCCAGCCGTCGCCGGCTTCCGGCCCGGTCGGGCCCTTCGTCTTCCTGATCCTGCTGGCGGTGGGCTTCGAGCCCCTCCGTCGGTCCGTGCAGACGGGCGTCGATCGCTTCTTCTACCGCTCTGCAACCGATGCGGCGCGCGAGCTCGAGGAGTCGAGTGTGGTGCTCGCCTCGATGGACGATCCGACCGCAGTCCGCTCCGAACTCGTGCAGCGGTTGAAGACGGCGCTGAACCTCGAATGGGTCGCGCTTCGCGATGACCAGGAGTTCTCGCGCCGGGAGCCCCTGGTCGAGCCGCTGAAGTTCCAGGAAGACGTCATCGGCTGGGTCGAGGTCGGGCCGAAGTCCTCCGGCGCGCCGTTCTCGCTCGCGGACCGGGATCTGGTGCGAGGCCTGACGCGGCAGGCGGCGCTGGCACTGCGCAATCTCCAGTCGCTCAGCGAACTGCGGGAGGCGCAGAGCGAGTTGCTTCGCACCGAGCGCCTGGCCGCGATCGGCGAGTTTTCTAGTGCGGTCGCCCATGGCATCCGCAATCCCCTGGCCAGCATTCGCGCCGCCGCGCAGGTCGCAGGGGCCCGAGCGGTCGAGCCGGCCGTGGCGGAGCCCCTGGCGGACGTGATCACCGAGGCCGATCGTCTCGACGACCGCGTGCGCGCGCTCCTCGACTACTCGCGCCCGTTCGAGCCCCACCCGGTCGCTGTCGATCTCGCGCGCGTGCTCGCGGAAGTCTCGGATTCGCTGCGCGGCCTGGCCGAGCGCAAGACGTCGCCCTCACAGACCGAGCTGCGTTGCCCGGCGACGCTCGCTGCGACCACGGATCCCGTCTTGCTGTCGGAGGTGCTCATCGAACTCGGCGCGAACGCGCTTCGCGCGATGCCGGAAGGCGGGACGCTCCAGCTCTCCGCGCAGCGGTCTGAGCCCGGTGGGGGCGTGGAGATCGCCATCTCCGATACCGGTTCGGGCATCCCGCCCGGGCAGGAGGAGCGGATCTTCGAACCCTTCTTCTCCACGCGGAACGAGGGTTCCGGTCTCGGCCTGCCGTCCGTCCGGAAGATCGTCGAAGCGATGGGCGGGAGCATCCGCCTCGCGGAGAGCGGCCCGGACGGGTCGGTCTTCGTAGTGGCCCTGCCCTGAGCCCCATGTTCCCGGGGCTACGGGAAGGTCAGCGTCACCTCGACCGCGTTCGGCGCCACGCCGTCGTCGATCACCAGCAGGTCCGTGCTGGCGTCATCGCCGGCGAGGCCTCCGTCGTCCACGAAGATCGACGTCCCCCGCGCGTGATCGACCATGACGGTTTCCCGGAACGGGTCGCCGTCGGTATCCGGCGTGACGATCTGCAGCGTTCCGCCCGTCTGCACGGTCACCGCGAACGTGCTGGCAATGTCCGCGATGTTGCCCAGTCGGTCGAGCGGAACCACGCGGAGTTCGGTCGGGTTGCCGGCGCCGTCGTCCGCGACGGTGAGTGCGTGCAGGATCTCGTAGGCCATGGGCTGGTCGAGGTCGTCCAGCCCGGGCCGGATGGGGCGCTCGGGCGCGCTCTTGTGGGTCGCCGGATCCGGCCGCATTCCCAGGCCGAACCGCGTGAATGCACCGGAACGCCCGACCGCGAGCGAGACCGTCTGCGCGGAGCCATCGACCGGAATCGTGAAGCGCTCGCCCACCCGGGGGTCTCCGAAGCGGGGTTCATAGGCGGGTTCGATCTGGACGCCGAGGAGACCGCCCGGAGTCGGCGGCGACGGTCCCTTGGGGCCGGCATTGATGAAGTCGGCCGGATCGGTCCGCGGGTAGAAGGGGATTTCAGTCATGACCATCGGGCCGTCGGGAACGGCCCCGCCAAAGAACGCGGGGTCCAGCGGGCCCGCGAAAGCGGCCGCGGCCAGTACGATGGTGAGCGGGTTGCCGGCCGGGCCGCCGGCGCGGAGCCGCAGGACCCCCGAGGCTTGTCCCGCCTGCACGATCGCGACGGTCCGTCCGACGTGGTCGAGTTCGGATTCCTCGATTCCGTTGTCGAAGGGGTCTCCGTCGAGGTCGGTGATCCCGATGAAGCCGTCGCGATCGAGGTCCGCGAACGCGGCGACGACCACCGGAGCCCCGGCGAGTGACGGCGCGTTCGTCGGCGGCCCGGGCGCATCGCGCGGCGATCGCGCCGATCCGCTCACGACGAAGGGGATGCCGACGCCCTGGCCGAACGGTTCCGCGATTCCGACGGGGGCTGCGGACGGTGTGACGGGAGCCGGGAACGTCGCGCCCAGCGACGTGATTCCGGTTCGCAAGACGAGGTCTGCGTCCCCGGTGTAGTTCGGGTAGATCAGGTCGTCGGTCGTCTCGAAGCGGCCGTCCGGCCCCGGCTTCATCCAGGGCCCCCCGGGAACGATCTCGGCCATCCGGCCCGTGCTCCCGTCGACGAGGTCGCCATCGAGCATCGCGTCGGTCGGGTCCGAGATCCGCATCACGCAGTCGCCGCCGAGCAGACCGACGGAAAGCAAGGTCATCGTTGCGAGGAATCGGGCTTTCGTGATCACGGCAGCGGCACCTGGACGGGAAACGGATTGGAGAGGACTGGCACGGTGTCGCCCGGCTCCAGCACAAAGAACTGCACCTCGGCGGGACCCGCAGGGAACGAAGCGGGCAGGACGACATCGAGCCGGTCGGGCCGGAGTCCGATGACCTGACCGTCCGGTGCGACCGTTCCCGCCGCCAGCAAGCCAGGGACGTCGGCGGCATCGAGGCCGTCTGCGAGTGCGGCATCGCTTCCGGTGTAGGCCTGGTCCGCGATCGCAAAGCGCACGTACGCGGTGCCGTCGACGAGGCTGTGGACGAGGCACTGCAGGGGGTACGGGTTCTGGACGAGGTCGCTTCCGGGGAAGATGCCGCGGACCAGCACGATCCGGTTCGGCGCTCCTGCCGCCAGGGCACTCGAGATCACCAACGTCGGGTCCGTCGGGCCGGCGTGAAGGATCGCGGGGCACGCGAGCAGGGCGAGGAAGGCCACGGACGCTCTCACGTTGCTCCGGGCGCTCCGCGGCGGTTCGTTCATCGGCATGCAGTGCTCCATCATTCGATTCCGAATTTCTCGAGTCGGTAACGCAGGGTGTGACGGGTCATTCCCAACAGGGCGGCGGCGCGTTGGCGGTTCCCGTCCACGCGTTCGAGTGCCTGACGGATCAGATCGCGTTCGAGTTCCGCGAGTTGGACGCCCTGCTCGGGAAGGACCAGGCCCGCCCTGGAGCCCGCGCCGTCCGTCGGCTGCAGGATGCGGGAGAAGTCGCGCGCGGTCAGTTCGTCGTCCGACGACAACAGGACGGCGCGCTCCAGGACGTTGCGGAGCTCCCGCACGTTCCCGGGCCACGGGTAGTGCCTGAGTTCCCGCACGGCCTCCGGGGACACCTTCAGGGAGCGGCGATAGAGACGGCCCAGTTCCCCGAGGAAGTGCTCGATCAGCGCCTCGATGTCGGCTGCCCTCTCCCGTAGGGACGGGATCTCGAACGCCAGGACGCGCAATCGGTAGAGCAGATCCTCTCGGAAATCTCCGTTCCGTGCGGCTTCATCGAGATCGCGGTTGCTCGCGGCCATCACGTGCACGTCGATCTCGACGTCCGTGTTGGCGCCGAGCCTGCGCACACGCTTGTCCTCGATGACCTTCAACAGCTTCGCCTGCAGCTGGGTCCCGGCGTGACCGATCTCGTCGAGGAAGATGGTTCCGCCGGCGGCGGCCTCGAACAGTCCGGTTCGCGAGGCCTTGGCGTCCGTGAAGGTTCCGCGCTCGTGCCCGAACAACTCGGCCTCGATCAGCGGCTCGGGCATCGCCGTGCAGTTGACTTCGAGAAAGGGTCCGGATCCGAGTCGATCGTGGATCGCGCGTGCGATGCGCCCCTTCCCGGTTCCGGTCTCCCCGGTCAGCAGGATGGGTGGACGTTGAGCCGGCGAGAGCCCCGCTTCTCGCAAGCGATCGATCTGCTCGAAGATTCGCAGCAGATCGGGATGCTGCCCGACGACCTGGGCATTGTCCGAATGCTCGCGGGAGCGATGGTATCGGAGCTCCCGCGCTTCGCGTTCGTGTTGCACGATGCGCTCGACCGTGAGCACGAGCTCGTTCAAGTCGAGCGGCTTCTGGAGGTAGTCGGAAGCTCCGCCGCGCAGCGCATGGACCACGTCGGGAACCGACCCGTAGGCCGTCATCAACACGATCGGAACGCCCGCATCGATTTCCTGGAGGACATCGAGGAGGTCGAGCCCGGACCCGTCCGGAAGGCGGACGTCGAGAAGCACGAGGTCTGCGCCTAACAACTCCATCGAATCGCGACCGCCGCGCACGGTTCCCTCCACACGCACCTCGTGACCGGCGTCGGAGAGCACGGATCGGATCTGTTTGGCGAGAACGGTCTCGTCGTCGATCACGAGGATGGAGGCCATTGAAAAAGTCTAGCGACCTTCGTTGCGCAGGGAAGAGCATCGCGGGTCGCATCCGGCGCCACCCCGCCGGAGCTGCGCATCGCTTGCGTGAGATCACACATGAGTGCGTCATGTCACGCAGCCCGTTCCGTCGATCATGAATCGCGGCCCGGTTCATCGGGAGTGCGTTCGGTGCTGCCCGGGCCCGGCACGGATCGGAGCGAGGCGGGGGGCCGGGTCCCGGGCATGCGCAACCGACCCCGCCCCGATCGTGCGCGTGAGAACGCACCGCGGGCGCGAGATGGCGCGGCGATCCGAGCGCAGGGGAGTCCTCGCGTCTTCTCATGGCTGCAGCCGGTGGCACGGGGATTGCTCAGGGGATTCTCATGACCCACGTAGAAACTCGGAACCTCTTTCTTCGACTTCCCGCAGCGCCCACCGGGACCGCACGGAAGGGCGAGTGTGTCGGCAGTCTCGCTCTGGACGCGAGCATCGCGCCCGCGGCCACGGCCGCCGACTGGACGGCCGAAACACCGAAGCGTGACGTCGCGCGCCTTCCTGGAAGGCCCAAGATCCTGCTCTACTCGCACGACACGTTCGGTCTCGGAAACATCCGCCGGACGCTCGTCCTCGCCGAGACGCTGTCGGCCGCGTACCCGGACGGGGCCGTCCTCATCGTCACGGGATCGCCCGTGATCCAGTCGTTCCGGATTCCAGACGGCGTGGACTACATCAAGCTGCCATCGATCGATCGCGTGGCCGCGGAACGCTATGAGGCGCGCTTCCTTCGTCGCTGGGACGAGGAAGTGCGGAGCACGCGATCGCAGCTGTTGAAGCAGGCGGTCCTCGGCTTCGCGCCGGATCTGATGGTCGTCGACAAGCGTCCCGGTGGGATCGACGGGGAGCTTCTCGAGTGCCTCGAGGCCGCCCGAAAGGGGGCCCGCCCGCCGCGATTGGTGCTCGGGATGCGGGACATCCTGGATTCGCCCGAGCGGAGCCATGCAGTCCTCGAGGACTCTGGAAGCTTCGATCTGATTCGCCGCTACTACGACGAGGTCTGGATCTACGGCGATCGCAAGCTCTTCGACGCAACGGAAGAGTACGGATTTCCGAACGACATCCGGCGCATCACGCGCTTCTGCGGGTATCTCGGTCGGGCGGTTCCGCGGGTTCCGTCCAAGCAGGGTCCCAAGCGCGTGGTCGTCGCGACCGGGGGCGGGGGCGACGGGAGCCCGATGATCGCGACCTATCTCGAAGGACTGCGCGAGATGGCCGAGGAGGTGGACTTCCGGACGACCGTGGTCCTGGGGCCGGAGATGCCGGGCGAACGCCGGGACGAGCTGCTCGGACGGTACGGTCACCTCGCCGACGTCGAGTTCTGCGACTTCGATCCCGAGCCCCTCGAACGCTATGCGCAGGCAAACGTGGTGGTCTCGATGGCGGGCTACAACACGATCTGCGAGCTCCTCTCGGTGGATCGTCCCGCGGTGCTGGTGCCTCGGTTCGAGCCGGTGCAAGAGCAGCTCATCCGGGCACGGCGGCTCGCGCGGCACGGGGGCTTCGACGTGGTCGAGCCGGGCGAACTCCGACCCCGCACACTGATCGAGAAGGTGATGCGCCTGCTGCGGCGCCCGGACGTTCCGCTCTGGCGACCGTCGATGGGCGCACTCCCGATCATTCGGGCCAGGGTGGCCGCACTGATCGAGACCCGCGAACGATGACGCGTCGGGTGGCCGTCGTGATGAGCGGATTTCCCCGCGTGTCCGAGACCTTCGCGCTCCCGGAGCTCGACGCGCTCGATCGCTGTGGTGCACTCGGGCCGGTGTTCTCGACCAAGGAGGGGGACGGCAATCCCGCCCAGCCCGAGGCGAGAGCGCTCCTGGGCCGGGTCGAGCGGATCCCGGAGGGTGACCTGCGCGCGCGTTCGCGCTGGCTCGCATCGCGTCTGGCAGACGGCGGAATCGCGGCCCTCCACGGATACTTTGCGCACGAGCCCACGGCCCTCGCTGAAGCAACGGCTGATCTCCTGGGCCTTCCGTTCGGCTTCAGTTCGCATGCGAAGGACGTCCGGAAGCTCCACCCGGGAGAACTCGCCCGCCGCGCGCAGCGCGCCCGGTGCGTCGTGGCCTGCAACGATGACGTGGCGGCGACGCTCGAACGGGCAGGCGCCAGCGTCGAACTGATCCCGCACGGGGTTGCGCTGGAGCGGTTCCAGCCGGGGCCGACGCCGCCAGCTGGAGCGCTGCGCATCCTGGCCGTCGGGCGCTGTGTGGAGAAGAAGGGGTTCCGGGTGCTCCTCGAGGCGTGCGCCCGACTGGCGGTGCCCTACGAGGTCCGTGTCGTCGGCGACGGCCCAGAACGGCGTTCGCTCGAATCCCTCGCATGCCGTCTCGGAATCCGCCCCGGGGTGACCTTCGCCGGCATCGTGACCCACGAGACGTTGCCGTCGGAGTATCGGTGGTCGGCCGTCGTCGTCGAACCCACGGTCGTCGACCGAAGCGGCGATCGGGACGGACTTCCGAACGTGGTCGAGGAGGCGCTGGCCAGCGGTCGAGCGGTCGTCGGAACCCGGGTCGGCGCGATCGCGTCGGTCCTCGTGGATCGCGTCAACGGGTTGCTGGTGGAGCCGGGGGACCCGGTCGGTCTCGCGCGGGCCCTCGCGAGCGTCGCCGATCCGGACGTGCGCCGCGCGCTCGGGCAGGCCGGACGCCAGACCGTGCGGGCCGCGTACGACGCCGGGGCCCGGTCTCGCATGTTCGCGGACACGCTCGGCAAGCGGTACGAGATCGATGCGGGCTGATCCGGCGCCGCAGATCGCCTACGTGCTGAAAGGCTATCCCCGGGTCTCGGAACTCTTCATCGCGAGCGAGATCCACCGGGTGGAGGCGATCGGCGTTCCGCTGGCGCTCTACGTGATCAAGGCGCGCGATGAGCAGATCGAACACGAGGTCGTTCGCCGCATTCGCGCGGTCCCGGACTATCTCCCCGCGTTCGGGTCGGTTTCGGGAGCCTCCGTTCCCCGCTGGTTGTGCGAGAACCTTCCCGCGGTCTCCCGGGCGCTCGGCCGCGTCCTCCGGCGCCACCCGGCCGCGACGCTCCGAGCGGCCGCGATGGCGGCCGGCCAGGCGTTTCGCGCCAGGCGGAGCTTCTGGTCACGTCCTCGGAAGGTCTATCTGAAGGAGTTCTTCCAGGCCGTGGCCCTCGCGGATCGCATCGACGATCGAGCAGGAATCCGCCACCTGCACGCGCACTTCAGCCATGGGGCCACGACGGTGACGTGGCTGGCCGCCGCCATTCTCTCGCTTCCCTTCTCGTTCACCGCGCACGCAAAGGACATCTACCAGGAGAAGTTGAATCCGGCGGGTCTCCTCTCGCGCAAGATGGCGGCCGCGCTCTTCGTGACGACGTGCACGGAGGCGAATCGCAAGCATCTGGAGTCGTCGTGCCCGGGCGCACGGGTCCACACGATCTACCACGGCCTCAACGCGGATTTCGAGTGCCTGCTGGCCGCGGAATCGACCCGCACCGGTGCCGGGGGGCCGTTCTCGGTGCTCGGCGTCGGGCGCCGCGTCGCGAAGAAGGGATTCGGGACCCTGGTGCGAGCGATGGCGATGGCGCGGGCCGACGGCCTCGACTGGCGCCTTCGCCTCGTCGGGTAGGATGGTGATGCCAGCGCGGAAATATCGTCTGCGGTGGCCCATCACGGTCTCGAGGAATCGGTCACGATCGAACCCGCGGTCCTCCAGGCAGAACTTCTCGACCGCATCCACGACGCCCACGTGATGGCGTTGCCGTGCACGATCGCACGGGATGGCGACCGCGACGGAATCCCGAACGTGCTGGTCGAGGCGATGGCCGCGGGTCTGCCGGTCGTCTCGACGCCGGTATCGGGGATCCCGGAACTCGTGGCCGACGAAGAGAACGGGCTGCTCGTCTCTCCCGATGACGCCGTCGGACTGTACGCCGCGTTGCGTCGTCTTTCGGAGAGCTCGGCGCTTCGCCAGAGGCTCGCGGCCGCGGGCCGCAAGACGATCGCGGAGCGTTTCGACGCACGCGCGGAAGTCCGGCGCCTCGTCGAACTCCTCGAGACGGGCGGGGGGACCGGATGATCCGCCCGAATCGCCTGGTCACGCTGGTGCGGCGTTTCGCGCCGCAGCTCGTCCGCGTCCGCGGGCGGTTGCTGGCATCGGTCGGCGTCGGCGTCGTGACGGTCGCCGCCGCGCTGGCGGTCCCGTGGCCGCTGAAGTGGCTGATCGACGACATCCTTCCAGGCCACGGACTCCCGGAGCCGTTTCGCGGCCTGGGGCAGGGCCTTCCGGTGCTGGCTCTCGTCGCGGTGGCCGCCGGCTTCTCGCTCGCCGCGTCGACCCTCTATGCGTGCGCCGGGGCTGCCCAACGTCTGCTCGATGCCGGGACGCTCGAGCGTCTGACGCTCGCGGTCCGTCTCCGGATGGTGGACCACCTCGGCCGCCTCTCGCCCGACCTGGCACAGGCGCATCGAAGCGGCGATGTCGTCACGCGCCTCGTCAACGACTCCGGAATCTTCGTCCGGATCTTCACGCGGACCGGGCCGAACCTGCTTCGTCACGGAGCGACTGCCGTCCTGACGTTGGCCGTGATGTTCTGGCTGGCCCTTCCGCTGGGTCTGCTGGGGTGCGTGGTCCTTCCGTTGCTCGCGCTGCTGGCCCGTTCCCGTGCGCCGAGGTTGGCGGACGCCTCGCGGACGAAGCGGGACCTCGAAGGGGACCTTGCCGGGATCGCGCAGGAATGGGTGAAGTCGCTGCCCTCGCTCCAGGCTTCGGGGCATCTTCCGGATGCCTCGCGTCGCTTCGAACGGGCCGCGCGCGTGGCGCTGTCGGCCGGGGTCGAGGAGTCGCGCGCCTCGGCCTCCCTCGAGCGCTCGTTGCAACTCGCGCAGGGGGGCGTCGTGGCCGTCGTGCTCCTCGCGGGTGCGGCCCTCGTGATCGGAGGACAGGCGACGCTCGGAAGCCTCACCCTCTTCGCCGCGTACATCGGGCAGCTGCTCAAACCCATCGAGAAGATCAACGAGCTCGCGGGTTCACTCTCGCGCGGGCTCGCGGCGGGAGAACGCGTGGTCGCACTGCTCGACCGGGAGGTCCGCGTCACCGCGACCGCAGGTGCCCGCGAGCTCCCGCCCGGCCCACTGGCCGTGGAACTCGACGATGTGTCCTTCGCCTATCCGGGAGCGGATGGACCCTGCGTACTGCGGCACGTGTCGATGACGGTCGCACCGGGGCAGTTGACGGTGCTGTGCGGGCCGAGCGGAGCGGGGAAGAGCACCGTCCTTTCGCTGATCGCCCGGCTCTTCGACCCGGGCGCCGGGGAGATCCGGATCGGGGGCATGCCGCTGCGCGAGGTCGCGATCCCGAGCCTTCGCGAATCCGTCGTCCTGCTCTCCCAACGGGGGCACGTGTTCGCGGGCTCCCTCCGCGACGGTCTCCTGGCCGGCCGGATCGAGGTCGACGAGGCCGCGGTCTGGCGTGCGCTCGAGCGGGTCGAGCTCGCGGACTTCGCACGGTCGCTGCCCGCCGGCCTCGACAGCCACATCGGCGAGGACGGCGTGAACCTCTCGGGGGGGCAGCTGCGTCGATTGGGTCTCGCCCGCCTGTTGCTGGGAAGCGCGCGAGTCGTGCTGCTGGACGAGCCGACGGCCGGAGTCGACGCCCGTTCCGAACGCGTGGTGCGCGACACGCTCGCAAAGCTGGCACAGGAGCGGACGATCCTGGTCGTCAGCCACCGATCGGGTCTGCTCGCGGCCGCGGACGCGGCGTTCGTACTGGGGCCCGACGGGATCCGACGCGTTCGGGCGCCGGCACGGACGCGAAGGGAGCGCGTCAGGTGACGTCCTCTCGCGAGACCGCTCCGCGGCGGATCTACTGCGCGACGTGGCACCTGCACCGTGATCCCGCGGTCGCATCGGACCTCTGCGCCGGGGTCTTCGACCACGCGGGGACGCGTGTGGCGCTCGGTGTGCCTCCGGATTGGAATGCGCCGCTTCCCTCCGATGAGGAATGGGGAATCGAATGGTCGAAGTTCTACGGTGGCCTCGACCTCGCGATGGCGTTCTCGGCGACGGGCCAGCGGCGTCCGCTGGATGTCTGGCAGGATCTCGTCGCTTCCTGGATCGACCAGGATCCGCAGCGCTTCCGGTCCACGGACGTCACAGCGCGTCGGATCCAGAACTGGGTCACCGCATGGTCCGGCTTCGCGTGTTCCCCGGCCTTCCGGGGCCTGCGGCCCGGCATGGCCGAGCGCCTCCTCGACAGCCTCGCGGCCCAGCTTCGCGAGGTGCGGGAGGGGCTGACCGCCGAGCGGAACCACCGGACCCTCGAGTTGTTCAGCCTCGCGCTCGCGGCGATGGCCCTGCCGGAACTCGACCCGTCCGGCGAGCTCCTCGCGTTCTCGGTGCGCGAACTCGACCGGAACGTGAAGACGGACATCCTGCCCGACGGAGTCCATCGGGAACGGTCGACGCACTACCACATGGTCGTGCTTCGGAACCTGCTCGCGTTTCGGGAGAACGCGCGGCGGTTCGGAGTGCCGGTCCCCCCCGGGTTCGACGAGCGCGTGGAGCGGGCCTGCGAGTTCGCGATGCACCTGCATCGGCCCGACGGAACGATCCCGATGCTCTCCGATTCGGACACGGGAAGCTACCTCGAACTGTTGGATCTGGCGGGACGGCTCTTCGCTCGACCGGACTTCCGCTTCGTCGCGACCGCGGGCCGGCAAGGCGCGCCCCCGGCTCGGCGTCGGGAGAGCTTCCCCGATGGCGGCTACTACACGAGCCGGGCCCCGTGGACCCCCGCTGCCGACGGTCTCTCGGACGACGCCTATCTGCTGTTCGACTGTGGCCCGATCGGGGACGGCGGACACGGGCACTACGACGCCCTGCACGTGGAGCTCTACGAAGGCGGTCTGCCTCTCGTCGTCGATCCGGGCCGGTACACCTATCAAGAGGGATCACCCTGCTGGCGCCACTGGTTCAAGGGAACCCGCGCACACAACACGGTCACTGTCGACGGCCGGGACCAGACGCCTTACCGCAAGGGAAAGCCCAGGCTCGGTGCGGCCGAGGCGGTGCTGACCGAGCGGGCCAGTACCGGGCGGATCGACATGCTGCGGGGCGAAGTGCGCAGTCCCTGTTATGCCGCCACCCACTCGCGTCGCGTCTTCTCGATCGCGTTGGGGTATTGGGTGATCGTCGATGACCTGCGATCGCCGGAGACCCATTCCTTCGATCTCCGCTGGCATCTTCCGCACGGAGATCCCGACACACTCGCGGTGGATCGCGACGGGGCGACCGTGGTCGTCAGCGCCCTCGGCGGAACGATCCAGCTCTGGCCCGCGGAGGACACCCGGGTCGAAGAGGGGTGGGTGGCGCCCAGGTACGGAGTCAAGGAGCCGGCGCCCGTGATCTCGTCCCGCACCGAAGGGCGTGTGGCCCGATTCGTCACGATCGTGACGGGACACCGGTTCCGTGACGCACGGCTCGAGTCCATCGTTTCCGGTGCGAGCATCTCACGGCTCACGGTGAGGGCCGCCAAGGGGGTGCGCCACATCCTCCTCTGGGCCGAGCGCCCGGGCGCCGCCCTGGATCTCGGTCCGGCCTCCGTCTCAGCCGGCTTCGCGTTCGCAGCGGTGGGGCCCGCGTGCGCAGGAGGTGTCGTGGATTGGGAGATCGGCGGCTGCAAGGTCGTGTGGCGTAGCGGCGACGCGCCCTCCGCCTTCGACCGCCCGACGAGCGTACGACTCGTGCTCGACGCACCGGACGACTTCGTGGAGGAGCTTCGATGACTCCGGCACGAACGCCCGCGCTGGCCCCGGATCCGCGGATCGTCGCGAGGGACGCGCTGCTGGACGGCGACCGCGTGTCGAGCCTCCTCGGTCGCGCCGGCTGCAGGGACGGCAGCGCGCTCCGCTTCGAGCGAATCCGGACCAAGTATCGCTTCGGTTCGAGTCTCCGGGTGCTCTACCGCGCGGTGTCGCCCGCGGGAAGTGCCCCGGCACTGCTTTCGGTCCGCGCGTTCCCCCACGGTGAGCGAAAGATGCAGCTCGATTCCGCCCGGGAACGCGGCGCGCGCAATCCTGCGCTCGCCCCGGCCGGAGAGATCGTGGGTCTCGATGCCCTGTATTGGAGGTTCCCGAACGACCGGAAGCTGTCGGGTCTGCGCGATCTCGAGGGCCGGTCGGCGGCGGTGGCCAGTCTGATCGGCGAAGAGTGTGACGCACGGCTGGTCTCCTATGCCCCGGAGAAGGCCGCAACGGTACGCTGCCGCTCGCTGGGCGGCGAAACGCTGGGGTACGTGAAGCTGCATGCGACTGCTGCCTCCCTCGTCTCCGGCGCCGCGGCCGCACACCTCGGCGACGCGGATCGGTCGTTCGAGACGCTGCGGATTCCCCGGACCCTGGGTCTGTTGCCCGGTGCGCGACTGATCGCGGTCGAGGCATTGCCCGGCCAGTTGCTCTCGGGCCTGCGCGGAGCAGCGGCACAGCGCGCCGCCTTCCGCCTCGGCCAGGCCCTCGGAGAGTTTCACGGGATCACTCCGCCCGACGGTGTCACCGGATTCGCGCGGACCACGCCCGGACGCCTGGCGGATGCCCGCGAAGAGCTGTGTCTCGCCGCACCACGGCTCGCGGAAGCGGTGCGGCGGCTGGTCGGCCGACTCCACGATGCGGTTCCCGAAGCTGCTGAGTCTCGTTGCCTCCATGGCGATCTCCATGTGAAGAATGCACTGCTGTCGGGCGATCGGGTCGGGCTGATCGACATGGATCAGTTGGCAAGTGGCCCCGCCGCATGCGACCTCGGCAGTTTCGTCGCATCGGCGATCGCGGCCGACGTGGTCGAGTGGGGCTTCCCGGGCGGACG
>Ga0114931_10006788_pt1 | contig 14055 bp, 17 predicted proteins | sample 2SBtaG_FD_89579 | JGI IMG/M metagenome (GOLD analysis project Ga0114931, IMG submission 89579) | Deep subsurface microbial communities from Kolumbo volcano to uncover new lineages of life (NeLLi) - 2SBTROV14_V59a metaG | ecosystem: Environmental > Aquatic > Marine > Volcanic | place: Kolumbo...
TGTTCTTTTTACATTTTGAAGAACAAAACCAAAGAACAGTTCCGTCATTTTTTGCAAGCATTGTACCAGAACCTTTTGCTACTGGTCTGTCACAGAAATTGCATGGTTTAACTAAAAGACTCATCTAATCACCTATTTGATCTTCTTTGCTTCTCTCTCAGTTTCTCTTAGCATGAGGATTTCTCCCATTCTAACAGAACCTTTGACATTTCTTGTAAGAATTCTTCCTTTATCTTTACCAGTTAGAACTTTAACACGAACTTGAATTACTTCACCAGCAATACCAGTTCTTCCGACAATTTGAATAATTTCAGATTGAATTACTTCTTCGGTTGTAGAGCTCATTCTTCACTCTTACCGCCTTTAATTTTAGCAATTGATGATACAACTTGGTCTACAATGTGTTGTGCATCACCAGCATCCAAAATTGCTGCAGCGGCAGAAGTAATATCAATACCTAAAGATTTGCCTAACTCTTCCTTGTTTGGTACAAATGCATATGCTGCACCTTGTTCCTCACATAGAATTGGAAGATGTGCTACAACCTCTGGTGGTTCTACATCTTCAGCGATAACAATTAGTTTGCTAGTACCACGTTCGATTGCCTTGGTGGCCTCATTGGTTCCTTTCTTGACTTTACCGCTTGTAGATGATACTCTTACGGCCTCCAAAATTGGATTTACGAGGTCTTCTGGTGTCTCGAATTTAACATAATATGCTTTTCCCATACTTCGTCACCCTAGGGGTTCATTCTCCATTCTCTAAAACCTATCAATTGGTTTTAAAAGTGTTATCGGGAAATGATTGTCTTGACTTTTTTTAGGTATTCTAACATTAAAGAGTCTAATTTTTCTTGACTTTCAGCTTCGGCATATACTCTAACAATTGGTTCTGTACCGCTAGGTCTAATCATCACCCAATTCTTGGGATCAATTGAAATTTTGATTCCATCAGTGACATCAGAGTTTGGAAATTCTTCTTTTAGAGAAGAGATTAATTCTGGAACTTTTTCAGGAGTGCACTGTACCTTATCTTTTGTAGTAAAAGATGGAGGCAAATATGAAATCTCATCAGAAAGTGATTTTTTTGAAGTTGCCAAAAGTTCAAGCATCAATGCTAAGGTCATACACCCATCTCTTACTTGGTTATGAGGACCATACATGAATCCACCATTTTCTTCAAATCCAATTAATGCATTAGTAGGAACCATTTTTCTTGAAACTTCTACACTTCCAACTTTTGTTCTAATTACTTTGGAATTAAATTTCTCAGACACTACTTCAATATTAGAACCTGAGTTCAAACATGTTATCACTAATGAATTAGGATTTTTTGATAGAATATGTCTTGTCAATACTAGTGCTGATTTGTCTCCTGTTAGAATTTCCCCATTGTTATCACAGAAGATACTTCTATCACCATCACCATCAAATGCAATTCCAAAATCTGCACCGTTTTCTCTTACAGTTTGTGAGAGTTCAGAAAGATTTTGTGGTGTTGGTTCTGAACCACGTCCTAGAAATCTTCCATCAATTTTTTGATTGACAAGAATTGTTTTACATTGTAGCTCGTCACAAAAATCGGGCGCAGTTACAGCTTGTGCTCCATTTCCCAAATCTAACGCAACTTTGAAATTTTTTGATTCTACAAGTTTAGAATCTATTTGAGACTTGATTCCTGTAAGGTATGTTTCAATTGCTTTTTCTTCTGTGCCGATTGTACCCCATTTATCAGTACTAATCCAGTTTTTTTTCATGTAAATATCTTCAATTATCAATTCATCTTCTCGAGAAATTTCTACACCATCTTTTGCAGCAGGTTTAATTCCATTATACTGAGGAGGATTATGAGATGCAGTAATCATTATTCCACCAGAATATCCCAAAGTTTTTACTGCATATTCAAGACAAGGAGTGGGAACAATACCTGCAATATTACAATCAATTCCAATTGAGTTCAAAGCTGAACTAACAACTTTACAAATTACTGGACTTGATTCTCTTCCATCATAACCAATCAAAACAGGTCCTTTCTCAAAATACGTTCCAATGGATAAAGTCATGTCATGAACAAATTCTAAAGTAAAATCATCATCAAAAACTCCACGAATTCCATTTGTTCCAAAAAACTTTGCCATGACATTATTCAATAATAGATAAATTTGTGTTTAATGGCAAGTTCGTTGCGGGAGTCGCCCAGCCTGGTCAAAGGCGTAGGGCTTAGGACCCTATCTCTTAGGAGTTCGTGGGTTCAAATCCCACCTCCCGCACCATTTTAATTTCTGTGAATGATTAATAATGAGAAAATCCTGAACAAACAAAGTCATGAAAAAGACAGTTGTAGGAATTACAGTAGTAGGAAAAGACAGAGAAGGAATTGTAGCTACATTTACAAACTTTGCATTCTCCAAAGGTGGCAACATTGAGAAAGTAAACCAAAATGTAATCAAGGGACTTTTTGGAATGTATCTTGAAGTATCTTTTTCAAAAGCACTTGATGTAAAGAAATTTGATTCACAAATTGAAAGCTTGGCTAAAAAAGAAAAGATGGATGTCAGTACTCATCATGAAACAAATTCACAAAAAAATATTGCAATATTTGTAACTAAGGAACCCCTTTGTCTTGAAACAATTCTTTGTAATGCAAAGTCCCTAAAAGGAAAAATATCTGTAATTATCGGTACTGAAAAGACATTAGAACCATTAGCAAAAAAGGCAAAAATTCCATTTGTTGCAGTAGAAGAAAAGAATCAACAAAAAGCAGAAGAGGAAATTATTCAAATATGTAAAAAATATAATATTGATTTGATTTCGCTTGCTAGATACATGAGAATACTCAGTCCTAACTTTGTCTGGAGGTATCCAAATAGAATCATCAACATTCATCCATCATTACTACCTGCATTTCCAGGTGCATTAGCATATGCACAAGCATTTGAAAGGGGCACAAAGATTGTAGGTGTAACATCTCATTACGTTACAGAAAATTTGGATCAAGGTCCGATTATTTTTCAAGATTCTTTCAAAGTAGATCCTAATGACACTCTAGAGAAAATAAAAGCAAAGGGTCAGAAATTAGAAGCAGATACACTACTCAAAGCAACAAAAATGCATTTAGAAAATAAACTTGAAGTTCGTTGGAGAAAGGTTCACATTAAATCCAAGTGAATCAAATGACAGAAATCAAAGTACAATTTGATCCAGTTCTTAGAAAATCTATTTCCAAGAAAAAACACATTGCTGTAATCCCAGTAGGCTCAATTGAGCAACATGGACCACACTTACCAGTTTCAACAGATACAGATATTGTTACAGAGGTTGCAAAAAGAATTTCAGAGAATAATGGATATCTCTTATTGCCCACTTTATCATATGGAGTTTCATTTGAACATGCCCCATTTTTTAATCTCAGCATTAGAGAATCAACTTTGAAAACAGTTCTAACTGATTTGTGTTCTTCATTATTATCAAATGGAATCAAAACAATTTTCATAATTAATGGTCACCACGGGAATCTAAAACCGATAAAAAATATAGATGTAAAACTCAAAAAAATCTCAAAGAACAAACTCAAGGTGTTTCCATTTTCTTACTGGCATTTTATGAGTAGAGATTTTGATCATGCAGGGTTTGTTGAAACATCATTGATGCTGGCAATCTCTAAAAATGTCAAAATGAAATCAGCAAAAAAAGGACTCATTACGGATGACTTAACAAAACAAGAAATTGCAAAGATTGGAAGACTAGCAAATCAATCATTTCCCAAAGCTACAAAAAATGGGATTTGGGGTGATCCAACAAAAGCCACAAAGAAGGACGGACAAGTAATTTTAGCTGAAATCGTCAAAAACCTAGGAAAAAAGTGTCAAACTTGCCTTACTGGGCATATCTCATAGTTTAACCAATGGAAATTTAATATAATCCCTCAATATGCAAGTCAATAAGTGAAATAGATGTCCGTTGATATGGCAGTAAAAGTATTGGATGAGAGTATCAATCAAGTTGTATTGATAAAACTCAAAGGAAACAAGACCATTAGAGGTAATCTTCTTGGTTTTGACCAACACATGAACCTGCTACTCGATTCTTCAGAGGAAATTCCTGCTGAAGGCGATTCTAAGAGCCTTGGAAGCATTGTAGTCAGAGGAGACAATGTAGTTATGATCTCTCCTCCACCAGCACAAAATTAGGTGATTTACAATGACGAAAGGTACAACTTCTATGGGCGGTTTTACAAAGAAGAAAGTTCACATCAGATGCAGAAGATGTGGAAAAAACTCACTTCACAAACGTCATCACCAATGTGCAAGTTGTGGATTCCCAGAGGCCAAACGCAGAAAGTATTCCTGGATTAAATGGTATACATAGATGCAAGAAATTGCCCTTATTCTTAGTTCATTAGCAGGTGTTGCTACTGCAGCAGCAGTACGTAAAATGCCTAGAGACAAAAATCAATTACTCAGTCTTGGTGCTAGCTCACACATCAAAAGTCAAATCAGTTCTCTAAAAATCGAAAAAGACATTCTTACTAAAACTATTTCAAGATTATATCAGGCAGATTCAGAATTTTCTAAAATTCAAAAAGATAAACTCTTACTAAAATATCAGCACCAGTTAGGAATTGTTTTAGCTAAACTAGAAAAATTAGAGCAGGCAAGCAAACATCCTGACTTGGGACCTGTCGGGGATGGATTGATTACTTTGATGGATCAGAAATTATCAAAACTAGATGATAGGTTATTTGAGTTATCATCAAAGATGGCAAGTGCAAAAGTTGAGACACCAAAAACTAAAGAGCCAGAAGTAAAAAAGAAAGAGACAAAACAAGAATTTTCAAAATCTTTGAAAAATACATTCAACTTTGACATTCCAAAAGAATCAAAGATTGAACCCATTGAAATCCCACCAACAAAATCAAGACAATCATTTGAATTAACTACACTAACTAACATTTCAAGAAAGGAACAAAAATTCCCATTAATTGAAAAAGAAGTAAAACAAGTTGTAAAACCAATGCCGCAACCCAAAACAATGCAAACAGAACTAATTCAACCAAAAAAAGAGATAATTAAAGAAGTTATTCAACCAAAGCCAAAAGTTGAAGATAAAATTGAGATTATTCAATCAGTTACACCAAAACCAGAGATCAAAGTTGAAACTAAACCAGATCTTAACGAAGAAGTAGCAAAGATTACAGAATACAAGGCACTTCCAGAACCGGAAAAACCAAAACCTACAACACTAGATGATGACTTTGATGAGGATGCAGACGATTTAGATAAAATCAAAGGAAACATCATGAAAGTTTTGTCAAAGCTTGATCAAGCAGAGGTAGAGTAATTGTCCTACGATAATGCCATTAAGGCATTGTCAACTGATGCATTAAAGTTAGTTAAAGATGATAATGTTATTGGGTTGGGTAGTGGTAGAGCAGCTACTACACTTGTAAAATCACTTGCAAAATTAATCAAACTAAAAAATTACAAAATTAGAGGAGTTCCAACATCCTTACAAATCAAATTGATTGCAGAAAAAGTTGGAATACCACTTTTAGAAGCAGATCAAGTGAATCACATTGATGTGGTATTTGACGGAGCAGACCAAATTGATTCTCAAAAATATGTAATCAAAGGAGGAGGAGGAGCATTACTACGAGAAAATATTTTGTTTAGTCTTGCAAAAAAAGTAGTTGTCATGGCAGACAAAACAAAGTTTGTAAAAAATTTTACAAGAACTGTTCCAATAGAAGTCCATCCACTTGCAAGAAATACAGTTACTGATTCTTTGAAAAAACTAGGAGGAAATGTACAACTTCGTTCACTTGATAGGGGTTATCCATTTTTTACAGAAAATGGAAACATAATTTTAGATTGTGACTTTGGAACAATAAATAACCCCAAAATACTTAGTCAAAAAATTAAACAAATCACAGGAGTTTTAGAATCGGGAATATTTTTGAGAAAACCAGATATTATTTACAAGGCCAAAACTGGTGGAAAATTCGATATTATTTAGCATGATTCGATTTTTTGCCAAATTTTCCCAATAATGGAACAAAAACATAGTTTGGCTGGTTTCTAATTTCTTTGATTCCTTTTGAGGTCTTTTGTAAGAGAATTAATGATTGAAAAGAGTCACCAACAGGGGCGATAATCAATCCGTCTTCGGATAATTGATCAAATAAGGGCAAAGGAATTTCAGAGCATGCAGCAGTAATTATGATTCGATCATATGGGGATTCTTTTGAATATCCAACACTTCCATCGCCTAAAATCACATGAGCATTGTCAATTCCAAGTTTTTCCAAATTTTCTCTAGCAAATTTTACTAGACTGGAATGAATATCTATAGAATAAACAGTTCCAGTACCTACCAAATAAGACAGAATTGCCGTTTGCCAACCAGAGCCAGTACCAATCTCAAGAATTTTTTGTCCATCATGTACATCTAGCCATTCAGACATTCTTGAAACCACTCTAGGTTGAGAAATTGTTTGCTTCTTCATAATTGGAAGTGGTTCATCATAATACGCATAATCTAATTCAGATGTTGGAACAAATTCATGCCTAGGAATATTTCTAAAAGCTAATTCTACATTTTTATCATTGAGAAATCGGGAGTTCTTTAAAAAATTTATTAAATCATTTAATGCTTCATTATATTTTTTAATTTGAATTTTTTTCAATCAATATAATTTCCGCTTCAAATAATAAAAACAGATAGTTTTTTCATTAAGAAAATTTTAAAATCAAATAATTTTTCGTTCTACAAGCTTACCATGACCTAGTTTACCAATGACTTCAAAGTCTTCTGCAATTAATTCACCTCTAACAATTGTTTTTACAGGCCATCCCTTTAGTTTTCTTCCTTCATATACAATGTAATCGGAAAATCCACCAAATAAATCCGAAGTTACAGTTTTTTCTTTTTTCAAATCAATCATCGTGATATCTGCATCAGAATCTTTCTCAAGAATTCCTTTTTGAGGATACATTCCAAAGATTTGTGAAGCATTTTGACTAGTGAATCGTACAAATTGTTCCAGAGTGATCCTATTTTGATTAACTCCATCATTGAGTAATATTGGAAGTTCAGTTCCAATTCCAGGAAATCCTGCAAGAGCTCCCCATACATCATCTCCGCCTAATTTGAGTTTTAATTGATTTGCAACGTGATCAGTGCCTATTGTGTTAATGAAGTTATTTGACAGTGCAGTCCATACTGCCTTTGAATCATTTTCAGTTCTAATTGGAGGCATTACTTTGGCAAGATAACCTTGCTGTTTCTCATAAGATAGTGTTAGATAGTGTGGACATGTTTCTACAAAAATTTTTGTTCCGAGTTTTCTTTCTTCTTGGATTTGTTCAAGTGCTCGCTCAGAGCCAATATGAACAAAGTAAATTACACAATCATAATCTCGACCAAATTTAGATACAGTTTTGATTGCTTTTGCCTCATATTCAGGAGAACGGCTTTCAGACCATGCAGATAGCCCATCTTGTTTTTTCTCTCTTGCAGTTTTTATTCCACATCCACATGATTCATAGTCTTCAGCATGAACCAATACGGGGCAACCAAGTGAGGCAGCTGTCTTTACAGTTTGTTCTACAATTTCATCAGTGACGTTGACTTTAGCTGCAATAAGTTCAGTGTAATTTGGGGGCATGTCCATGTAAACATGGCCTACTTCTCCTCCAAGATTCATGTAAATTTTAAAAGATGTAATTCCTTTTTCAACACAAAAACTCATTTCATCTATTTGTTGTGGAGTAAAAATTGAAGCGTGAATTGCATAATCAACATAATGATTTTGGGATGCACCATCAAGTTGTGCTTGTAATGAATTTGAAAAAGGATCTCCTAGTCTAAGCATTCTCATCATAGTTGTGATTCCACCAATTGCTGCAGCATGTGATTCAGTTTTTGCAGCTTCGTTAATTGGAGAATATACTCCATAATGAACATGAGTATCAATTGGGCCTGGAATAGAAATTAGTCCATCACCATGAATCTTGTTATCACATGCAGGAATATCATTTGTGAATCCAACAATTTTTTCATCATCAATAATGATATTCTTATCTATCATTCCTTGAGGAAGAATGATGTGTGAATCAACAATTACAGTATCATACGTCATCTGTAAACATAATTTCTTGCAGTCTATTATGCGTTGAGAAAATGAATAAAAGCAGAACTAAAAGAGATAAAGCATTGGGCCGGTGGTTTAGTGGCATAATGCCTCGTTCGCAACGAGGATGTCGAGGGTTCGATTCCCTCCCGGTCCACTAAAATTTTGTAAATAAATTTAACAAAAGTTTCTAGAGTTACACAAATAATGATACAATTACCATTCATCAATTTCTTCATCAGTATCATCATCAGAGACTGATTTTCTTGAAGGTCTTACTGGAATGTAAATTCTCACAACATTTGCATAATTACGATGCACTTAGGGAGTTGTTTGTATAATATGACAAACTAGGCAGGTATTGGAATAATTGGTCTTGAAAAAATTCTATAGAACGTGAATATTCCCAAGACCTCAATTTGTTCTACAAGCAAAATAAAATACAAATGTTCTAACCACCCTCCAGAAAAATCATTCATTATAGCATAAGTTATTGAAAAAGCATAATCAAAAGTAGAATAAATTCTATTATCAGAATCATAAACAATATGAATATTTTTTAGATTATTTGGATTTATCTGCTCAATTCCACTGTTTGAAACTATAGCATCATAAAACAATGCCTTGTCATCAGAGTAAACAGATTCTCCTCTTTCCATAAATAACATGGTGCTACCAAAATACATCAAAGATAAAACAGATAAAGCGATTACAATTTTTCCAGTCTTTCCAAAGATTGTATTTTTCATTTGTTTTTCAAAAATATTTCCGATTCGGCCTAATTTTCCTTTCTTTGTTAAAATTAACAAGGCTAGTCCCAGACCTGTGATTAGACCAAAATTTCCTAGCCAATGTTCAGAAACAAATTCAACAAAAATCAACCTCAAAGGTAAGAATATCCCTATCAGGAATACGATCACAATTAATTTTTCTTTAAAGTCACCTTTTCCCATGCTGCCCTTAACCTGATTATAGTAATGACATCAGTTAGTTAAAACATTTCGAAGAATTACTCTGCCAGAAACTATTATACATAAAAAGAAAATATAATCATCATGGAAGTTTTTGATGGCAAAAAAGCTGCACAGGAATACATGTCAAAGCATACTTTAGCATTTTCGACTCCAGAGTTAACTCTAATGAGATTTGCATTTTGGTTAGGAGATTCAGTTCCTGATCCAAATAATGATGGAAAAGGTATTCAAAGAATGATGACGTTTTTGACAGAACAAGACTTTGAACCAGTGTTAATTGACGATGAAAAATATGAACCTTCAGGTGCAGTTAGAAGTTCAGCAGTTGTTGGAAATGCCTACAATGAAGTTAATGCAGATGGAAAGTTTTGTTCAGAATGCGGTACAAGTTTGTCTGCCACTGCAAAATTTTGTCCTGAATGCGGTACAACACAAGATTAAGAAAATTATTTCTAATTGATTTTATGCTTTAGCCCCACACTTTGTGCAAAACTTTGCATTTGCTCTAAGTGCTGCTCCGCATGAAGAGCATCCATTTCCACTTTGTTGGGGAGCAGATTGTCTCGGCATCAAAGCTGGATCTGGTGATGGCAATGTTCCAACATCTCCAAATGCCTCTTGTGCAGAAACAATTCCTGGTGGTCCTCCACCAACAGGATTTTCAGCAGTTCCTGATCTTGGTGGCATTCCACCAGCCATTCCTCCTGCCATCATTCCTGGATTTCCCATTCCAGGCATCAAGCCAGGAGACTGAGTATTTCCAGAACCAGTTCCTAATGATTTTCTCATTTCAAATATTACTTTGATTGCAAGAAATTCTAATGCTGAATATGCTACAGTGTAATCACCTAATTTTTGGAAGAATTCTTTGTCACTAAGTTGGCCTTTTTTGTACATATTATTAGTATCCAAAAATGATTCATAGTATCCTTGAGATTCATCAAACAAACTTTGTAGTTTATCAAATAGCATGTTTAGTGTATCTACTTCACCAAATGACATAATCTCAGTCAATTTTTGGAATATTAATTACTTTAGGATCAAAAAATAGAAAAACGTGTTTGAGTTTATGCAAGGGCTCTGTCAATCATATTTTTGTATGATTCTTTAGAAGCAGCACCTACTTGCTGGCTAACTATTTCACCTTTGTTTAGGAGGATTAAGGTTGGAATACTAAAGACATTGTATTTTGATGCCAATTCATTGGCCTCATCAACATTAACCTTGACAAATTTTACTTTGCCATCATAGTCACTTGCTAATTCTTCAACTACTGGACCTACCATTCTACATGGGCCACACCATTCGGCCCAAAAGTCAACAAATACTGGAATGTCAGAGTTTATCACATCTACTTCCCATGACTTTGCATCTGAAATTTGAGTAATTCCCATTGTATTGTTATTTTATTGACCATACATAAAAATGTTCACCAGAATTTACACCGTATTTTTTGTTGTAGAACAAATTTTGATATATACTTAAATGACGTTTTTGTAAAAACTCAGATATGAGCTCAGAGCTTAGATTAAAGAAATTAAGAGGTTCAGGAGGCTATGTAATGGCCACAGTTACTGATGAACAACAGATGAAAGGAAACCTAGGTGGTCCTGATCTGTTTTTGGCGCCAATTGGAAGACTTGATGCTGAAAGAATTACTAAACATTTTTGCAATACTTGTGAAAAAGAATTTGAAGGTTCTCCAAAAATAGAATTTGAAAACCCTAATGAAGAAGTTGCAGAGAATTTACTTTTAGCGGAAAAAGGACAATACATTTGCAATTCATGTAACTCTTCAATTGCAGAATACAGAGAATTCAAAAAACAGGATGAATCTGGAGAAGTGGGAAGTGCAAAACCCATAAAACCAGAAGTAGATAGCTCACCACAACAGATTACAGAACCAGTTGTACAAACTCCACAAGAGACAATTACACAACCAGGTCCTGCAACTTCTGTTAGTTCAATTGAAGGTAGAGGGGTATATGATGAAAATGCCAACAAGATTGGAACTGCAAAACAAGTAGGAATTGATTCTACCCAATCAATGGTTCTAGTAATTACTAAAAATGATGGTACTGAAGGTAGCATTCCGTGGAGTAACATAAAGAAAGTAGGAGAAGTAATTCTTTTAGGAAATCCAGAAGATGCATCCCAACCTGGAAAATGTTCTAACTGCGGATTTGGAAATAAGGAAGGTTCCAAGTTTTGTGAAGAATGTGGAACCAAACTCCAATAGTTAGAAAATTTGATCAATGACACTATAGGCGAAAATGTAATTTGGCAAAAAAATCTATCTCAAAAGGAATAATCAAGGACATTGTTATTGTAGGTGTAGGAGTTTTAGTTATTTGGATAGGATTACAAGTGGTATTTGGAACGCAAAATCCATTTTATGTAGTTGCTAGTGGAAGTATGATTCCAGTTTTACAAGTATATGATGTTCTAGTAGTTCAAGGACATGAACCTTTTGAAGAAATTGAGGTAGGAGACATCATTGTGTTTAATCGACCATCAGATCATAACAGAGTAATAGTTCACAGAGTTGCATCAATCCTCGAGGATGATCCTAAAACAATCAGAACTAAAGGAGATGCAAATCCTGCATCAATTCCTGGAACGGACTTTCCAATTACAGAAGAAGAATACATAGGAAAGGTAGCTTATACTATTCCTCAAGTTGGATATGTTACGCAGTTGTTAAAACCACCCATTAACTATGTAATAATTGCAATTGTAGTAGGCATCATGGTTGTAAAACAGTTTGCAAAGAAGAAAAGTGAAAAAGAACTTGCATTCTCGGATCCGCTAGGTTCAGAAAAGACAGATTCCATTAAAGAAATATCACATATTGATAAAATAGAAAAAGATTCAGAATACTCTGAACATGTAGAGAAACCAGATTTGAAAGATACAAGGGATCCCATAGTAGAAACTAAAACAGATATGATAAATGATTTTGATAAAGAAAATCAGACAGATAATTCTGAGAATAAAGAATAATCTCAAGTTTCAGGCAAACAGGTTCACATTATGCAAAAACAAATGCAATAGATCGTCCTGTTTGCTAGGTGGTATAATTTAGTCGATTTTCCTAAAAAAGGATCCTAAGAAATCATTAGTTTCAAGAGTAGTATCATTTATCAATTAGTAAAAAATACTTGAGAAAAAAGCATTCAATTAAAATTAGATTTTTCAGTAAACGAGTCTAAAGAACGGAATCTTTTGTTTTGAATACGCGTTTAAAGTATTCAGATGGTTCTTGAGGATCTTCAACATCGTTTTTAATTCCTGCTAGATTCTTTGCTAGATTCTTTTTGTATCCTACTTGCATTTGTCTTTGAATCTGGATTCTTTGTGCTTGTGGAGAACCTGCACCATGCATTGATTCTGTAAGATATCCAACTGCATTTCTACCAAGAGTCATGTTTTCAATTAATCTTAAAATTCTCATTCTATTTTCAACATCCACACCTTTTCGTCCTGCTAAGTATTTTTTAAGTAGTGGTCCTGCTTCTGGATGTCTAAAGTCTTTTTCAGATGGAAGGGTAACAACTAATCCGCCAGCAATATCTTGTGCTAATCTACTAATTTCATATGGAAATCTAGTAACATTATGTTTACAAACTTGTGCTAACATATCATCATTGAGAAATACGCCTGATTTCATTTTCTGTCCTTGATGAGATGATGCAATTCCTGCAGCAAAGATTGTTTCATTTAGGTGTGTCATCTCAATTATTTTATCTTTAATATGAGAAACTTTTGGAACTCCATTGTAATCTGCAATAGTTGCCGCTGCTCCGATTAACACATCACCTAATCCTGTTTTGCAAACATAACTACGTCTGTGATAACAAGTAAAACGTTCTACTAACATAGATGCAAATTCATATTCTCCATTCATGAAAACTTTGTCCCATGGAATAAACACTCTATCTAGGATTATGAGGGCTTCTTGTCCACCAAATTTTGCGTTACCATCATCAATATCACCTTCTTCCATACTTCTTGTATCACAAGACTGTCTACCATAGATGTAGGTAACTCCTTTTGCATCGGCTGGAATTGCACCAACAATTGCCCAATCTTTGTCAGTTTCTGTAAGTCTAATTGTTGGCATTAAGAGTATCCAATGTGAATTAATACATCCTGTTTGGTGAGCTTTTGCACCAGAAACATAGACTCCTTTTTCATCAGAATCAACAATTCTTGTAAACAAATCAGGATCATCTTGTTCTGCAGGTCCTTTGCTTCTATCACCTTTTGGATCAGTCATCGCACCACCGATAACAAGATTTTCCTTTTGAACCATCTTTACAAATTCTAAGAATCTTTTATGATAGTCAGTTCCGTGTTTTTCATCAATTTCAAACGTTGTAGAATGTAAAGAATTCATGGCATCCATTCCAACACATCTCTGGAAACATGTTCCAGTGTTTTGTCCAAGTTTTCTTTGCATTTTATTTTGCAAAACTAAATCTTCAGCACTTTCAGCAATATGTAAAAATCGATTAACTTTCAATCCAGTTAATGACGAATCAGCAGATGCTAAAGATTCTTCACGTACTGCAAGATCATAAGTTTCTGCAACAGCATTAATGGATGGTCTAATAATTGGATGATCTACCGGTTCTTTAATTAATTCTCCAAAGAGGTAAATTTTGAGATCGCGACCTCTCAGACTTTCAATGTAATCATCACCTGTTCTAATTGTCTTCAAGACATTAGCCATGTTACAATATTCATCGCTATGTTGTATAAATATTGTAAATTGAAATCGAGTAAATTTTAGGAACGAATTGCGATCAAAGACCTATTCTAACATCAAGAATTCTACAACCTTTACCTTTTTCCATGACAAGAACAGGATTCATGTCTAATTCCTTGATCTCTTTAAAGTCAGAAACTAGTTGAGACAATCTCTGAATACATTCAGAAAGTTTTGTAA
>Ga0114931_10006789_pt1 | contig 14054 bp, 11 predicted proteins | sample 2SBtaG_FD_89579 | JGI IMG/M metagenome (GOLD analysis project Ga0114931, IMG submission 89579) | Deep subsurface microbial communities from Kolumbo volcano to uncover new lineages of life (NeLLi) - 2SBTROV14_V59a metaG | ecosystem: Environmental > Aquatic > Marine > Volcanic | place: Kolumbo...
AAGTTTTTGGGAAAGGCACGACCCTGCATGGAAGCATGCGGCATGGATGTATACCAGACAGCCCGGAACAACGGCTTTTTTATCACGCCCCTTCGTGAAAAGACCGAAACCCAGAATGAATACTGCCTCATGCTCGTGGATTGAGAAATTGGAAATGATGAACCGAATCGAAACAGAATTTACGCAAATGATGGGGGTGGCCTATCCCATCATCGGAGCCCCCATGTTTCTGATATCGTACGAAGCATTGGTCACGGCTGTGGCGAGGGCCGGGGGTCTGGGATCCCTCCCTCTCCCCAATTTTCGAACCGCCCAAGACCTGAAAAAGACCCTTCAAAAAATACGGATGAAGACGGACAAGCCCATCGGTGTGAATATACACGTTTCGGGGAAATTTCGGTGGAAAGAACAGCTGGCCCTCTGTTTGGATTTCGGGGTCAAATTCTTCATCACCTCCCTGGGAGACCCGCGGCTGATATTGGACGACGTCCATGCCAACGGCGGCAGGGTGTTTGCGGACGTGGTTTCCCTGGAGCAGGGTCTAAAGGCCCGGGAGAGGGGGGTGGACGGGCTCATTGCCGTTGCAGCTGGAGCTGGAGGTCATGCGGGTAGGACCCCAACCATGGTGCTTGTCCCTTATCTGAAATCGAAAGTAGGCCTTCCCGTCATTGCGGCGGGGGGGATCAGCACAGGGGCCCAGATGGCTGCTGCCATGGCGCTGGGGGCCTGTGCGGTTGTAGTGGGGACCCGGCTGGTTGCAACCGAAGAATCCAGGGCCATTCCTGCCTATAAAGATGCCATTGTGGCCGCAGGGCCTGACGACATCGTATGTACGGACAGGATCACGGGCAATCCTGCAAACTGGTTGAGCAAGAGCATCGAAGATTTCGAAAAAATGCCCGAACTTGGATCAAAAAAGTGGAAAGAATTATGGAGTGCAGGGCAGAGCGTGGCCCAGGCCGAAGAGATTAAGCCCGCAGGCCAGGTTATTGGTGAAATGGTTGAAGAATATCTGGTCACCTGCAGAAAACTTGGTCAAAATGTCACGAGTTCGTGATCAAAAGATAAAGGAGGAACACACAATCATGGATTTTCGTTTCACAGAAGAACAGAATATGTTGAAGGAAACGGTTCGGCGTTTTGTGGAGGCCGAAATCCCTCGGGAGGTGGCCGTTGAGATCGATGAAGAAGACCGGTTCCCCCATGAGCTCCTTCAGAAATTGTGCGACCTCGGGTTCATGGGAATCAACGTGCCGGAAGAATACGGGGGGCAGGGGGGGAATGTGATCGATCAAATGATCTTCTTTGAGGAGATATCCAGAAAACTCCCGGTCCTGTCGTGGGCGGCAGGCAATATTATTCTCTACGGGAATGAAATCATCGGAACCAACGGCAGCCCGGAACAGAAAGAAAAATACCTGCCAAAGCTGGCCAGGGGAGAGCTAAAATTTGCCTACGCCCTAACTGAACCTAATGCCGGTTCGGACGCCGCCAGTATCCGTACCAGGGCGGTGGAAGATGGGGAGCACTATCTGATCAACGGGAGTAAGATGTTTATCACCGGGGCGGGAGTCGCCGATATCGTGGTGACCAATACCCGCACCGCCGACTCCAAATTTAAGGGCATCACCGATTTTCTGGTGGAAACCCGGTCAGAAGGTTTCAGCGCCACCCCAATACGCGACCTGGGCTACCATGGATCCAACACCTGCGAGGTATACTACGACAATGTAAGGGTCCCTCGGGAAAATATTCTGGGGGGACCCGAATGCCTAAACCAGGGATGGAAGCAGATGATGCGCCTGCTCAACGCAGAGAGGCTCGTCCTTTCCTCCTGTGCCTTGGGTATAGGCCAGGCGGCCCTGGATTACGCCCTGAATTACGCCAAGGAACGGGAGCAGTTTGGGCGGCCCATCGGGAGCTTCCAGGCCATCGCCCATATGCTGGTTGAGATGGCTACTGAGCTGGAGGCGGCAAGGAGGCTTGCCTACTATGCGGCCTGGAAAGAAACCCAGGGTATGGAGTGCGTCAAGGAAACCAGCATGAGTAAATACTATTGCTCCGAAGTGGCAAAAAAAATCGCTCTTCAAGGAGTCCAGATCCTGGGGGGCTATGGCTACACCATGGAATACGACGCACAGAGGTTCCTGCGCGATGTACTGATTCTCTCCATTGGAGGGGGAACCACTCAGATACAGAAGAATATCATCGGAAAGCAGTTGGGGTTGTAGGCGCCAGGGTCGTTTGATTCTCATGCACCGATGGCAAGCAGGGCTAACCCTTTTCCCCGCGCTGGGAATCAGGTTCAGGGGTTCAAGAATTCACAGTTTCATAACACAAGGTGTCAAAAGGAGTTAATTATGAGTAAATTGAAAGAAAAGGTGGCCATTGTTGGGATCGGAGAAGTCCCCACCGGGAGGTTCCCCGAGACCGCCGCCATCTATCATGCCATTGAATCGGCCAAACTGGCCATTCGGGACGCAGGGATCCACAAGGACGAGATTGATTTCTGCATGCCCACGGCATCCCTCTTCAGTCCCCAGTTCAACACCGAACTGGTGACCTGCCGTGTGGTGGAAGAGTTGGGGCTCAAGAACTGCAAGAAAAACTGCCAGGTCTTTTCCGGGGGTTCCAGCAGCAGCTGCGGACTCCAGATGGCGGGCAGCCTCGTTACCAGCGGTGTGGCCCGGACCGTGCTTTTTGTGCATTCCGACCGCTTGGGAACCGGTGTGACGGCCCAGGGAGGTATTGATCTCTTCTCTACTGCCGGGATTTCCGCGGAATGGGAAGTCCCGTTCGGCCAGCATTACTCTTCCATTGCGGCCCTGTCCACCACCCGCTACAAATACGAGACCGGATGCAGTGATGAACAGCTGGCATCTGTGTGCGTCTCCAACCGCAAGTGGGCCGAGATGAACCCCAACGCCTTTTTCAGGAAACCGCTGACCATTGAGGAGGTGATGGCATCCAAGATGCTTTCCACCCCTCTCAGGGCAAAGATGTCCAATATGCTTTTTGACGGAGGGGCAGCATTTATTCTGACATCCGCTGAACGTGCGAAAGATCTTCCGAACAGGCCCGTCTATATTTTGGGCGAGAGCGGTGTTGTGACTCACTTCGTTTATTCTCAGGAACCGGATGTAAGCCGCTTCGGCTGGGCGAAGGCCGCCAAAGAGGCCTTTGAAGAGGCGGATCTCACACCCAAGGATGTGGACGTGGCAGAAATCTATGACTCCTATCCCATATATCAGCTAATCGGCTTTGAAGAACTCGGATTCTGTGAACGGGGGGAGGGCGGAGAGATTTTCATGAAAGGAGATACCTGGCCAGGCGGGAAAATCCCAACCACAACGGATGGAGGCATGCTATCCAAAGGGCACATTGGGGCTGGTGGTGCTGTTTCTCTCTTGGTGGAAGCGGCCAGACAGCTTATGGGGAAGGCCGGAAAGAGGCAGGTGGAAGGCGCCAAGATTGCTGTGGAGACGGCCACAGGGGGCACTTACATGGATGCACAGGTTACCATTCTTGGCACTGAAATTCCATAAGGAGGAGGAACAATGGACAAAGCTACAAAACCCATTCCAATAGTGAATCCGTGGGCAAGACCTTTCTGGGATGCGGCCAGGGAAGGGCGATTAATTATTCAAAAATGCAAAGAGTGCAACAAGAATATTTTTTATCCAAGGATTGCCTGCCCATACTGTTTTTCAGATGAACTGGAATGGGTGGAGGCCTCAGGCAAGGGAACCATCTACTCTTTCACCGTGGTGGAGAACAATGCCCCGTCGGCCTTCATACAGGACATGCCTTACGTGGTGGCTATTGTGAAGCTGGAGGAAGGGGTTCAGATGTTGAGCAACATCGTGGGATGTGACACGCGTGAACTGAAATGCGATACACCGGTGGAGGTGACATTCGAGAAACTGAACGATGAATTTACCCTTCCCAAATTCAGGCCGGTGAAAGATTAGACCACGATTTTACAAACACAGGTAAACCGGTTTTGGTGAAACGGTGATTCCGTTTTCGTAAAGACAGAAGCGGGCAACCAAGGAAGATTTGGCCATAAGGGATCAAACACGGCAAAGAGATAGGGCTGCTTTTTTCGTGCCTTGATGCATTTGTGCCATGGGACATTGTGCAACAAAAAAATGGTGATGAGGGAGAGAATGGAACACAGCAAATACGGAGATGATTTTAACATTGGGGATATTTACACGACTGCTGCAATTACCATGACTGAGGCCCACGTGGTGAGCTGGGCAGGTCTCACGATGGACTTTTATCCCCTCCACATGGACAAGGAATATGCGGCCAAGACCCAGTTTGGAGAACGGCTGGTGCACGGTCCCCTGATCTTCGCAATGGCTGTTGGGCTTGTGAGCAGCGCGGGATTTGCCGGAGATGCCGCGGTTGCGTGGCTCGGTGTGGACAACATGAAGATGCTTGCTCCTGTTAAAATAGGGGATACTATAACGGCTCTTGTTGAGGTTATTGAAAAACAACCGACTAGCAAATCGGGCAAAGGCATACAGATCTGGCGGTATACTGTCAAAAACCAGAAGAAAGAGAACGTTATGGTTTTTGATTATAAAATGATGTTTCATATGCGTGGGTAAGAAAGAAAGAAGTGGGGAGAGAATTCAGTGCATATGGATTATATCTTAGGGACATCTGCACACGAATATCTTACACAGGGAGTTGAATAAATGAAAAAGCGGGTGAAGGATGTTTACGTGATCGGATCTTACAGCACGCAGTTCAAGAAATGGATCGACAAATCCATGAAGGATCTGACCCGGGACACCTATCTTGGGGTGTTGAAAGATGCTGCTATGAAGGACGGGCGGGACATAGAGTTTGCATGGTTTGGGAACTGCGCTATGGGGAATTTGTGGGAACAGGATATCGTCCGCGGACACGTATGTATGTCACCGTTGGTTGAAGACGGACTGTTCCCTGAGAGAGTTCCGCTGATCAATGTGGAGGGCGCATGCGCCACCGCTTCGATGGCTTTTCATGGAGCGTGGAAAGATATCCTGAGTGGGCAGTGTGATGTGTCCCTGGCCATGGGGGTGGATAAATTCTACCATGAAGACCTGGCAAGGGTCCTGAACGCCTATGAACATGGCATTGACCGTTTAGACAAAGAGAGGCTTGTCCAGGAATATGAGGAGGTGGCAAGGGAGTGCGGCAGAACTTTTAAACTGGGAAACAACCGAACCATCTTTATGGATACCTACGCCATGCAGGCGTGCTGGCACATGTGGAAATGGGGAACCACCCAAGAGCAAATAGCTATCGCTGCCTCCAAGAACCATCACAACGGATCTCTAAACCCCAAGGCTCAATATCAGTTTGAAGTACCCGTTGAGAAGGTGCTGGAAGACTATTTGGTCAGCTATCCGCTCACCCGATCCATGTGCGCCCCCATCGGAGACGGAGGTGCGGCCGCCATCCTATGTTCCGAAGACTACCTCAAGGAACTGTCCCCAGAGGTGAAAGAGAGGGCTGTCAATATTTCGGCCAGCGTGTTGTCTTCAGGGAAACATAGGAAAATTGCCGAGCCCAGCCTGAGTAAATGGGCTGCAGACAGGGCCTACGAAATGGCAGACATCGCTCCCGAAGATATCGACGTGGCTGAAGTACACGATGCAACCTCCTTCTGTGAGATTTATCAGGCTGAAATGCTGGGCTTCTGTCCGGTCGGTGAGGGCGGCAGATTTATCCAGTCTGGCGCGACGAAGATCGACGGTTCCATACCCATCAATACCTCCGGCGGGCTGGTGTCCAAGGGGCATCCGGTGGGATCCACAGGCCTTTCCATGATATACGAGATTGTCACCCAGCTGAGGGGCGAGGCTGGACCTCGTCAGGTACCCCATGCCAGGATCGGTCTCACGGAAAACGGCGGGGGCGTTGTATCCACTGAGGAGTACGCCTGCTGCATCACCATCCTTGAAAAGCAATAAGGAATCGCCGGGAATGCCGGGATATCCGAGTGCCGGAGGTTGGAACGAAGACGGACAAATTCAAATTTACAGGAAGCGTGGAATTTTGACTTTCACAAAGAAAAAGGAGGGTGAAAGATGATCAGCATGACCATTGGTGATTATTATGATCGGTGCGTGGATTTTTTCGGAGACCGCATCGCCTTGACCTTCAAGGATCAATCCCATACTTACCGGGAAATGGGGCACAAGGCTAACTGCCTGCTCAATGCCCTGCAGAAACTGGGGTTGAAAAAGGGAGACAAGGTCTCCTTTCTGATGGCCAATTGCCCCGAATATGTGTTCTGCGAATATGCCGTGGCAAAAAGCGGGTGCATCCGGGTGCCACTGGCGGTGCTTCTGGGTTCTAACGACCATATCTACATGATGAACCAGGCCGAATGCACGACCCTCATCTATCACCAAAGGATGGCCGCCAGAGTCCAGGAGATGATACCTCAACTGGAGACGGTCAAAAACTTCATCTGCGTGGGCGGAGATCCTGCCTCTCTCATGAAGGGGCACCTGGATCTTCAGAGCCTCCTTGAAGAATACCCCCCGGAACCCGAGGCGGTAAAGATTGATCCGGAAGACCTGGTGGGGATATATTATACGGGGGGTACCACCGGAAAGCCAAAAGGGGTCATGCTTTCCCACAGGGCCTGGGTATACACGATCCTCATCGAGATGCTCGAATTCGGATTCGGCTGGGAAGAGGTCTTCCTGTACCCAACCCCCCTGACCCATGCAGGTGGCTGTCTCATGCTCCCGGTCCTCCTGAGGGGGGGGCGATGCGTCATCATAGATCATTTCGATCCTGGGCTTTTCCTTGAAACTATTGAAAGGGAAAAGGTCACCATGTCCTTCCTGGTTCCCACCATGATCTACGTGCTCCTGGATTATCCGGACCTCAGGAAATACGATCTGGGGAGTCTCAGAAACCTCATCTACGGGGCCTCGGCCATCGCACCTGAACGGCTGAAACAGGCCATTAATACCTTCGGACCTATCTTCACCCAGCTCTTCGGGCAGACCGAAGCCCCCATGACTATCAGTGCCCTTTCGAGAGAAGAACATGTAGTAGCCGATCCTGAGCGAGAGAAAAAAGTCCTGAGTTCAGCGGGAAGACCCACATTTCTCACCCAACTCCGGCTTTTGGATGAACACGGGAACGAAGTCAAGAAGGGAGAAGCTGGTGAGGTAGTCGTGCGCTGCGCCAACATGATGCATGGGTATTTCAAAAATCCTGATGCAAGTGCCGAAACCATCCAGGATGGCTGGCTGCATACCGGAGATATTGCGGAAAGGGATGATGAAGGCTTCCTCTATATTGTGGACAGAAAAAAGGATATGATAGTCAGCGGTGGCTTCAATATTTTTCCGAGGGAGATCGAGGATGTCCTGTTTGAACATCCATCAGTGAAAAACGCTGCGGTGATCGGTGTTCCTCATGAAAAATGGGGTGAAGAAGTGAAAGCCATTATTGTCATTCATGAGGGCAAGTCCGCGACTCAGGAGGAGCTGATCCGGTTTGTCAAGGAACGAAAAGGGAGCCTCATGGCGCCCAAAACTGTTGAATTCTGGGATGCTATCCCTCTGACCAACCTGGGCAAGGTGGATAAGAAGGTCATGCGGGCTAGGTACTGGGAAGGCAAGGCCCGCCTGATTTCGTAATGGATGCAGTATGATGGTGACAGGCGGTTCCATCCACGTTTTGCGGCCCGTTGTGAGAATATAAGGTCCTTTGGATTCCATAGAAGCGATAAATCGACCAATCAAGCTTTCAGGAAAAGGGGGCACATACGATGACCGGTGACCAGGCTTTCCGTGTGGATGAAGGTTGGCCTTGGCTGCAAACAGAGGCCGGATGGCCAATCCAGGTTCCAAAAAATCTGAACTTTCCAATGTTGACCCTTTATCAGATGCTTGTGAAATCTGTTGATAAGTATCCAAGTGACAACGCATTCTGGTTTCTAGGTTCATTTATGACCTATAAGGATCTCCTCAGCTACGTAGATACCTTTGCTGCCAGCTTTCACCAAATGGGCCTCAGGAAGGGTGAGGTCGTTGCCTTACTTCTTCCGAATTGTTTCCAGTATGTTATCGCCTACTATGCATGTGCCAAACTGGGGTTAATCGTTACAGGGGTCAATCCCACATATGCCGCGGCTGAGGCCTCACATCAGTTGAGATTAACTGAAACCAGGGCCGTCATTTTTCTCGATGTGCTCTATGAAAGTCTGTTGGTCCCTATTCTCGGTCATTGCGAAATTAAATATCTGATAGCCACAAATGTGCTGGACCTGGTACATATGTCCGGCCTCAAGAAGTGGCTGGGCAAGAAATCAGGAAAGGTGCCCACTGGCAAGGTCCCCCGGAAGGCGTCAAGATTCCTGGATCTTCTGAATGTAAGAGCCTCGCCATTGGACATTGAAGTCTTGCCAGAGGATGTCGCCACCTATATTATGACGGGTGGCACTACCGGAGTTCCCAAGTCGGCCATTCTCACCCATTTTAATTGCGTTGCCAACGCTGAACAGGTGAGTAATTGGATCTGGATGTGTAAAGAGAATGCCTGTATGATCGGGATATTACCCCTTTTTCATTCCTTCGGTATGACTGCCGTCATAAATACGGTCATTCGCAGCGGTATGTGGGCTATGCTCTTTCCCAAGCCGCCCGAGACCCGGGATCTTCTCAAAACAATCTGCAAAATCGCACCGGAAAAGCAGACATATTTCCCGGGGGCCGAGGTGCTCTTTCAGCGAATAGCGGATTTCCCCGGTTTGGAGAAATATCCTGTAGAGAATAAGTTCATGGGCTGCATTTCGGGGGCAGGGCCGCTCCACACAAACGTCAAAGAACGCTTCGAAAAGGCGACCGGGGCCATGCTCGTTGAAGGTTACGGCCTTTCCGAGGCGTCTCCCGTGGTTTCCGGTGGTCCGCTGGGGACAATCGCGACAACGGGAACCATCGGATTGCCCCTTCCCGGGATTGAATGGAAGATCATGGACATGGAGACAGGAACCAAGGAATTGCCCCCTGGTGAAAGCGGCGAACTCGTGGTGACCGGTCCAACGGTCATGCAAGGGTATTTGCACAACGAGAAGGAGACTTCAGAAACAATACGGGAATCGGATGGAAAACGCTGGCTGTACACTGGGGATATCGGTTTCATGGACAGACACGGACGCGTCACCCTCAACGACCGGAAAAAGCAATTGATCAAGGTAAAAGGTTATTCGGTTTTTCCCACAGAGGTGGAACAGCTCATGGGGGTCCACGGGGCCATCGAAGAGGTTGCTGTTGCAGGGCTCCCTGACATGGAGATGGGCGAGGCCATCAAGGCATGGGTGGTTTTGAAGAAGGAATGGAAGGGAAAGATTACTGAAAAGGCCCTTACGGATTGGTGCAGGGAGAACATAACGCATTATAAGGTTCCAAAGCACATCGAGTTTATCGATGAAATTCCCAAAACTCTTGTGGGGAAGGTGATGCGCCGTTATCTGCGGGAAGCGGATCCCATCTACAAGGCCTATTATGGAGAATGAGTAAGGAGGGTAAATGATGAAAAGGATCTGGGAAAAAAACATCTAGCCAGAGCTGGAACCAATGGTTCCTGATTTACCAAAACATCCCATATTTGAAGAACTCAGGCGGCAGGCCTTGAAAAATCCGGAGAAAGCGGCCATCATTTTTTATGGCTACGAGGTAACGTACAGCCAACTTGACGAACTTTCCGATCGTTTTGCCGCGGCATTGTCTGGAATGGGCCTTGTCAAAGGCGACAGGATCGGCATTTACCTCGAGAATTGCCCGCAGTTTGTTATCGCCATATACGGCGTATTGAAAATGGGCGGGGTAGTTGTAACCTGCAGCCCTATGTATAAGACCCAAGAGCTGGAACATGAACTACGGGATGCAGGTGTTAAGGCAATCCTGCTGGAAGACCCTCTTTATCCGGTCCTCGCATCGGTTGCGAAAGATGCCGTGCCAAGAAACGTGATTGTAACCAGCTTTGCAGACTTCCTGCCGGCGAAGCCAGCCATTCCTTTGCATGAAACCATGTCCCCGGAGAAAAAACTCATCAAAGGGACCATTGATTTCATGGAGCTGTTGGAAAAGACTGAGGCAGGACCACTTGACATAGCTATTGACATGGAAAACGACCTGGCCCTGCTCCAGTATACCGCAGGAACAACCGGCTTGCCCAAAGGGGCCATGCTGACGCATCAAAATTTGGCGGTCCACGGCCTACTTGTCCGTCATTACTACGAATATGCTGAAGATGATATTCACCTGGTGATGCTGCCGATATTTCATGTTACCGGGCTTGATATAGCGGTAAATCCCGCGCTTGCAATGGGGAGTACACTGGTGATGTTTGCGCGTTTCGATCTACTGCCCATGCTGAATGCGATCAAAACGTATGGGGTGACCCACTGGGTTACCATTACACCGGTAAATGTGGCGGTCATAAACGTCCCGAACATCAGCGATTACGATTTTGGTTCACTGAGGCTGGTCCTGTCCGGTGGTGCTCCGGTTCCCGTTGATATCCATAAAAAATGGTATGCTACGACTGGCACACACATTATTGAAGGCTATGGACTGAGTGAATGCACAGGCGGTATTTGCGGTAACAACCGTCAGCAATTTTCCCCTGGAACAGTAGGTGCGCCGGTTTACTACCATGATATAAAACTTGTAGATGTTGACACGGGGCAGGAAGCCGGTAAAGGCGGACACGGTGAACTATGGATCAAAGGTCCCTGTGTAATGAAAGGCTATTGGAAATCTCCTGAACAAACCAGGACGGTGCTTACAGAGGACGGCTGGCTCAAAACCGGCGATATAGCCTCTGTCGATGATGAAGGTTGGTTGCGGATCGTCGGCCGAAGCAAGGAAATGATAAAGGTGTCCGGCTACTCGGTCTTTTTGGCGGAAATTGACGCCATCCTTTCCAAACATCCGGCCGTGGCAGAGGCTGCAACGATTGGTATCCCCCATCCTTACCGCGGAGAAGAACCAAAGAGTTTCGTGGTTCTTAAAAGCGATTACAAAGAAAAGACGACTGAGGATGAAGTTCTCCAATTTTGTAAAGAAAACATGGCAGCTTTCAAGTGTCCCCGGCAAATCGTATTCCTGGACAGCCTTCCGAAAAGCGGAGCAGGGAAGATCCTGAGGCGTGTTCTTGCGGAACAAGAATTGATGACTCCATGTGTAAATTAGGCGGTGGATTTGGGGAGGAATGCGCAACTTGTTTTCTGAAAAAATAAAGTGCTAGGGTAAAACACTAGAAGGCTGCTCCTCAAGTCTAACAACGAATACAAATCTCAGGAAGTTTCCAGACAGGATAACAAAAAAGTTGTCCGAAAAGGAAGGGTGGAATCGCCTGATTTTTGTATTGGAAGGACACAATCGTTTTATTTAGGGAGGCGTAAAGATGTCACTCATTACAATTTCAGGTTATATGGGATGCGGTGTGCGGGAAATTGCACAAAATGTCGCAAAGGGATTAAATTTGGATATCTACGATGATCAGGAACTATTGGAACTGGCTCCAAAGGTCGGTGTCCTTTCGGAAGACCTCAAGGCACTTGGAACCCCGGGTTTTTTTTCACGGCTATTTCGCAACAAACCTCAGGTCTATATGGATTATATGGATGCTATTATTTATGAAATATCCAGAAGAGGGGAGGGCATCATCATAGGCCATGGCAGTCAAATTCTTCTTCAGGACTTCGGGTGTGCACTGCACGTGCGCATTAACGCACCTGAGGCTGCCCGGTTAGAAACAATTCGTGAACAGCAAGAGTTGGATGTTGATATCGCTAGAAAATTACTACAGGGGACTGACAGCAAGCAAAGAAAATTTTGTCGTCTCGCCTTTGACATGGATTTTGACAACCCGGACCTCTATGACCTGATCCTAAATTCGGCCAAAATAGGGTATAAAACCATTGCCACGCTTGTAATGGATACAGCTCGCGCTGAGGAAATGGCCGCCTGTAGCCTCACGGCACTGGAGGCCATGGAGAGACTGTCAATACTGAAAAGAATTCAGGGAGCCCTTCTGAAGAACGACCTGGATGACAGGTTGTTGACCATAGATATTGTTGAAAGAGGGATCGTGCAGGTTAACGGGCTGTCCAATGACAGCGAAAGCGTGAATCGAATCATAAAGACCATCGAAGGTGTCCAAGGTGTGCAAAAAGTCCATTCCGGGCTTATGATTTCACCGCCTCTTTACTAAATGAGAAAATGATCAAAAATGCAGGACGTCGGCAGAAACCATGCTATCGAATAAGCCAAGGCATTTGCACAGGAGGCGAAGAATCCCTTACGCCGGAATTACATTAATTCGAATTCCTTCATTTTTCGGTAGAGGGTGCTTCTGGCTATCTTGAGTTCTCTTGCCGCGAGGGAGATATTGCCCTTACACTGATTGAGAGTTCCCTCAATCATCTGCTTATAGACTTCATGGAGAGAGCTTATATTTTTTACGGATTCAACGCGTTTTTTCGAGAGCCTAACAGGAAGGTGATCTTTACGAATGGGTTCTCCCTGAGAAATGAGCACTATCTGCTCAAGACAGTTTCCCAGCTCCCGGACATTCCCCGGCCAATGATATTCTCTCGTGACCTCCAGTACTTCTTTGGATATCTCGGGCGTTCCGAAGCCCATTTCCTGGGACTGCCGGTTGATAATATGATCCATGAGCAATTCCAGGTCTTCCATTCTATCACGGAGGGGCGGAACTGTAATTTCAACAACACTGAGCCGATAATAGAGATCCTCTCGAAAATTACCGTGCTCGATCTCTCGCATCAAGTCGGCATTGCTCGCGGCAATCACTCTTACATTTATGGGTAACGTCTTGCTGCCCTCCAGCCGCATAATCTCGTTCTGCTGGAGAACCCGTAACAGCTTGGCCTGCAGGTCCAATGGCAGACCGTTGATTTCATCCAAAAAAAGCGCCCCCTTGTTCGCAAGCTCGAATTTTCCTAACTGCCCCTCTCTCCGGGCACCGGTAAAAGCCCCGCCCCGGTAACCAAAGAGTTCGGATTCGATCAGATCGCGTGGGATGGCAGCACAAGAAATAACCACAAAGGGTTCATTTTTTCTGTTGCAGGTTATGGATTGCCTGGGCGAACTACTCCTTGCCTGTGCCACTTTCACCAATAATCAATACTCTGGAGTTTGTCTTTGCGGCTATCTTAGCCATTTCTATCGGCTTTTTCAGCTCACGATTGTTGCCTTTGATATCTCTGAATTCATATTTAGCGTAATTGCCGCGAAGTCTTTTTGTAATATTTATCATGCGCGTTTTTTCAGCAATCTTGATAATCGCGCCGAAGGTATGGCCTGAAGCGTTCATGAGAGGATCAAGTGAGCATACATAACTCTTGTGACCGTTTGGACAGACGAAACTGATGACCTGGCCTGCGAAAGATTTTCTATTCTTGATCGCCTGAATAAGAGACATTTCCGGCTGAATGATTTCAGTCAGCCGTTTTCGGGAAGCCGTTTCAACGTCAAGGACCAACATTTCGCCGGCCGTCTTGTTTATACGAATGATGTCCAGATTGTTGTCGACACCGATGACCCCATCAGAAATGGCATTGAAAATCATAGAGATAATGGAGCTGAGACGTTGCTTTTCCGCCGTCAATTCCATTTCGCGCAGTCGGCCGTCGATCGTTTCCGCGGCAGCTATGACCAGTGCCAAGGTGTGCTTGTGCCTTCCGATAGACTTTCCTGACAGGGTTATGGCACCAATAATTTTCTCGTCGCGGTCTTTACTGATCCATTTTGAAACTGGCTCGATAATCAATTCGATTGTTTCAGAAAGGGAGGCAATATCTGCCCGGCCATGACCGGAGAAAACCGCTATCATTCGATATTCGGGGCTGTGGATCTGGGACCGCCCGGGTGTGGCTCTGCCTGTCCCGGCAGTATCGATATTCCTGATTACATGGGCAAGATTCGCGCGGGAAAAACCGATGAAGCCGCCAATATCATTCTCACCTGCAATCCCATTCCGGCCATCACCGGCAGGGC
>Ga0114931_10006790_pt1 | contig 14053 bp, 10 predicted proteins | sample 2SBtaG_FD_89579 | JGI IMG/M metagenome (GOLD analysis project Ga0114931, IMG submission 89579) | Deep subsurface microbial communities from Kolumbo volcano to uncover new lineages of life (NeLLi) - 2SBTROV14_V59a metaG | ecosystem: Environmental > Aquatic > Marine > Volcanic | place: Kolumbo...
GGAGAGGCCGTCGCGGCTGCGCAGGCGGGCGAAGGCTGCCTGGCGGCCGGTGACCAGCATGTGGGGGGAGCACTGGTGGCCGACGTAGAAGAGAAGCCGGTCGTGAGCGAAGTCGAAGCAGTAGTGGAGCGCCAGGGTGATCTCCACCACCTCGAGGTTGGAGGCAAGGTGGCCGCCGCTCTCGGCGACCTGGGCGCAGATCACCGCGCGGATCTCCGCCGCCAGGAGCTCGAGCTCAGCGAGGTCGAGGCGGCGCAGGTCCGCCGGGCCGTGGATCCCCGGCAAGAGCCGCGGCGGCGTCGCCCCGACCTGAAGTGCGGAGTCGGTGGCCTCGGGGGCTGAGTCCAGCGCGGGAACGGCGCCCGAGGGGTCGGCCGAGAGGTTGTCTCTCATCGCGTCCTCACTGAAAGCCAGTTACTCAGGGCGACGAGGGCATCCGCCCGCCCCCCGAGAGGGGCGAGGGCGTCCGCCGCTACCTGGTGGAGGCGGCCCACCTCCGCCTGGCTCGCCTCCAGGCCGAGCAGCGCCGGATAGGTGAGCTTGCCCTGCACCGCGTCGTGGTTCGCGTCCTTGCCCAGGTGGCCGGCGGTCTGGGTGACGTCGAGGATGTCGTCCACCACCTGAAACATGAGCCCGACCGCCTCGGCGTAGGCGGTGATCGCGGCGAGCACCGTTGCGTCTGCGCCGCCGCACATCGCCCCCATCCGGCAGGCGCAGCGGATCAGCGCCCCGGTCTTGTTGCGGTGAATCTGCTCCAGCCGGGCCATCGGGGCGACACCGGCGTCGAAATCCGGGAGAGTGTCGTAGACTTGGCCGGCGATCATGTTGTTGCTCGCGGTGGCGAGCTCGCCGCACAGGCGGCCGGCGAGGGAGGGCTCCGCGACCCGATCGACGAGGAGCTCGAAGGCGAGGCCGAAGAGGACGTCGCCGGCGAGGACCGCCATCGCCTCGCTGTCGCGCACGTGCAGGGTCGGACGGCCGCGGCGCAGGTCCGCGTCGTCCATCGCCGGCAGGTCGTCGTGGACCAGGGAGAAGGTGTGGACCATCTCCATCGCCGCCGCAGGCGCCATCGCCGCTGCCCGCTCCCCGCCCACCGCCTCGCAGGCGTAGAGGGTGAGGAAGGGGCGCACCCGCTTGCCACCGGCGAAGAGGACGTGGCGGACGGCGGAGGCGAGGTTGTGCGGCAGGGGGCGCGCCGCGAGCCACCCCTCCAGGTATCCCTCCACCTCCCGGGCGGTGGCGGCGAAGGTCTCGGCGACCGCCGGGCCGCTCACCTCGCCCCCTCCCCGCGGGGGGCCGGTCCCCTGACGATCGTGTCCATGGACGAGAGTAGACACACCAGATTCACCGTGCAAAACAGATTTTACCTCCTTGGAAGAGCGGGCAGCAATCACCGTGCCAGCGATGAAGCCACACCTCCACCCCAAGGAAAACAAGGAGTTGCCGGAAAGACAGAGGCTGGAAAGGGGGGCGGCGCACAGAATTGGTCGACCCGATCGCCGCACCTTACCCGTCCTGTTCCACCCTCACGGAGCTACCTCGGCCACCGCCCCGAGGAGCCGCTCCACGTCCGCGTCGCCGATCGCCCCCATGGTGGCGATGCGGACGATCTCCCCGGCCAGGGCGCCCTGACCGGCGTAGATCGTGAAGCCGCGCTGTTGCAGGTGGTCGTGGAGGCGCTCGTAGGCGAGGCCCGGCGGCAGGCGAAAGGCGGTGAGGACCGCAGAGGAGGCACCGTCGGGAAGAAGGGGGGAGAAGCCCAACCCCACCATCCCGGCGTGGACCCGCGCCGCCAGGGTGCGGTAGCGGGCCCGGCGGGCCCGCCAGCCACCTGCCTGCGCCAGCTCGTCGAGGGCCGCGTCGAGGCCGTAGGCCACCTGCACCGCCGGGGTGAAGGGGGGGATCCCCGCCTCCTGCGCCCGGTGGTAGGTGGCGAGGTCGAGGTAGAGGGTTCGCGCCGCCGCCCTCGCCCCCTCAATGGCCTCGTGACGGGTGACGACGAAGGCGAGGCCCGGCACCCCGTGGAGACACTTGTTGGCGCTCGCGGCGCAGGCGGTAACCCCCCAGCCGGGGAGGTCGAGCTCTTCGCCGCCATAGGAGCTCACCGCGTCCACCAGCAGGGTCGCCCCGCGGGCCGTACACACCGCCCCGAGGGCGGCGAGGTCGTTGAGCCGGCCGGTGGTGGTCTCATGGTGGACCAGCGCCACGTGGGTCGCCCCTACCGCCTCCACCGCCCGCCCCACCGGTGCCGCCTCCACCGCCGCCCCCCACTCGAGGGTGAGGGTCTCGCACGCAATCTCGTGGAGGCGGGCGATGCGCGAAATGCGCTCACCGTAGACGCCGTTCTCCACCACCAGCAGCCGCGCCTCCGGCGGGACCAGGGAGATGACCATCGCCTCCACCGCGGCGGTCCCCGAGCCGGTAAGGAGGATCGCCGTCCACACCTCCGGGTCGAGACCGTAGACCTCCAGGAGGTGGCCGCGGATGCGTGCCTGGAGCGCCGTGTACTCCGCTTCACGGTGGCACAGGTCCGGGCCGGTGAGCGCTCGGCGCACCGCGTCGCTCAGGGTGACCGGGCCGGGGTTGAGGAGGATCACGCCGCCACCCCGGGCAGGCGGCTGCCGATGTGGGCCATGAGCCGCGCCCGCACCTCCGGGGGGGTGATCGTCGGGCGCGGCAGCGACGCGGGGACGCCGGGGGCGATCTTCACTGCCGCGAAGCGCGGCCCCGTCTCGGCGGGACGGGCGAAGAGCTCGTTCACCACCTCCACCCCCGCCCCCTCGATCGCCCGCTCGTAGCCGCAGGCGGCGGCGACCCCGGCAAACGAGAGCGACGGCGAGACGGTCGCCTGACCACCGGTCGAGGCGTGCGCCTCGTTATCCAGGAGAATGTGAGTGAGGTTGGCGCCGCCGTAGGCGCCGAGGGTGGCGAGGTTACCCATCCGCATCAGCGCCGCGCCGTCGCCGTCCACCACCACCACCTGCAAATCGGGGCGGGCGAGGGAGAGACCGAGGCCGAGGGCGGAGGCGCAGCCGAGCGACCCCAGCATGTAGAGGTGGTTGGGACGATCGGCGAGGGCGTAGAGCTCGCGCCCGGTGTGGCCGGTGGAGGCGATCACCACGCTGCCGCTCTCCGGCGTCGCGTCGAGGATCGCGCCCAGGGCAGCGGTGCGGGTGGAACGCTCGGTCCCGTCGAGCCGCTCCGCCGCGGTCCGCGGCGGCCGGGCGGGCCACGGCGGCGGCGTGGTCTCCCCCTTGGCCACCGTCCCGCGCGCCATGACGAAGGCGTAGGGGCGCTGCTCCGCGGCCATGGCCGCCGCCGCCCGTGCCAGGGCGGGCGCCACCTCGCCGGCCTCGCTGGGGAAGGGGGCCCACGGCACCTCCATCGTCTCCAAGAGGCGGTGGATGATCCTGCCCATGAGGGCGTGCTGCGGCTCGTCCGGGATCCCCGGCTCGCCGCGCCAGGTAACCACCAGCAGGAGCGGAATGCGGAAGGTGTAGGTGAGGGAGGTGAGGGGGCTCACCGCGTTCCCCAGCCCCGAGTTTTGCAGCAGGACCGCCGCCTGCTCGCCGCCGAGGGTGAGGCCGGCACCGATCGCCACCGCATCCCCCTCGTTCGCTGCGGAGCAGTAGCGGAGGTGGTCGCCGCCGACCACCTCGTTGATGAACGGGGTGAGAAAGGAGCACGGCACCCCGGCATACCAGCGCAGGCCGCGCGCTCGCGCCGGGGTAAGAAAGTCGCTCGCGGTGATCATGGGGGGGAGTAGAAAGTAGAGGGTAGAAAGTAGAAAGGGGGCGGGTGGGATGACCTTACCCGTAGTGGCTGACTCACCCCGTGCCGTCACGGAGCACTGTTCGCTGTTTGCTGAAAGCTGAAAGCGATTCTCACCCCTTCCCGTGCGCGAAGTCCCCCGCCCGCGGCAGGTCTTCGAGCTGGTTCACGTCGAGCCAGTGGCCGTGGATGTAGTGGACCGCCACCGGGTACCCCGCCGCCACCAGGTGGTTGAGGAGATCGCCCATGGCGAGCCGCTTGCCGCCGGTTTGGGCAAGCAGGGTGTCGAGCCCCTCCAGCAGCCACTCCCGGCCGGCGCCACGCACCCGCAGCATGCCGATCCACCGCCCCTGGCCCCCCCCCTCCCCGTCGCCCCCGATGCGCGCCAGGCGCACCTCTTGGCGAAAGAGGGCGCGGTCGTCCGGGACGGAACAGAAGGCGCGATCGCGCGCCGGACCGCCGGGGGCCGAGTCCACCACCACCACCACCTCGCCCTCGGCATCGAGGAGGTCGCGGAGGATGTAGCTGCGGAAAAGGAGGTCGCCGTAGAGGATCACCGCATCCTCGCCGATCTGCTCGCGGGCGCAGGCGAGGGAGGCAAGCTCGCCGGTGGTGGCGTGGTCTCGGTTCACCCGCACCTCCACCCCGGGGAGGTCGATCGCCTCGGCGCGGTAGCCGGCGACCACGGTGGTCGTATGCACCCCCTGCCCCTTGAGCTCGTCCACCAGGCGGCGCAGCAGCGGCCGGCCGGCCACCTCGACCATCACCTTCGGCCGATCCTCGGTGACGCTCTCCAGGCCGGCGCCGCGGGTCGCCGCCAGGACCACCGCCGAGATCGGGGTGCGGCCGTGGTCGAGGTAGCGCGCCTCCGCCTCCTTGAGCTCCGCCGCCCCCTGGAGGCGGAAGATCTCCTTCACCGGCGCGATCCGATCCTCCACGTTCATCAGGGTCTCGTCCGTGTGGATCTCGCGCGCCACCGACTGCATGGCGGCGGTGGCGGCGCGCACCAGGTGGTTCGCCCAGATGACGACGCTGATCCCGGCCCTGCGGAAGACCTCGGTAGGGGTGGAGTAGTACTTGGTAGGGACGATCACCACCGGGCAGCGGTTCGCCCATTCGCGAGTGAAGGCGAGGATCTCGTCGGGGGTGGAGAGGCGCGAGTGGATGAGGATCGCGTCGGCGCCCGCCTGGTGATAGGCGGTGGCACGGCGGAGCGCCTCCTCCAGCCCCCAGCCGGCGATGAACGCCTCGCAGCGGGCGACAACGCAGAAGTCGGGGTCGCGCTGGCTGTCCTTGCCCGCCTCGATCTTGCCGCAGAACTCCTCCACCTCCGCCAGGGGCTGGCGCTCGCCGCCGATGAACGAGTTGGTCTTCGGGAAGAGCTTGTCCTCGATACACACCCCGGCGACGCCGCGCTGCTCCAGCTTACGGACCAGCCGCCGCATGTTGTTGAAGTTGCCGTAGCCGGTGTCGCCGTCCAGGAGGATCGGCAGGGTGGTGGCGTCGGCCATGAACTCCACGACCTCCACAACCTGGCTCCAGCTCGCCTCGTTGGAATCGCGCACCCCGAGCTGGGCGGAGATCGCCAGGCCGCTCGCCCAGATCCCGGCGAAGCCCGCCTCCTCCACGATCCGCGCAGAGAGGCCGTTGTGGGCCTCCATGAGGAACTCGAGGCGCGACGAGGCGAGCAGCGCCCGCAACCGCGCCGCCCGGGTCGGTGCTGTGGTCGGCTCACCCATGGCGCTCACCCCCTCGCGGTTCCGGTCGCGGTGCGAGGCGCGGCAGGATGTCGCGCTCGGCACGCGCCAGGTCCTCGGGGAAGTCGATCTCCAGCCACGGCAGGCCGGTGATCTCCTCGACGCCGAAGGGGCGCTCGCGCAGGAGGTCGCGCACCGCCTCCTCGTGCGGCGCCTCGGTCTCGCCGCGCGCCACATAGCCCCCGGCGATCTCCCCCAGGCGGCGCGCGGTCGCCTCGCTGAAACGGAAGAAGCCCACCGACTCGCCGCAGCCATCGTAGGCCAGGGCCCGGTCGATCTGCTTGCGCAGCTCCACCGGCCGGCCGGCGCGGAGACAGAGCTTCACCGGCTCGTCGCCCGCCTCGAAATCGCGGTCGAGGAGGCAGCAGTCGGCGTGCGGGGAGGCGACGAGGCGGGCCATGAGGCGGTGATCGTAGAGCACATCCGCGTCCATGAGCAGTACCGGGCCGCCGGCGCTCACCGCCTCGCGCACCGCCCACAGGGTGGTGACGCTGCCCCCACGGAAGTCGGGATTGGTCACCAGACGAACCGGCAGTGTTGGCGCCAGAGCCGCCACCGCGGCGCCGATCTCCTCGGCGCGGTGGCCGACGCCGATCACCACCTCGTCGATCCCACACCCGGTGAGGATCGCCAGGTGACGGGCGAGCAGGGTCTCGCCGCCGATCGACAGGAGGACCTTCGGCCGCCCGCCCCCCAGGCGGCTGCCCAGCCCCGCGGCGAGCAGGATCGCCCTCATCCCTCCACCTCCGCGCCGTCCGCCGCCTGGCGGCTCCGCTCCGCCACCGGCCAGGCGACGAGCCCCGGGAGGCCGAGGGCGAGCTCGCGGACCCGCTTCACCAGCGACACGGCGAGGGCGATCTCCGGGGTCAGGCCGAGCATCCGGCCGAGGAGGAGGAAGCCCCCCTCCTGCACCCCGAGGGCGCCGGGGACCGCGAAGGCGGAGGAGCGCACCGCCTGGCCGAGGGACTCCAGGATGATCGCCCCACCCCAGCCGACCGGGTGGCCGAGAAGGCGCAGGGCTAGCCACACCTCGCCGGCGCCGGCGATCCAGGCGGCAAGATGGAGGGCGGCGGAGCGCGCCACCGCCCCGCGGCCGCCGTAGAGGCGCACCACCTCCGCGTCGAGGGCGACGGCGCCGCCCACCCACGACAGCCACGCCCGCCCCCCCTCCCCCCCCCCCAGGAGGCGCGCCAGCAGGGGGAAGAGGCCGCGCCGCTGGGCGATGTAGAAGCCGAGCAGCGCGGCCGCGCCGAGGACGACGCCGGTGAGGACCTCGGTGGTCACCGCGGCGCCGCCGAGGCGGAAGAGGAAGAGCGCGAGGCCGAGGAGGGTGAAGAGGAGCTGGGTGAGGACGGTGAGGGTGAGGTCGACCACCACGGTTGCGCCCGCCTCCACGCCCGGCAGACCATCGCCGGCCACCAGGCGGGCGCGCACCAGGTTGCCGCCGATCTGCCCCACCGGCAGGAGGTTATTGACCGACTCGCCGATCCACCGTGCCAGGGCGACCGCCGGGAAGGAGAGGCGGCGAACTCGACCCAGCCCCCACCAGCCGGCGGTGTCCAGGGCGAGGGGGACGAGGTGAAAGAGGGTGACCCACGCCAGCCCCCACCCGGCCGCCGCCACCGCCGCGGCCACCTGGGTGCCGCCGTTATAGGCGATCAGGGCGACAAACAGACCGATGCCCACCGCCAGGGCGAGGTAGAGGGTGCGCTTCACGCCGCCTCCGGTGCGGTGTCACCCGCCGCCTTGCCGAGGAGGGCGGGGAGGACCAGGAGGGTGGCGGCCACGGTGAGGGCCACGCCTACCGCCAGGAGGAGCCCCATGGAGGCGGTGCCGCGGTGCGGCGAGAAGGCGAGGGTGCCGAAGCTGCACACGGTCGTCAGCGCCGAGTAGAAGACACCCCGCGCGGTGCTCGTCTCCAGCGGCCCGCCGCGCGCCGCCAAGCCGGAGCGCGCCCGATGGACCATGTGCAGACCGCTGTCGACACCGATCCCGAGGAGCAACGGCAGGGCGATGATGTTGGCGAAGTTGAACGGAATACGCAGGACCACGGTGGCCGCGCCGGTCACCACCCCGGCCAGCAGCAGGGGGGTGAGGACCAAAAAAGCGTCGCGCCGCGGCCGCAGGAGGAGGAGCAGGAGGAGGGTGATGGCGGCGAGGGCATAGGCGAAGGCGTGGCGAAAGGCGGAAACCACCGCCCTCCCCCCTTCGAGGTAGAGGACCGGCGGACCGGTCGCAGCGGGCGCCGCCGCCTGCACCTGGCGGACGAAGCGGCGCAGGGAGGTACTCTCGCGTACATCCTCGCGCGGCGCCACCTGGACGAGGCGGAGGTCGCCCGCAACCCACCGGGCGACCAGGGCCGGCGGCAGGTCGGCGCGGGTGACCGGCCGCGCCGACAGGGCCGTACGCAGGTGGGTGAGGGCGTCGTCGAGCCCCCCCAGGAGCCCCTCTTCCAGGGCCGCGACATCTCCGGCGGCGCCCCTCGGCGCCTCGCTCCAGCGGGCCAGGAGGGTGTCGATCGCCGCCGCCAGGCGGCGTCCCTCCGCCGCGCTCCCCACCCCCCCTTTCTGGCCGTCGAGGGCGCGATGGAGGCGGCGCAGGGCCGCCACCTCCACCGTCGTCGCCGGCGGCGCCACCACCACCCGGTCGCCGCCCAGCTCCGGGCCGAGGAGGAGGGCGATCTCCTCGATCGTGTCGAGCTTGTCCCCCTGATCGGTGGGGACGAGGTCGTCGAGGGTGGTGGCCCGCGCCACCGTGTCGAGGTGCTCCAGGCGGGCGGCGGTGGCCGCGGCCTGCTCGCCCCCCTCGGCGAGGACGGCGATGAACCACGGGGTGAGCTCCGGATCGGCGAGGAGGCGCTCGAAGGTGGCCACCGACTCGCACCCCAACTCCATCAGGTGGAGCGGGTTGTCGTCGAAGCGGACGAAGGGGAGGAGGGCGACGGAGGCGACGGTGACGACGGCGGTGGTCCACAGGACCGGCCGGCGGTGACACACCCCCACCCGCGGCAGACCACCTGTGAGGCGACCGAGGGAGAGAGGCTTGCGGGCTGCACGGCGCGGGGTGAGGGGGCGCAGGGCGACGAGGGCGGGCAGGAGGGTCAGGGTGGTCACCAGGGCGATGACCATGCCGCCGCCGGCGATGATCCCCAGCTCCGACACCCCGCGGTAGGCGGTGGGGACTAAGGAAAAGAGGCCGATCGAGGTGGTCGCGGTGCACACCATCAGCGCCCCGCCCACGTCGCCCGCCGCCCGCGCCATCGCCCCCCCCGCCCCTCCCCCCTCCCGGAGGACCTCGCGGTAGCGGAGGCCGAGGTGGATGGCGTAGTCGACCCCGAGGCCGATGTAGAGGATGGCGAAGGCGACGGAGATCATGTTCAGGTGGCCCACGGCCACCGCCGCGAAGCCACCGGTGAGGATGAGCCCCACCACCAGGGTGATGAGGGTCGCCACCACCAGACGCACCGAGCCCAGCCCGACGAACAGGACCACCGCCACCATTCCGAGGGAGAGGAGCCCCGCACGCACGGCGCCGCGCTGGACCGACAGGAGCTCCTCGTGGGAGAGGGCGACCCCGCCGGTGATCCACATGCGCGCCGGCCCGCCGCCGCCGAGGTGGAGGTCGCGCCGCAACCGGTGGAGGTGCGCCATCGCGTCGGCCGCCGGCAGGAGGGCGTGGAAGTCGAGGCGGGGCTGGACGATGACGAAGCGGCGGCGGCCGCGCCCCGTCCCCCCGCCACCCCCCATGAGCGCCTCCCACGACAGGCGGTACGGCCGGTGGTCGCGCACCGCCTCCACCCCGTCGGCGAGGCGACCCAGGAGCGGGGCGAGGTCGATCGCCTCCCCCTCACGCTCTGCATCGAGAGCCGCCACCACCATCGCCGAGAGGCCGCCCAGCGACCGATCGCGGGTGAGACGGCCGAGGAAGGGCTGCACCTCTGCCAGGCGATCGGCGAGGGCGTCGAGCTCGTCGGGCTCCAGATAGAGGAGGGCGCTGCGCTCGAAGTACGGCGAGCTTCCCGGCGCGTAGACCGAGGTGAAGAGGTGCGGCTCACCCTCCAGGCGGGAGGTGATCCGTTCCGTAGCCCGGCGTGCCGCCTCCGGGCCATCCCCCTCGATCACCAGGACGATCGTGTCCACGTACTGGGGGAAGGCGCGCTTGTACTGCTCGTAGGCGCGCAAGAAGGGGAGGTGGGGGGAGAGCATCTGGGCGGTGTCGGTGGAGATGGAGAGGCGACCGGCGGCGAACCGCCCGGCGGCGGTGGTCGCCACCACCACCGCCAACACCACCCACACCGGGTGGCGCGACACCCACCCCACCCACCGGGCGACGCCGCGCGCCAGGCGGCCGCCGGGGGTCACGCCACGCCTCCCGGGTCGAGGAGCGGCCCGGAGGCGATCGCCGCCAGGCGATCGAGACCCGCTACCGCCCGGCCAAAGGAGCGGCCGGTGGCGGCGACGGCGGGCCACAGGTGGGGATGGAGGAGGAGGCGGGCGACGCCGGCCGGGCGCAGGCGACCGTCGCTATCCACCGCCGCCACCGCCCCGGCGGCGACCGCCGCCCCGGCCGGGTCGGCGACCGCCCGCACCGCCAGGAAGGGGAGGTGGGCGGCGGCGGCCACCTGCGCCACCGCCACGCTCTCCATGTCGCACAGCGACGCCCCGGTGGCGCGAAAGAGGGTGGCCTTCTCCGCCACCCCGAGCACCGCCGTCGCCTCCGCCACCCGGCCGCCGGCGATCGGCAGATGGTCGGCGACCCCCTCCACCAGACGGCCCCGCCACCCCGCGTCCACCGGCCACGCCCGGCCGTCGACGGCGACCACCGCCTCGGCCACAACCACCGTCCCCGGTGCCAGCTCCGGGTCGAGGCCGCCGCCCGAGCCCCAGCTCACCAGGCCGGTGGCGCCGCCGGCCACCAGCCGCTGGGCCGCCGCCCGAGCGCGGTCGCGGCCCATACCCGCCAGACAGACCGTCCCGTCGCCGACCTGCACCGACTCCCCCGGCCGCAGGCGGCGACCGGCGAGCGGTCTCGCCTCCGCCGCCAGGGCGACCACCACCCCGGCGCCGCTCACCGCCCCTCGCCGGCAAGGTTCGCGTACCGCGCCAGGGCCCAGAGGGGGAAGTAGCGGGCGTAGCCGTGATACTTCAGATAGAAGACGCGCGGGAAGCCGGGGGCGGTAAAGCCGGGGTCGTGCCACAGGCCGTCGTCACCCTGGTGGTCCAGGAGGAAGGCGACGCCGCGCGCCACCGCTTCCGAGTGGAGCTCGCCCGCGGCCATCAGCCCGAGGAGCGCCCAGGCGGTCTGGAAGCAGGTGGAGGGGGCAGCCTCCTGCTCGCGGCCGGGGAAGTAGGAGCCGTTCGACTCGCCCCAGCCGCCGTCACCGTTCTGGCGGCCGCCCAGCCACGCGGCCGCGCGCCGCACCATGGGGTCGTCCGGTGGAACCCGCGCCGCCTCCAGCCCGGTGAGGACCGACCAGGTGCCGTAGAGGTAGTTGGTCCCCCAGCGGCCGAACCACGAGCCATCCGCCTCCTGCTCTGCGCGCAAGAACTTGAGGCAGCGGTCGCAGGCGGTACGGTACCGGTCGCCCCAGCGGCTCAGGAGGGTGAGACAGCGGGCGGTGACGTCGCTGGTGGGCGGGTCGAGCAGCGCGCCGTGGTCGGCGAAGGGGATCTCGTTCAGGTAGTGGCAGGTGTTGTCCGCGTCGAAGGCACCGAAGCCGCCACCCTTCGACTGCATCCCGGCGAGCCACGCGGCGGCGCGCGCCACCGGCGCATCGAAGCCACCGGCCCGGTCCATCGCCCACGCCACCACCGCGGTGTCGTCGAGGTCGGGGTAGTGGTCGTTCTCGAACTGGAAGGCCCAGCCGCCGCCGGGGAGCGCGGGGTGGGACTCGCGCCAGTCGCCCGGCCCGTCGAGGAGCTGCTCCTCGGCAAGCCAGGCGAGCGCCCGGGCGACCTCCCGGGTGGACCGCCCTCCGGCTGCCTCCTGCAGGGCGAGGCAGGCGAGCCCCGTGTCCCAGATGGGGGAGTTGCACGGCTGGCAGTACGCCTCCGCCTCGCCACGCTCCACCACCAGATCGAGGATCGCCTGGCGGGCGGTGGTGCGCAGGGGGTGGTCCGGCGGGTAGTCGAGGAACGAGAGCGCCTCGTGGGCATTGACCATCGCCGGGAAGATCGCCCCGAGGCCGCCGCGACCGTTGAGGCGCGCCACGAACCACTGCTCCGCCGCCTTCGTGGCGCGGGCGCGCAGCCACCGGGGGATGAACCGCTCCACCGCCCGGCCGATGCGATCGATCACCAGAAAGAGGTAACCGAGCCCCGAGGCGCGGGAGAAGTAGCGCGCCCGCTCCGGCGCGCTGCGGAAGAGCTCGCGCACCCCCACCCCGGTGGGGTTCACCGCCTCCACCTTGTGGCTCACGAGGATGAAGAGGGGAACCATCACCGTCCGCGACCAGTAGGAGACCTTGCTCAGATGAAAGGGAAACCAGCGCGGCAGGAGCACCGCCTCCACCGGGATGAAGGGGACGGCGCGCCACGGCACCTGGTGGAACTGGGCGAGGGCGATACGGGTGAAGACATTCACCCGCTCCGCCCCGCCCGCCGCCCGGATCGCCGACCGCGCGGTCGCCATGTGCGGCGCCGCCGGGTCGTCGCCGGCGAGCTTGAGGGCGTAGTACGCCTTCACCGAGCAGGACAGATCGAGCTCGCCACCGAAAAACAGCGGCCAGCCGCCGTGGCCCTCCTGGTGACGCCGGAGGTAGGCGGCGAGGCGCGCCTGGAGCCCAGCGTCCACCTCGTCGGTGAAGTGCATCCAGAGGATCGTCTCCGCCGGGATCGTGCAGTCCGCCTCCAGCTCGAAGGACCAGTAGCCCGTCTCCGCCTGAAGGGTGAGGAGAGCGTCGCGACCACGCGCCACCGCCTCGTCGACCGACCCCAAATCGGGGGCGGTGGCCGGGGCGGCGGGCGGCAGGAGGAGCTCCGTCTCCATGGTCAGTCGGTGGGGTCGGGCGATCGCGCAGGATCAGGTGACGGCGGGTGCGGCAGGGAGGATATCCGGGATCGGCCCCAGGCCGCGCACCAGGAGGGCGAAGAGAGCGCGCAGGGCGGCGTTGGAGCCACCGGCGACGCGGCTGGTAAGGATCGTCGCCTTGACGCTCCGGTGGGTGATCTTCACCTGAGCGCCGCGGCTGAAGCCGGGGTTGCGGTGGATCTTGCGCAGGGTCAGCAGCGCCATGCCGATCGCCCAGAGGCAGAAGTTGCGGAGCCCGCGCTCACGGGCGGGAATCAAGGTGACGTAGGTGACCGCGTTGCGCAGGTGGGCGAGGGCGATCCCCACCAGCTCCTCGATCCCGGCGGCGAAGGCGGCCCGGTCCACGCCACCGTCGAGGTCGCCGGCGAGGTCGGCGAGCTCCACCCCATGGCGGGCGAAGAGGTCGCGCGGCAGCCAGCAGGCGCCGCGCCGCCGATCGTCCCACACGTCCTTGAGGATGTTGGTCATCTGTAACCCCTGGCCGAAAGAGAGCGCGAGGGTGGCGAGGCGCTCCTGGTGGCGGCCGAGCTCCGGCGAGTAATCGCAGAAGAGGGTGGTAAGCATCTCCCCCACGCAGCCAGCCACGTAGTAGCAGTAGCGGCCGAGCTCCGCCACATCCGCCAACCCCGCCGGGCCGCCCTCCTCGTAGATCTCCATTCCGCGGCACATCACCTGGATGCAGTGGCACAGGGCGGCGCGCTGGACCGGGGAGAATGCGTGGGTGAGGGAGACCACAATGGCCGTATGGGCTACCAGCTCCCGCTCCGCCTCCAGGGTGGAGCCGGTGAGGAGGGGGACGAGCTCCGCGGCGAAGGGGTCCGCCGCCGCCTCCCCCTCCACCACCCGGATGAAGCGGTCGTGAAACTGCCGCTTCAGTGCCGGCTCCAGCCCCTCCTCGTCCTCAATCGTGTCGGCAATCCGGCACAGGAGGTAGCCGTTCGCCACCGCCGGGTAGAGGGGCGGCGGGAGCTGCGGGATGGTGAGGGCGAAGGTCCGCGAAACCCCCGGGAGGATCGCATCCTGATACCGCTCGGCCGCGGCGGAGGTCCTCTCCTCCGCCCCGATCGGGAAGGCCACCGGCGACGCCATCACGCGAGTCTACGGGCGGTGGCGGAGGCGGGAAAGCGGCACGGCGCCTGGTTTGCAGCCGCGAGGTTCGGGGTCACGCATGCGCGGATGCGTCGTTCAGCAGACCTGTTGCTCCAACCCTCCTGGTTCCAAGAAAAGTTACGACACAGCGAATGCCGAACCCCGAGAGTGACCCCAAGCGCTCCCTGTGTCTTCGCCGCCGGAGGCGGTAGGGTCGCCGCCACCCCCTCCCGGAGCCTCTCATGCACCTCTCCTTCCACGGCGCCGCGCGCAACGTCACCGGCTCCTGCCACCTGGTCGAGGCGGCGGGCAAGCGGATCCTCATCGACTGCGGCCTCTACCAGGGGGGACGCGAGCTCCACGAGGAAAACTCCGAGCCCTTCGGATTCGAGCCGGAGGCGATCGAC
>Ga0114931_10006791_pt1 | contig 14053 bp, 8 predicted proteins | sample 2SBtaG_FD_89579 | JGI IMG/M metagenome (GOLD analysis project Ga0114931, IMG submission 89579) | Deep subsurface microbial communities from Kolumbo volcano to uncover new lineages of life (NeLLi) - 2SBTROV14_V59a metaG | ecosystem: Environmental > Aquatic > Marine > Volcanic | place: Kolumbo...
CACCGGGAAACGCGGTGTCGAGGACTATCGCGTGATCGTCCCAGGTCAGCGAGACATCGCCCGGCGACGCCACGTCGGGGCCGATACGGGTGGCGTCGATGGTCGCCGTGGATGGGTGCGTCCCCGATGCGACAACGCCGTCGATCGAGACGCTCGCGGTGCCGCCGAAACCAGCTGCCCGGTACTCGACCATGATCTGGGAAAACGTCGGGCACGCCGCCACCGTGGCCCCGGCCGGGCTGGCGGCGACGGTGATCAAGCCGGTGCGTAGCTCGAGGCGTCGATCGAAACGCAGGATGAGCTCCAGTGCCGCCGAGGTGCCCGACATCCAGGCGCGAATGCGCCGGCCGCTGGCCGGCGCGGTGTCGACGCAGGCCCAGATGCCATCGGTGAAGGTGGCACTGGCGGTGCTCAGCCCGGTCTCGACGAATTCTACCGCTCCTGAGGTGGCGGTGGTCTCGAGTCCGAACGCGCCGCCGCCGGCGCGGTGGGTGGTCGATCCACTCGGCGAACCGGTAGCGACGTAATCGCCTGGCCCGGCGCCCTCGAAGCCGTTGAATCGGTCGACCGCAACCGAGGGCAGGGCGGCTGCGCTGATGGCGGCGAATGCCAGCAGGCTGACCAGGAGCATTCCGAGATTGAGAAGCATCACGCGCCAGGGGCTCGCTCAGATGAAGCAGGAACCGGTGGGTATCCGATTCGACGGACGTCTTCGACAGACGTCTTGGACAGACGCCACGGCCACGTTGACTTCGACCTGATCGCTTTGATAGCTAGAACGGCTTGCCTGCGCAAGCGCAGCCGAGCAAACCGATGAAAACGTGGACACGCGCAGTAAACGGCCTTTCAGCGCCACTTCGGTGTCTCCTGTTTCTTGCGAATTGGCATCACACGACCTCCCGCGCGGCGCCCTGAGCCATCCTCGCGCCGGCGCGCGCTGTGTTCAAGAGTGATTGCTAGAGTGAATGGCCAGAGTGAGTTGCAACAGCGAACTGCGAGATGGACGGGTCTGTTGAATGAAAATCCCCTCGGTCAAAGGGTTCCACGATGTTCTCCCGGCGGAGAGCGCGCGTTGGGCGAATCTCGAGGCGAGTGCGCGCGGAGTATTCGAACACTACAACTTCGCGGAGATTCGGCTGCCCGTCGTCGAGCGGGCCGATCTTTTTCGTCGATCGGTGGGCGAGACCACCGATATCGTAGAAAAGGAGATGTACGCCTTCGCGGATCGCGACGGTACCGACCTGACCCTGCGTCCGGAAGGTACTGCGTCGGCGGTCCGCGCCTATGTCGAGCATGCGATGCAGTCCACCGAGCCGGTCACCAAACTCTTCTATTTCGGTCCGATGTTCCGGCGCGAACGGCCGCAGCGAGGCCGATTGCGGCAGTTCTCGCAGATCGGTGTGGAGGTCTTCGGTCGCGACGATCCGGCGATCGATGCAGAGATCCTCGTGCTCCTGTCCGATTTGCTGCAGGCATTCGGCATCGAGTCGGCGACCATCGGAGTCAACACCTTGGGGTGTGCGCAGTGTCGCCCGGGATTCCGCGAGGCTCTGGTGGCGTGGGGCGAGAAGCATCGAGATGAGCTGTGCGGCGATTGCCAACGGCGATTGCAGCAAAACCCGCTGCGGCTCCTCGATTGCAAACAGAAACAATGCACGGCGCTGCGCGACAGCGCGCCGCGCATGCTCGATCACTGCGACGCGCAGTGCCGCGAGCATTTCGAGCGGGTGTGTGGCCTGTGTGCCGCACAAGGCGTCGAGTTGACGGTGCGGCCCTATATGGTGCGCGGGCTCGATTACTATTGTCGGACCGCTTTCGAAGTGGTCGCCAGCGGTCTCGGCGCGCAGAACGCGATTGGCGGTGGCGGCCGATACGACGGGTTGGTTCGTTCTCTCGGCGGTCCTGCCGTCGGCGGTATCGGCTTCGCGCTGGGTATGGAGCGACTGGCTCTGGTCCTCGAAGCGCAGGGCGTCGAGGCGGCGCAGCCGGTGCCGGAGTTCTATGTTGCGCCGATGGGGGAGGCGGCGGAGACGGCGGCCTTTCTCCTGACCCATCGCTTCCGCGCGGCCGGGGTGCGGGTGGAGATGGACTCGGGCAGCAAGAGTCTCAAGAGCCAGATGCGGCGAGCTGGCAAGCTCGAAGTGCCGTACGTGATCATCATCGGCGAGGACGAGGTCGCCGCCGGTAGCATCACCGTGCGCGACATGCGAGCGCGGTCGGATCGGCGCAACGTCGCCGGTATCGGTACCGAGGTGGGCGCGTTGCGTGCGGCCCTGGCAGCGGAGGAACGAGCGTGAAGCTGGACGAGTTGGCAGAGTGGCAGCGCAGCTGCGAGTGCGGTGCCCCGCGCAAGGCGGACATCGGCCGCGAGGTTGTGGTCATGGGATGGGTTGACGGCCGGCGCGATCACGGTGGTGTCGTGTTCATCGATTTGCGTGATCGCAGTGGGATCCTGCAGGTGGTTTTCAACCCGGAGGAGAGTCGCGCCGCGCACCAGGTTGCCGGGGATATTCGGGGTGAGTACGTCATCGCCGCGCGCGGGACGATCCGCCAGCGCCCACCGGAAACCCTCAACACCAGCCTCGCCACCGGCGAGGTCGAGGTGATGGCAGAGGAAGTGCGCATTCTCAACGAGGCCGAAACGCCGCCGTTCGTCATTGAGGACGGTACCAAGGTCGCCGAAGCGACCCGCTTGAAGTATCGCTATCTCGACTTGCGGCGACCGGAGATGCTGGAGAAATTGCGGTTCCGCCACCGGCTGACCAAGAGCATCCGCGACTATCTCGACGATGCCGGCTATGTCGAGGTGGAGACACCGGTGCTGACCAAGAGCACGCCGGAGGGCGCGCGGGATTATCTGGTGCCGAGTCGGGTCAACCTGGGGAACTTCTTCGCGCTGCCGCAGTCGCCGCAACTCTTCAAGCAGCTCTTGATGGTCGCCGGCATCGACCGCTATTTTCAGATCGTCAAGTGCTTCCGCGACGAGGACTTGCGCGCGGATCGGCAACCGGAGTTCACGCAAATCGACATCGAGGCGTCGTTCATCACGCCCGAGCGTATCTACGAGCTCGTCGAGGGGCTGCTCGAGGTCGCTTTCGCGGTGCAGGGGCTGGCGATCGAGACACCGTTCCCGCGTATGACCTACGCCGATGCGATCGGTCGCTACGGCATCGATCGACCCGATACGCGATTCGGGTTGGAGCTCGCCGATGTGACCGATTTGCTGCGCACGGCGGAACTGAGGGTGTTTCGCCAGGCGGCGGAGAGCGGTGGATTGATCAAGGCCCTGGCCGTTCCCGAGGGCAGTCGTCTGTCGCGCAAGGACCTCGATACCCTGCCTAACGAGGTGGCGCAGTTCGGCACCAAGGGGATCGCCTGGGCGCGCATGACGCCGGACGGATGGCAATCGCCTATCGCCAAGTTCCTCAGCGACGAGCAAAAGAAGGGCGTCGAAGTCGCGACCGGAGCCGAGGTCGGCAGCGTCGTGATGTTTTCCGCCGACAAGGCGAGGGTCGTCAACGACTCACTGGCGCACTTGCGGGTGACCCTTGCCGAGCGCCTGGGGATGATCCCGCACGACGAGAACGCGCTGGTGTGGGTGACCGATTTTCCGCTCTTCGATTACTCGGAGGAGGAACAGCGCCCGGTAGCGATCCACCATCCGTTCACTGCGCCGCGCGACGAGGACCTGGACAAGCTCGAGAGCGATCCGCTGAGTGTCCGCTCGCGCGCTTACGACGTTGTCTGGAACGGTACCGAGCTCGGTGGTGGCAGTATCCGTATCCATCGGACGGATGTGCAAAAGCGGGTCTTCCAGCAGCTCGGAATCGGTGAGGAGGAGGCGCGTTCCAAGTTCGGCTTCCTGCTCGATGCGTTGTCCTACGGGGCGCCGCCGCACGGTGGCATCGCGCTCGGGTTGGACCGCCTGGCGATGCTGCTGTCGGGCGGGAGCTCGATTCGCGAGGTCATCGCCTTTCCCAAGACACAGCGGGCGGTTTGTCCGATGACCGAGGCGCCGAGCGAGGTCAGTCCGCGGCAGCTGCGCGAGCTCGGATTGAAGATCGATGCTTAACGTCGCTGCGCGGGGCGGGATGCGCGAAGTCGCCGGGTGGGGACGCGTGCTCGCGGTGACGGCGGCGTTGGCCGTTGCTGGCGGTTGCAGTACGTTCAAGCTGGGTTGCGACGACAGCCCGACGGCCGCTGTCGAGCTCATCGCCGTGTATCCGATCCGCGAGGTGCCGAGTGCGGAAGATGGGACCGCGGAGCGCCCGATCCTCGACACGCATGCGGGGCGCGCGGTGACGGCGCAGATTTACGGTTGGCTCTCCGAGCAGGTACGCTACCGTTTTGTCCCGGATCTAACGGTCGAAGAATTCGTCGACGAGATCTCGGCCCCCGATCCCGTCGAGGCGGCGCGCCAGCTGGCGCGCGCCAGCGGCGCCGGCGCGGTTCTCTTCGGCGCAGTCTACCGGTTCCAGGACCGGGTCGGGACTCGCTACGCCGCGTCGCAGCCGGCCAGCGTGTCCTTCGATCTGGCGCTGTATACGACGGCCGCAGACGCGGTGGTATGGACTGGGCAGTTCGATCGCACGCAGCGCGCCCTGAGCAGCAACTTTCTGGACATCTGGATGTTCTGGAGGGCCGGGCCGCACTGGTTCTCGTCGCGCGAGCTGGCGCGGCTCGGGGTCGAGAAACTTCTCGCCGAGATCGACTGATCGGACGCCTGATCGGACGCTTGGACGCCGCTCTCCGGTCACCGCGACGGCGGCTCCGAAATTAGTCGCCGCTGGCCTTGGAGGCGCGCTCGCTCGCGCGGAACAGGTCGGTGAAGCTGACGTCGGCCAACGGGAGTGCGACCAGGCCCTGCGCGAGCAGTGTCAGAAACTGAATCGCGTTGAGCACCAGGCCGTAGGCCAGCGCGTCGGCTCGGGGAACGTCGAAAATCCCCAGCGCTAGGATGCAGGCGTACTGGTAGGGGCCAAACATGCCGGGAACGTTCGGCAGCGCGGTGCCGAAGCCGATGAAGATGAAGACGACGACGGCGGCGCTGAACGGAACGTCGAATCCGAATGCCTGGATCGCCGCCCAGCTCGACAGGATGGGTAAGAACCACAGTGCCAGTGACACCAGGAACACGCCGAGGAGAAGTCTTCGGTCGGGCAGGATGCTCATGCCCGCGACAATGCTGGTGACCACACGCTTGACACCGGACGCGAAGCGCTCGGGTAGGCGATCCATGACCCAGCGATCGACGAAAGCTTCACCGCGCCACCACAGCAGCAGGACCAGGACGACCAGGATCACGGCGGCGACCGCCGGGAACGCCGCCCCCTCGCGAACCCAATCGGGCAAGCTGTCTACCAGGAGTAGCCCGCTCAGGATGTAGAGGAGGATGACCACCGAGTCGAACGTCTTTTCGATGACCAGGTTGCCGACGACGTTGGCGAATGACACCGAAGATCGGCGCGACAGGAGCCACGGCCGCACGACTTCGCCGAGGCGTGCCGGAAACAGGTTGATCGCGAAGTATGCCACCGCGGTGACTACCCAGAGGCGGCCGTACGGAATGCGCTCGAGCGGCCGCAGCTCGAGTTGCCATCGCCAGGCGCGAAAGATCATGATCAGGAAGCTGATGCCGATCGCGGCGGCGATCCACAGATAGCGCACGCGCGAAAACGCGGTTCCGAGGTCGTCGAGAGAGACGTCGCGGAACGCGAGATAGAGGAAGATCGCACTGACCGCGATACTCAGTGCCAGGTTGAGGGCTCGGCGGTTTCGCATCGCCACACTTTGCCATACCGGCGTCGCCCGGCAAGAGATGTCGCGGGCCGGCGCCGGGTGCCGGAACTCGCTCGCGGGTCGACCTGCCCGGAGACCGAGGCTCCAGCCGCGGTTGGCCGGGGCGGCGGTGTCTGCTTTAGTGTAGGTGGGGGGCGCGGTGTTCGCGTGTCCGACGACGGCGACCGGTGGAGTCCGATGGGGGCGAGGGGAGCGAACAGGCGCAACATTGAGCGACGCCGGGAGCAACTCCGGGGTTTTGCCTCCGACCGCGGTGGCCAGCTCATCGTCGTCAGCAACCGCCTGCCGTTCATTTCCGAGAAGAAAAAGGGTCGGATGCGGTTCAAGCGCTCGCCGGGCGGGTTGGTGGCGGCGTTGGATCCGGCGCTGTCGCGGCGCGGTGGGGTTTGGATCGGCTGGCCCGGGGCGGAGACGGAGGACGCGGCGTCGGCCGCAGAAATGGTCCCGGCGGTGCGCAGCTCGGACAAGGTGCGCTACCGGGCGGTGCCGCTGTCGCGGCGTGAGGTGGCGGCGTACTACGGGGCGTTCTCCAATCGCACCTTGTGGCCTCTATTGCACTACTTCCTGGCGCGCACCGAGATCCACAACGACAGTTGGGAAGCCTATGAGCGGGTCAACGAGAAATTCGCGCGCGCCGCGGTTGAGGAGAGCACCTCGGCCGACCTGGTATGGATCCACGACTACCAACTGATGCGCATGGCGCGCTACCTGCGCCGCATGGCTCCGGATCGACGGGTAGCCTTTTTTCTCCACATCCCGTTCCCGTCGTACGACGTATTTCGGATTCTTCCCTGGGCGCGGCACTTGATGCGCGGGCTGTTGTCGTGCGACCTGATTGGCTGCCAGTCGCAGGAACACGCCGACCACATCATGAGCTGTGCCGAGCAGCTCCTCGGCGCCACGGTCGATCGCGGCCATGGCGTCGTCTTCTTCGAGGGGCGGCCGACCGCGGTCCAAGCGCACCCGATCGGCATCGACTTCGAGCTGTTCCAGCGATTGGCTGCGAAGGCAGTCGGGGCGGCGCCCAGCCCGAGCGATCCACTGGAGATTCTCTCGGTGGACCGTCTGGACTACACCAAAGGGATTCTCGAGCGGCTGCGGTCGATCGAAGTCTTCTTCGAGCGATACCCCGAATACCGGCGTAAGACGGTATTTGTACAGCTCTGCGTGCCGTCGCGAACGGCGGTGCAGGAATACCAGGACCTGAAACGCCAGGTCGACGAAGCTGTCGGGCGTATCAATGGTCGCTTCTCCGACGGCGGCTGGGCTCCCATTCGCTACCTGGTGCGTTCCGTCAATCAGCAAACCCTGGTGGCGCTCTACCGCAGCGCGCGGGTCGGACTGATCACGCCGCTGCGCGACGGGATGAACCTGGTCGCCAAGGAGTATGTCGCGGCGCAGAGTGAAAGCCGAGGGGTGTTGATCCTTTCGGAACTGGCGGGAGCGGCGGAGGAGATGAAGGAGGCGGTGCTCGTCAATCCCTACGATGTCGAGCAGGTGGCGTCGGCAATTCACCGGGCGCTGGTGATGCCGGGAGCGGAACGCCGTTCGCGCATGTTGGCGCTGCGCCATCGGGTCAGTGTCGGCAACGTGCAGAGCTGGGTGCACCGATTCGTCGCCAGCGCCGAGGACGCGGCGGACCGTGCCGGCGACGAGTCGAGGGTGGAGAGTCGCACCGACATCGTTCGCCGCAAGTTGCACCCGTGGCTGTCGAAGCGCCCGATGGCGGTCCTCTTCTTCGATTACGACGGCACTCTGACGCCGATCGTCAAGCGACCCGAGCAGGCGGTTCTATCGGTCACCGGCCGACGTTTGCTGCGCCGCGCCATGCGAACGCCCAACCTCGACGTGGCGATCGTCTCGGGACGAGCGCTCGGCGATATCAAGCGGATGGTCGGGATCCCCGGGCTCACCTATGTAGGTAACCACGGATTCGAAATCGAGGGACCGGGGATCGAGTTCCACCACGATGCCCTGCAGGTGTACCAGGGAGCCGTCGAGTCGGCGTCGCGCGATCTGCGCGAGATTCCTGTCGACGGGATGTGGGTCGAGCGCAAGGGCGCTACCGTTACGGTCCACCTGCGCGAGGTTTCGCAGGACGAGTGCGGTGCCGCGGAGAAGCGGGTCGCGGCGGTGCTGCGGCACCACAAGCTGCGCGTGACCACCGGCAAGCGCATTGTCGAGGGGCGGCCACCGATCGACTGGAACAAGGGGTACGCGGTTCTGCACGTTCTGGCGCTGCGCCACGGCGTCGACTGGATTTCCAAGGTCCGGGCGTTGTACGTCGGTGACGATGTGACCGATGAGGACGCGTTCCGCTCCCTGCGCGGCATGGGACGTTCGATTCGCGTCGGTCCGGCGACCCACACCGAAGCGGATCTGACCTTGCCCGACCCCGCCGCCGTGATCGAGTTGTTGGGGTGGCTGGCGAGCGGCGCCTTCGACGTCGATCGGGTGTGAGAGCGACCCGCCGGCCGCCGCGCCGACAGCTATCCGATGAGCACGCCCGGGTTGAGGATGCCCTTTGGGTCGAGCTCGCGCTTGGCGGCGCTCAGGGCGCGCGCGAACACCTCCGGTCGCTGCCGGTCGTACCACCGCCGGTGATCGCGTCCGACGGCGTGGTGATGGGTGATGGTGCCGCCGTTGGCGAGGACCGCATCGGCGGCGGCGTGTTTGATCTCCGCCCACTGCTCGAGCTGTGAATCGGGTCTGCTCGGCGCGATGATGGAGTAATACGGAGCCGGGCCGTCGGGATAGGCGTGGGTAAATCGGCAGGTGACGCTGCCGCCGCCGCAGATTTCGTCGACCGCCTTCTGGGTCGCGCCGGTGACGGCGGCGTGGAACTGCGGGAATCGATCCCAGGTGATGGCGCTCTCGAAGGTTTCGCTGATCATTCCCATGGCGACCAGGGCGTCGCGCAGATACGGCGCGCCGAGGAAGGTACTGCGCCACGCCCCCGCCGCGCCGCCGCGCGCGCCTTCACTTCTCTCGACTGTCACGACCGCGTCGGCGGGCACGTCGCCGCCGTGATCGCGACAACACTCCACGGCTCTCGCCATCCACGGGTCGAGGGGATGGTCGGCGGACTCGAAGGCGACCAGTAGAACCGCCCGGCTGCCATCGCCGGCTCCGGCGGTCTGTGCCTCGCCGGCGTCGAGGAGCCGGCAGTTCGATGGATAGAGCCCCGCCTGGGCGATCGCCCGCACGGCCTCCGCTGCGGTCGCGAACTCCTCGAAGGTCACGGCCGTACTCGCACGGAAGCGGGGTCGGTCCTGCAGGCGCATCCAGGCTTCCGTAATGATTCCGAGGATCCCCTCGGATCCGATGAAGAGACGGTCCGGACTGGGGCCCGCGCCGGAGCCGGGGAGGCGGCGCGATTCGAGTGTGCCGCTTGGGGTGACCACGCGCAGCGATTCGACGAAGTCGTCGATATGCGTGTGGAGCGTCGCGTAATGTCCGCCGGAGCGTGTCGCGATCCAGCCGCCCAGCGTCGAAAACTCGAACGACTGCGGAAAGTGGCGCAAGGTGTATCCGTGCGGCCGTAGCTGGTCTTCGAGGGCGGGTCCATAGACGCCGGCTTGGATCCTGGCGGCGCGCGAGGTTTCGTCGATCTCGAGAACCCGATCCAGCTTGCCGAGGTCGATCGACAGCACCGGCCGGTACTCGTCGCCCGGTGCTTCGGTGCCACCGACCACGCTCGACCCGCCGCCATAGGGAATCGCAACCACGTCCTCGCGCGAACACCAGTCGAGCAGGTCGATTACCTGATTCTCGTCGGCTGGGAACGCAACCAGATCTGGTGGGTTGTCGTAGCAGCGGCGGAAGGCGCGCACGATGTCGGAATAGGACTTGCCGTAGGTGTGCCCGGCGCGATCGTAGGTCCGCGCCGAACAAATGCTGGCGAGAGCCCCGGGTGGCTCCAGCCGCGGCTGGCGCAACGACAGATCGGACTCGCTGGGCGGACGCTGTATCTGGACGTCCTCGATCGAGAAGCGCTGCGCCAGGATCTCAGCGATTTTGACGTGTTGTTCGGCGGTCGGGCCTTCGTTCTCCCAGCCCCATCCCCAAAACTTGCGACGGCGTTCACTCATCACTGCCTCATACAGAGAAGCGGCACCGCCCGTCCACCTAGCCCGAAACTCGCTTCGCTCGTAGGCTGAGGCACGGGCAAAGGCTCAGGCTGAGGAGGGTGGCTGCTACGCGACGATAGTCGACGATTTGTCACTGAGCTACGAGCCAATAGCCAATAGCTAAGAGCTGTTTCTCCTTTGAATGATCCGGCGGCACGCCGGTGGCCGTGCTAGCCCGAACTATTCATGAATTTCGTGCTGATCCAGCTTGAAACCGTTGCTGCACAAGGACCCCCATGCGCTTTTCCAGGCACCGCAGAAACGACACTGTGTCCATCTTCCGATTCGGGTCCGATGCTCAATGATACTCGCGCGCTTGAGCTCGCGGGGCTTCCTTCAATCCTCTGAATTTTCCAGGCTGGCAGGCCAAGCGGCAGGCGCAGGCAGTCGATCGCAACACTGCAGGTTCTTGCGCCAGCGGTACTCCCGGGCTGCAGGTGTTTGCACGGTGATGTGCGCCGAATGCAGGTCGACCGTGTCGTCTCGAGCCAGAAGGCGCCGTAAACTCTCCGTAAGTCGCAGGTTTGCGCGAAAAATTGTCGCAATGAGTCTGCCGCGGCCGAATTTTGGGTTCCTGAGTGGCTTTCGGCCCCAGGTGTGAGGTTGGCCAGCCGAAAACGATGCTGAACCTGCAATTTTCGCAACGCCCGATGGGCGGGAAGAATTGGGGGAAATGCCTGATCTGGCAGGAAACGGGAGCGATATGGCGTCTATACGTGTGCGGATGTCGTGGTCGGCGCGGTTCTAACGTTCGTTGGCGTGAATCCTGCAGACATTTATCCTGATAAATTTCGGTTCTCAATGGAGTGGGCCTAGTGGTAGTGGGTGAGAATTCTGAAAGGTGTCGAGGATCGATTGGCTGATACGGCAAGTGGGTGAAGAGTGTTGCAGCGGCCGGAGGGCTCGGCACAGCGAAAGTGGGGAACTCAATGAGGGCAGACAAGGAGGAACTGGTGATGAGAAAGAACGGGAGTTGGAATGGCGTCGGCGTGTCGGTTGCGTTGGCGGCGGTGATGAGCGTCGCGGGTCCAGCTTGGGCGGGTGTCGTCGACAGTCCGCTGCCATTGCTTTTTACGGCCAAAAAGACTCAGCACGTGTTCACGGTGCCGGGGGTGATCAAGAACAACAACTTGGAAACGTTGTTCCTGTGCACGTCGCTCCAGCCCGTGGGCGTCGTCTTCGTAGGCGTCGAAGTGTTCGCGGCCGCTAGCGGCGCGCCGCTCAACGACGTGTCGTACAATGCGGCGCTCAACATGACAGGCGACGGCGTCGAGTCGATCAGCCCGGGAGAAACGGCGACGATCGCGACAGGCAACTTGGTCGCGTTCCACGAAGACGAGGTGATCGACACGCTCGGGCCGGCGAGCGTGCGGAACGGGTCGGCGCGGATCGTTGCCACATCGAAGAAAATTGCGTGCTCGGTGATGGTAGCCGACGAGTTGAACGATCCGCCGAGCTCGATGTCCGCGCTGTCGGTGCTCTCGAAGAAGAAGCAGAAGGGCGACTGAGCCGGTATTGTGTCGCGTCGTGGTGTGGTCTGAGCGGCCGACCCGAAACTTGGAGCTTTTCAGCCTCAGTTTCATCCGCGCGAGCGGTCCGGCGCAGCCGGTGTCCCGCCTGATCTGGATTTTCCGGCCGCTCATGCCGGTTCTTGGGGCAAAGGCTCCGGTGTCGTGGCAGCGGTGCCGGGCGCGGTCCGGCGGCGTCCGGCGGCGTGGCCACCTCGCCCCGGTCATGGATGCGATGAGAGTGTGCGAGATGTTCGTTTTTGCATGGTGGGGAGTGGGTCGATGCTCGGCGTGCGACTGAGTCTGTCATGCCTGTTGGTTGGGGTGGTTCTCTTCGATCCCGGCGTCGCGCGTGCGGCGGTGGCTACAACCCCGTTGCCGGCGTTCCCCGACGGGGCGGAGAGTGTCGAGTTGGGCGTGTACAGTGGCTTGGTCAAACGTCTGCGTCTGCAGACGCTGGTGATGTGCACTTCTCTGGCTTCGAGCGACGTTCAGGTGGGGGTCCAGGTCTTCAATGAGACGGGACTGTTGAAGAACGACGTCAACGCCGGGGTCGGCGTAGTGTCGAACGTTGGGCCGGGCGCGACGGTAACCATCTCGACCAGCGCGACCGCAGCCTTTCTTGAAAGTGCGACAATTCCGCTCGCCGACATTTCGCAGGGCGCGCTGCGCGTGGTGGCATCGTCGCCCGCGGTGTCGTGTGTCGTGATGGTCGTCGACGATGCCGTGTCGCCGCCGGTGAATCTGGGGACGCTGCGTCCAGGGGTGCGGCCGAAGGCGGGTTCCGTGTTGCCGGGGGTGGCGCTGCCGACATTTTCCGACAGTATCCAGGCGACCCATTCCATGGCCGTTCCGGGTGTCATCAAACGTGGGCGGATGGAGACGAATGTGCTCTGCACGTCGCTCGCCGCCGGTCCGATCGATCTCGGGGTTCAGTTCTTCGGCCCGGCTGGGGTCAGTCGCAACGACGTCGGATCGGGAAACGGGGCTCTCCTCAATGTCATGCCGGGAACCACCGTCACCTTCGGCAGCACCGGGACCGCGGCATATCTCGAGAGCACGGTGGTGGTCATGAGTGGCGTGTCGCAGGGGCTGGCGCAGATCGTCAGTACGTCTGCCGACGTCGTCTGCTCAGCGCAAATGATCGACTCGGCGGTCACTCCGCCGGTCGCCATGTCGATTCTCGACATCGTCGTCGATGTCGGTGCCCCGGTCGTGCCGACGGCGACCAGCACTTCGACCAGTACGCCAACCAACACGCCGACAAGGACACCGACGAATACCTCGACCGCGACGGCGACGGACACGGCGGCGCCGATGCTCTGCCAGTTGGATGTCGACGCCAGCGGTAGTGTTCTGGCGGCGACCGACGGAGTTTACGTGTTTCGATTTCTCCAAGGGCTCGCTTCCGTCGTACCGCCGTCCTTCCGCGCTCTCGACCCATCGATTCCCGGAGACCTGGTGGTGGGAGGCAACGTGGACAGCATGGGGGTTGGCCTCGATGTCGATGGCGATGGTTTCGTCGGCGCGGCGACGGACGGTGTTTACATCTTTCGGCGTTTACTCGGGTTGCAGACGGTCGTGCCGGCGAGTTTTCGTGTGCTGCTTCCCGGTATCCCTCCGGATTCGGTCGTCGGCGCTAACGTCGATGCACTCTGCATCGTAAATTGAGAGGGAGATGAGATTGCGATCGTTGGGGACCGTTTTCAAAGGGGTACTGTGCGTGGGGTTGTTTCTCGGCCAGCTTGCGCCAGCGTATGCCGGCCTTGGTACAGCGCCGCCGCCGGTGTTCTCGGATGGCAAGCCGTCGGTCGAGATCGCCGCCGTCACGGGAGTGATCAAGCGTCTGCGGTTGGAGACGCACTTCGTCTGTACGTCGCTGGACCGGCAACCGGTCGATGTGGGCGTGCAAGTCTTCGATGAAACGGGAGAGCCGCTCAACGACGTCGGCGCGGGTGTCGGGGTCGTGTTGGGGGTGCGCCCGGGCCAGACGATTACCATCGGCACTACTGCTACGGCAGCCTTCCTCGAGACGACGACGATTCCTCTGCCCGAGGTCGAGCAGGGGGCGGCGCGCATCGTGGCATCGAGCCCGTTGGTGCAGTGCCGGGTGTGGATGCTCGACGAGCTGGTCTCGCCGCCGCTGGCGATCGGTGAGCTTCCAGAGGGGGTACGGCCGTCGGTCGGCGGTGGCCCTGGGGCTACGTTGCCGCAATTTTCCAACGGTGTGCGCGCGACGCATTCGCTGGTCGTTCCAGGAGTGGTCAAACGCGGCCGGGTCGAGACGAACTTCTTCTGTACGTCGACCGCCTCGGTTCCGATCCATATCGGAGTCGAAATCTATGGGCCCGATGGCGATCGTCGGAACGACGTGGCGACCGGGAACGGCGCTGTCCTCGATGTCGCTCCGGGAGCGACGGCGACGATCGGGACGACTGGCACGGCGGCGTTTCTCGAGGACACCGTAGTTCGCCTCGACGGAGTCGCGCAGGGGTTCGCTCGGATCGTAACCAGCTCCGGCGACGTCATCTGTATGGCGACCTTGACCGAGTCGGATTCCGATCCGCCGGTCGGGTTGACCAGCATGCTGCCGCAGAGGCTGGGGCAGGTGGCTCC
>Ga0114931_10006792_pt1 | contig 14051 bp, 5 predicted proteins | sample 2SBtaG_FD_89579 | JGI IMG/M metagenome (GOLD analysis project Ga0114931, IMG submission 89579) | Deep subsurface microbial communities from Kolumbo volcano to uncover new lineages of life (NeLLi) - 2SBTROV14_V59a metaG | ecosystem: Environmental > Aquatic > Marine > Volcanic | place: Kolumbo...
AAAGAATAACCCTGAATTTGGGGGTCATAGACCGGGTTGCCGATTTCAGAAGTTTTGAAAGGAAAACCCACCGTTTCCAATTGGAACCAATCCTTGAAATTGGCATAAGTTTGTTGGTCAATGCCTCGCAATTCACTGATTTTCCCCGTGCCGAAAACGTGAATGGCGCTGATGCCGGGCGCGCGAAAGCAAAGTCGTCTTGAAGTATTGGGAGAAAGAAAAATCTCCTGCCCCTCGATTAGTTTGCCGTCTTTTCCAACCGCCATAATGCGAAGGAAAGAATCTTTCGTGGAGGCGGTGAGGCGCAGTTCGTACATCTCCCGGGCAAATCCCGGTAGTTGCCAATTGAAAGCCTCAAAACCGGAAACATTTTTAGCGCCAGATTGCAGGGGCAGGAAGTCCGAATTTTTATTGAAGCGTTGAAATACTTTGAAGGGTTGACGCCCAAAACCTAAAGAAGGGTCGCTTGCCCAACGCAGCAGAACCGGCTGAAACTGAAGGAGGCCGTCCAGTTCAAAATTTCCGTCACCAAATTTCTCAATAGTTCTAACAACCGCCTGCATGGCCTTAGCAACCGGCCTGCCCAAGTCACTTGCGGTGGGCGCGTAAGCATTCAATAAAAATTTTCTGGGTTGTACGAGTCTATTCATCTTCGTCCCAGGGGGCTTTTTGATTAATAAAAATTTCAACCAATTCAATCGTTTCTTCCGGCAGTCCATACAAAATACTCTCTGGCCGGTGGAGGGACAATCGCAAAATTGCTCCATCGGGCGGCGGTGTAAAAGAATCTTCGATAAAGGCCAGCGTGCGGGTTCCACCGGGCGATTTCACAAATTTGCGAATGTGGCTGCTGCCGCTTTCCACTACTTCCATACCGCCCACCGATTGCGGCACAACGATTTGGAAGTTGGGGTCATCCTGGTCGTCCATTTCTTTCAGTTTCGGTTCCAACCTGTCCCGCCACAGAGGTTCTGCCGCATCTATGAGAATGGCGTGCAAAGAGAAGTGTGCCTCGCCGGATTTTTGCACCCAATACAAGCGGATGCCCGATTGGTCGGGTGCCGGCAAGGCTTGTTCTCCGGCGTTCACCAGGGCATCTTCTATTTGAACATCAGGGACTTCCACCACTTTTTCCCCCGCCCTTGGGTCGGGCAGTGCAATGGGCGTGTTCAAAGCCCGGTGAAGTATCAATTGCTCCTGAATATTGTTCGCCAATCCGGTGGGGGAAGCAAAGCGGAAAGTAGCAAAGTTTTTCCTGAAAAGAGGCACTTCCGCCACTCCCGAAGAGCCGGGGACAGTGATTCCCGGCGGGTCGTACACCAATTCCAGGGTGTATTCCATCAAAGGATGCAGCGTGACCGGGACGGTAAAAGAAGCGTGTTCTTCAAAAGTAAAAGAGCCGCCATAACAAGGTAGAAAACCTGCTTCGATTAGGGCAATCAGCGAGTCTTTGTAAGGCGTATTAAACTCAGAGGGAACGGGGTCCAGGCTTTCCACCCCATCCTCTTCCAAAGCAACGGGGACGCCGTCTGCCCCCCTGATGACCAGGCGCAGGTTCCGGCCATACGCTTTCACCAATTGCAAAATGGTATCGTCATTGAAGACAATTTTCACCGGGTCTTCGAAGAAGTGATAGGCTTCTTCGTGATTGGGGGTAGTGCCCAGGACGTAAGCATCCAATCGTTGAGGGGGTTCCCCATCCGTATTGAAACGGAAGCGGTTGGTGTGAGTTTGCGCAGCGGAACCATCAGTGGTTTCGGCTTCGTAAATGACTTCCAGGGTGTATTGTTTGCCCGGCGAAAGCAAGGCGGTCTTTTCTTTTTCGTTCAAATAGCCGGTGAGGGTTTCCAGTTCGCCATCGCGTATTTCTTCTGCATTTTCCACCCGCTCGATTTCCTGCAAGGGGCATATCTCCAGGGCTGCCACAATCGCTCGCAACACAGGATTTACTTTTGGACGATTCAATCCGCCTGTTTCCACCTCCTGCTTGGGATTGCCGACGATGCGTAGTTCGATGATGACTGTTTTTTCCAAAGGTTCAAAGGTGAATAACAGCCCGATTAGTTTGTTAAAACGAGGTTGGGTGATGAAATGGTGGGTCAAAAAAGCTTTGAAAAACCAGGGTCCGTTGGAGTCTATCCAATTGGGCGGAAACTGCGCAAAATTGGCCGCAGGCTGAAGGCTGAAATCTTGCAAAGGCTTGGCTGAAAGCTCATTGCCATCTTTATCCAACTCTCTGACTAACAGGAAGTTGTTGTTTTGTTTGATTAATAATTCTACAGTAAGGGCCAAATAAAAAGTAACAGACTTGGCTTTCCCGGTGTGGAATCTCAACCAATGTTGAGTGGCTCTCGATTTTTCATGTTCTTTGAGTTGGGGCGTGATTTGTCCTTGCGTTTCATCAGGAACGGTGTTGATGGAACGGGTCGGTAATTCCAAAGCCCGGTCGCAATTTTTTTCCTTTTGGAAAACATCATCCAACGGATGTCCGAAAGTGTCTCCTAAAACCCGGGCGGGCAATTCGAGCCAGCCAAGTGCATTTTCCATCAACTCGTCCCGCAAAGATTGGGCGGTGGTCAAGGCGGGTTCTTCGATAAACAATTCTGTTGGCGGAAGGGCATTTCTGATGGTATCCGGGGGGTCTGGCCAAGGGGTGCCAAACAAGCGCCAACCTATCCCGGAGCCTCCGGTCGGTTGCCCGCAAAGGGTGTAGAACACGCAAACCGGAGGGGCGATTGGCTCGCAAAGATTGCCCCAGCGAACGGAAATTCGTTTTTCCAAATCCGTCGAGCGTTCCAATGCCCTCGAAGCAGTGGTTGGAGTCCGGCTAAACAATACTAAATCCACATTTGTGTTCACCGTCGCGCCGACTTGGGGGGTGGTTCCTTCTAGGGCAACCAAATCGTCTTTTCTCCAGACCACCGGCGGTTCTTGCCCTGCCGGGAAACTTTCATTCAACCTGATTTCTTTTAAAAAATAGCGCGCTTTTCTATCGCCGCCAATATCAATCCATCCACCGGTGGGAAGGTTGGGCGTTATTTTTAATGGCTCTGTAAAGGTGGTCGTAGGAATGCCGGAATCGGGATTTTCGACCAGCGGCGGCGCGGCTAATTGAATGACGATGTTGCTATCAACCGGAACGGTGGGAATTTCGGCTCCGGCTGCTAAAGGAAGAACCGGTGCATCGCCGAGGCTTGCATCAATTGGCCGTTCGCCTCCTTGCCCGGAAGTAATCACGGGGGCATAACTTTGCAAATAGACATTTCGCACCAGCGGCGGTGCCGGCAAAGGTGGCTTGTCGTTTCCAATTTCAAAACCAACGCAGCCTTTTACAGAAAAGAAGAAAAAGCTCACCTTTCCGCAAATTTCACCTTTGATGTAGGTCGGGTCAGGTGCTTTTACCAAAAACCGCCCTTTTGCACCGATGCTGACGATGAATAAGTGCAATTCTCCTTCGAGGAATAGTTCTCCGACGAGGAATAATTCGGGCGCGAAAGAGATGCCGACCTGCGCCCCCACCGCCACTTTGAGGTATAAACCAATAGACTCCTCGCCGAAAATAATGGAAGCCTCCAAGCCCGCGGCTACGGCAGTTCCCGGCAAATTGATGCCACTGTCCGGCGGGAAATCGGAAATCTGCTTGCCTTCTATCATGAAATAGCCGAAAGCCCTGACGAGGTTGAGAACTTTGGCGCCAGCCATGTGCTTGTGGGTTCCCAAATATAAGTGCCAGTTTTTCGGCTCGTCCATGTCGAAAAATAGCTCAACGGGCAATTGCAGCGCAACGAGGTTTTTTATTTCGTAATCGATGAGTACGCCCACCGTGAGTTGCCTCAAATTAAAGTCAATATCTATGACGCCCAGAATACCGACGGTGAGTTTATTCGTGTCTTTGGTGGCTTCCGGCAGTTTTTCGACGATTTGTATTTTTACAAAAATCAAAATCCTCGGTCCTGGCAATTCCAGAACGAACATGCCCCTGAAATTGATGAGAAATCCACCTTCCAAAGTTCCGAGAATAACCCCCACGCCAAAACTCCATCGGTCGAATTCGGCGCCCCACAATTCCTGCCCGGAGGAATTGATTAATTGGCTGGGGTCGCCTTCCGCTTTTTGCAACCACTTCAAAGCCGGTCCCACCGTGTCGTCCGGTTGCCGGGGTGGTTCAAGGCGTTTGTAGTGCATGGCAAACAGACCGGAGATGCCGTACAAACCCAAGCCGGTGGCCCCGATGACAATGGGGCTTGGAAACTCAATGGTGATGGAAGCGAAAACCGCCGTTGCCTTTCTTCCCGTTGCGGCATCGGAAACCGGCTCTAAACTCACCGCTGCTGCCAGCCGCAATTTCAAACTCACCAGGGTGATGTCAATAGCTCCCTGAATCTTTTTTCCGGCGGGCGTTCCGTTTTCAATTTTATCTTCGATATTCACAAAACCGGAACCTACCAGGATGCCGGACAAATCGAGACTTATCCCTGCAGGTAGGATGGAAGGAGCGCCCAAAGGATGAACCGGCCACTTGATTTTGAATTTGTCAACGGAAATGAACCCCAGGTCGGCTTTGAGTCCCAAATCCAGTTCCAGCATCAATGGATTGACCCTCAGAAAACGAGCGCCCAAAACTTTTAAAATATTACCCAGGGGTTCGGGCAAGCTGAACAGTCCTGGGTCGGAAATATCAATTTCATAGCCTTTGCTGGTATCAAAAATGGGTTGGTAACTTAGCCCGTCAGCCGTATGCAATTTAAAACCAACAGCTTTATAGCGGACCTTCACGGGCTTGGTCGTGCTAATGCCGGTAAACGGAATTTCAAGGAAAAATTCGACGGCATAATCAAAAATTACGCCGGCATCGGTAAACTCGCTTGGCGTCTCTCCGGGTGGAATAAACTGACGCGCCTGTAATTCGCCTCCGAAAAGGGAAATTTTGGTGACATCGGTTACGTTCAAAGCCCCCATCGCGACGGGAACCCCCAAGGATACACTCAGCGCAACCCAATCTCCAGCGCTATCTTTATCGAAAGAGGCAGCCACTTCATTTATCAAAGGAGCGAAAACCAGCAATGCCCCAAACATATCCTTCAACTTCGGTGGGGAAGCGGTTCTTTGGAATGCACAGTTGTAAATGCCTTCCCGGGCATTTGGGGAAGCGCCCAACATCAATCGTTCCGTCCAGAAATGCGTCGCTTGGTCGTGGGTGATGTTAATTTTAAAAGCAATTTTCCCTTCGTTGCCTGGCGAACAAATCGTATCGTTGGATGGAACTGATTCTCCATCTGAATTGGCCCGGTTTCGCAAACGCTTCTCCATTTCCGTTTCAAAATCCAGCTCGCCAAATAGTTCAAACAGGACAAAAACATTTCTTTCGAATTTGATTCGAATACCCAGGCTGTGAATAAAAGGCGGCCGTCGGTTGGCAGCGGGGGCAGGTGTTGGAGGAGTTTCTACCTCGGCGGGTGGGGTAGCAGGCCTCGCCGGGCGGTTGATGGTCGCATCAATTGTTACTTCAGAAGAACCGGCATTTGTCAAGCCACTTACCTTTACGACCCGGAAGTTTCGTTGCACATTTTCCGTAAGCGCTGCATTAGCCGATTCGGAATTCCCAAAGAATGTCCCTTCGCCGGAGCCATTTGAAATGGTCGCACTGGTTCCGATAATTTTTTTGGCGACCTCCAATCTCCTCCTGGAAAGCCCCAAGTTGAAACCGGAACTGGTGGTAGGCTCAAAACTTGCGTGCGCCCGAAGTGCGACTTCCTTTTCCGTACTTGGCGGAACGGGAACGATTCTATTTATGAACTGCTGTAAACCACTCGCGCCACCGCTGTCGAAGGTGAAGCGGGAATCTGGCGGGCTGGGATTATTAGCAGCATACCTATCCACTTCGGCTGCATTTTCTGGTCGCTTGAATTCGAAAAATAAATCGAACTCCTCTGAAACCGAACTGACCGCCGGGTAAATTGCCCGAATGGTATAAGTGGTGTCATCCGGCAAATCAAAAGTCAATTGCCGGTTGGTAGTGAGGTTGCGATTTAACACAGGGGAGCCATCCTCTTTCGATATGGTCACGGCTACTGCATTGCCTCCTCGGAAACGAAGCGTTTCCTGCACTCCCGACCGCGAGGGGCTATGAAGGATGTGGTATCCCTGCGGTGGCGTAGCGTTGATGTTGAGAGTGGCAGGCTGCCGGTTTCCCCGGTCGGGAGGACGGTCGGCCTCAGTTCCATCCTCATTGGCACCGCTGTCCGGAGGAGTTACGGTCATGACGATAGTTTGGCTAACCGTTTGAACAGCCGGACTTTCGGAATCAGAAACGGTGACGAGGAGGTTGCCGGATTGATTATTGGTCAATGGGTCGGGGAAGGCAGTAGCAAAGCGGGCCAGGCGATTGGTTTCATTCCAAATTTCCGTGCTGTCAAATTTGACCGAAACATTGAACGGCGGAACGCCTCCCTCGATAATTACCTGCGCGACAGCATTTTGGGGAACGGTGGCGCGGGCAAATTCAGTTTCTATTCCATTTAATGGAACCCTGGCGGTGGTGGCTTCAATTTCGTGTTTCCCATTGAAAAATCTGGTTTTGACTTTCAATTTTGTGCCGGGTCCCAAATATTCCGCGCTGGCTTCAACGGAAATTTCTCCCTGAATTGACACGAGCAAATTTTGCAGGCCGATATTGATAGCCCAATCCTTGTCCTTATCGGCATAGAAAAACCGGGCACTCTTGACGAGTACCCCTTCAAAATTCTCATCCGTTCCAAAGAACTCGAGGATCTCCGGAGGAGTGTGATTCTCGCTCAGGTCTAACAGTACTTGTCCCACCCCGAATCCACATTTCCCGTCTCGGTGGATGGCAATTTCGGGCTGCATTCGGACCAATTCGCCCTGCTGCAAATCGGAGGGGGCATCGAAACCGGCATTTCCCCATGATTTTAATCTGAAACGTATTTGCTCGCCGGGGTCATCTCCCTGTTCATATTCCAAAACGATTTTGGGAAGAACGAAGGTGACATCTTTAAATTCGGAATCCGGGTCAGGCACAATCCGAACACCTTCCAACTTGCCGGGTTTCCAGTTTTCTCCCAGATGAAAAGTTAAGGTGCTGACGAGTAGTTCCAATCGGAAACGAAAGCCGGGAAATTCCGTGGGCACCCCCGCTTCCACATTTTGGTTGACCGCACCAAAATCGTCAAATAAGTTGTCAATGTCGGAAATGTGAGACGGGCTTGCGGAGTTTGCCGCCAATTCATCCACGCTATCGTTAATGCTATTTGAACCATCCCGAGGGATGCTAAGTCGAAATTCCAGATTGACATCTTCCCATTCCAACACCGCCCCCGAAGGGTCTTCATGCCTCCTGACCGGCAAAGCCCCACCTTCTCCCGAAAAAGAAGCCAAGCCTCTGTAAACGATTCCTCCTTCGTCAAAGGTGGTCCGCAACTCTTTCACCCGCAAAATGGACAAATACCGGTCAATGAAACCCGGAAAGGTGAAGCCCAGTAAAAACTGGGGAGCGAGCAATTGGCATAGTCCCAAGTGGGTGGCAGGCATGGTATTGTTTTCTTAAGAGTTTATTCGGGTTTCTGGTTTTTCGCCGAAAGTAAAAGACCCAACAAACTCTCTGGTTTCAAGGTCGAGTTAGTGTTTATGTTTGGAAGGTAAAAACAAGAAATACTGTGAAAAACAGCATCTCAGAAAGTGTTTAAAATTGCAGGCTGCAATAGCACTTCAGGGTTTCAGTGTGGGCATCGCTTGTAAGAAAAATAAATGCGAAGAGCCTAAAAGTAAGAAAAAAATGAATAGGTTGGTCACATGGAGGAATATAATTTTAATTTTCCAGGTAATTTGTTACCCACTCCAACGATTTAGCATAAAGTATTAAAATGATACATGCGATTCTTATATTTGCACCTCATGGCGCGCAAATTTCCTTTTTTCCGGCAACTCGATGCGATGGACTGCGGTCCTACCTGTCTGCGCATGGTGGCGCAATATTACGGCCGGCATTATTCGCTGCAATCCTTGCGTGAACGAAGTTATATTGACAGGGAAGGAGTTTCTTTGGAGGGAATCAGCGAGGCGGCGGAGAGCATCGGGATGCGAACCCTTGCGGTGAAGGTTCCTTTTCAAAGCGAGGATTCGGAAGATGTCTCTTTCAAAAGCCTGCCCTTGCCTTGCGTCGTTCATTGGGACCAAAACCACTTCGTAGTCGCGCATAGATTGTCGAAAAAACACGTTTGGATAGCCGACCCGGCAAAGACCAAACTGAAGCTGACGCACCGAGAATTTGCCCGGCATTGGATTAGTGACAACGGCAACGGAGTCGCGTTGCTTTTAGAAACGACGCCCGATTTTTACAAGCAGGAGGAGGAGAAAATTGACAAATCGGGCTTTCGGTTTCTCTTTCGTTATGTGACCCACTACCGGAAACTCCTCTGGCAACTGGTCTTGGGTTTATTGCTTGGCAGCATTTTTCAACTCATCTTTCCGTTCCTCACCCAAGCCATCGTGGATGTCGGTATTGAGAACCAGGACCTCAACTTTATCTGGCTAATCCTCGCCGGGCAATTGATGTTGTTTCTGAGTCAAACAGGGGTTCAATTTATCCAAAACTGGATACTGCTGCACATCGGTACGAGGGTAAACGTCTCCATCATTTCCGACTTCCTAATCAAACTGATGAAGCTGCCCATCGCCTATTTCGATGCCAAAATGACCGGGGATTTGCTCCAACGCATCGGCGACCACCGCCGCATCGAGACCTTCCTGACCACCTCCACCTTAAACGTCCTTTTTTCGCTCTTCAACATGCTGGTATTTGGACTGGTATTGTTTATTTACAATCTTACTATTTTCTTTATTTTCTTGGTAGCCAGCATTTTATACGTTTTTTGGATTTCTATTTTTTTGAAAAAAAGAGCCGAAGTTGATTACATGCGCTTCAAACAATTGGCCGACAATCAGAGTGCTTTGATTGAACTCATTCAGGGAATGCAGGAAATAAAATTGCAAACAAGCGAAAAAAAGCGCCGCTGGAAATGGGTGGACATTCAGGCGCGGCTTTTTCGCGCTAACATCAAGTCGCTCGCCATCACCCAATATCAGGATGCCGGGGCAAATTTCATCACCCACAGCAAAGACATCCTCATTACCATCATCGCCGCCAAAGCGGTCATTGACGGAAATATGACGTTGGGAATGATGTTGGCAGTCATGTACATCATCGGGCAATTGAATGCGCCCTTGCAGCAATTGATAAATTTTGTCCGGTCGGGTCAGGATGCCAAAATCAGTCTGGAACGGCTGGGAGAAATTCATAAAATGAAAAATGAAGAGGAGCAAAACCATAGCTCGGACGCGGATTTTTTACCAACGGAGTCGGACATTCATGTCGAAGATTTGAGTTTTCAATACAACAAATTGTCTGATTTTGTATTGAAAAACATCAATCTGAGCATCCCAAGGGGCAAGGTGACGGCCATCGTCGGTACGAGTGGCAGCGGGAAGACGACCCTCGTGAAACTATTGCTCGGTTTTTACAAACCCACCAAAGGCGCCATCCGCGTGGGTGGCATCCATCTGGAAAATATTTCCAACAAACTCTGGCGGAAGAAGTGCGGTGCCGTGATGCAGGACGGCTTTGTTTTTTCCGACACCATCGCCAATAACATTGCGGAAAGCGAAGACCATGTGAATAGAGCTAAACTTTTAAAAGCTGTTCAAATTGCTCATATTCAAGAGTTTATAGAAAACATGCCCCTCGGATACAACACCATGGTAGGCTCCAAAGGCAATGGTTTGAGTCAGGGACAACGGCAGCGATTGCTCATTGCGAGGGCGGTGTATAAAAACCCGGATTTTCTGTTTTTCGACGAAGCTACCAACGCCCTGGATACCCAAAACGAGCGGATTATTACGCAAAATTTGGAAACGTTTTTTAGGGGAAAAACCGTCGTCGTCGTTGCCCATCGCCTGAGTACGGTGAAGGATGCAGACCAAATTGTGGTGCTTGAAAAAGGGGAATTGATTGAAAAAGGAGCGCACGCGGAATTGACGGCAAAACGCGGGGCGTATTACAGGCTGGTGAAGAATCAGTTGGAATTAGGGGCGTAGGTCAGTTGGCAGTTAGCAGTTGGTAAGATTGGGGAGTGCCTGATAATTTTGCGTCCGGTTTTTCGGGAACACTGCAAACAAAACACACACACGATGACGAACAAACCCTTTGACTACCTATTCACAACCACCTTTAAAATTAAATCCGAAGTCGTTGATTATTTAAAAAATTTCCAAGTTGACATAGCCAAAAACCTGGTTGAGGGAAGTCTGCAATTGGATGATACTTCCTATTTGACCGAAAAGATGAAATCTCTTTTTTCGGATGTCACCTATGATGGTCTATGGAAACCGGATCCGAAAAATTCCGGGGAGCCGATTCCCATTAAAATCACCTTGTTATTTGAACACAAAAGCTATTCATACAAGTGGTTGTCGATTCAACTGCTTCGGTATATTCTGGAAATTTGGGACAGGCAAATTTCGCAAAAGGAAGATTTGACGATTGTTTTGCCAATTGTGGTTTATCATGGGGAGGACAAGTTCAGCTATCGCCCGATACCATCATTGTTTAAAAATGTGGATGAAAAACTGATGCGTTTTATCCCGAATTTTGATTTTTTGGTAACCGATTTGGAACAATTTTCCGAAGAAACTCTTTTAAAAATGCAATTGGGATTTTTGCTCAGTACATTTTTAGTATTTAAGCATAAACGAGGCTGGGATTTTGTCATTGAACATGCCGATTGGCTATTTTCTTACGAAAAAAAAGAATATGATAATTTTCTGATTGACCGTTTCACTAAAGCCTTTTTTGCGTATATTTGGGTGGTGAATAAAGTGGAAGAAGAAGCATGGGAAGATTTGAAACAAAAATTACCTTCAAACTTAAAAGATAAAGCCATGAATTTTTATGATTTTATAGTTCAAAAAGGAGAGAAAAGAGGAGAGAAAAGAGCCAAATTAGAAAAGGACAAAATTTTCGTTACCCGGCTCTTAAAAAAATTTCCGGAATGGTCGGATGAAGAAATTGCCTCCTTAGTTTTGGTAAAAGTGAATTTTGTGAAAGAAATCCGGGAAAGTTTGAATAATTAAACCGAATAGAATTTTTTTTCCACTCCTTTCGAGGATTTTTTTTTCAAAAATCAAGTGATGACCTAAAAATAATTGGGGACAACATTTGCGCATGAGCTAAGATTGGAATATAAAAATCATCGAACCCCACCGCAGTAATTGACGCTCAAAACTATTTCGAAAACATCCGCCGAATGGCGTAAAAGGCACGAAAAAAAAACTCATTTTCCGACCACGTTTCAAAACCTCCCGCTTGCCCACCTGTAGACGCATCACCTCAAAATCCTCAAAAAATTTAGCTCCACCTTTTTTCCAGCATGAGCCAAAATATCTTTTGATATGAAACTTTTTGAAAGACAGATTTTGCATTTCATTGCTTTAGCCGTTCTTTTATTTGGGCTTTCGCGCACCGTTCAGGAAGAAGGTTTTTTGACGGGAGAATTTTGGCGCATCTCCACGAAAACCTGGTTTTGGATTGCCGTTGCTTTGCCGGTTTTACATCAATTATACGTTTGGCTTGTTTGGCGAATTCAGTTGCATTATTCATTGATTACCAAACACTTAGGCAAGCATGCTTTTGTTTATTACTCGATTGGATTTGCCATCCTCTTTGCTTCGAGATTTATTTTTATCCTTTTTCTGGGGATTTCAAATAAGAACACTTTCAGCGGAAATCCGGGTCTTATTAATGGTCTTGCCCTCCTATTATTACTACCCGCAATCTGGCTTTTTTACTCGGTGAAAAGGTATTTTGGCTTCAAACGGGCTTTTGGAATTGACCACTTCGAATCCTCTTTTCGGGAATTGCCCCTGGTGCGCAAAGGGATTTTCAAATACACCAAAAACGGGATGTACACCTTCGGGTTTTTCCTTTTCTGGGTCATCGCTTTGCTGTTTCAATCCAGGGCTGCTTTGTTGGTTGCGCTGTTCAACCATCTCTACATTTGGGTTCATTATTATTGCACGGAATTGCCGGATATGAAGCAGATTTACGGCGGGAATTAATTTCTGCATCGCCCTAAAAAAGATGCCCCATCAAATCTTTTTTGGTTCTCAAATAGATATGATTTTCCTGTTTTGGTTCCATGACGAGGGGTATTCGACTGATGATTTTTATCGGCGAGTTGTCTATGGCTTCAATTTTTGAAGGATTGTTGGTCAAAAGGTGAATCCTTTCGATGCCGAGGTCTTTCATTATTTCCACAGCGAGGTTGTAGTGCCGTTCATCTACTTCAAAACCGAGGTGAAGATTTGCGTCCACGGTGTTTAGTCCCTTGTCCTGTAGGTTGTAGGCTTTCAGTTTATTTATCAGTCCGATACCTCTTCCTTCCTGCCGAAGGTAGATGACCACACCGCCTTTTTCGGCTGCCAATTTCATTGCTTTGGCAAGTTGTTCACCGCAATCGCAACGTTTTGAACCAAACAAATCGCCCGTCATGCACTCCGAATGAATGCGGACCAGGATGGGCTTTGTTTTGTCGAAATCCTCATGCACCAGGGCCAGATGAGGCATTTCTTCTTTCTCTAAATTGGAGTAGGCAATCATGGTGAAATTCCCCCAATCGGTAGGTATGGCTGCTTCTACTTGTCGTTTCATCCTCGAAAAGAATTGATGGATGGAAGGATTGAAGATGGCGGAATATAGCGCTAAATTTTTTCTGGCCTTTCTACGCACAGGTCAATTCTTCCTGACTTTTATTTTTTTGTTTTGCAAAAATAGAAAAAGGTAGCGCTAAATTGAAATTGTTTAACACCAGCACGTTTAAAAGTGTTTCAAACAGTAGCTTGAAGATATATTTTGTAGAGAAGAAAACATAAGTTCCCGATTTAGAAAAGGCATCAGGTGACATCTTCGAGGAACGAGAAGGTGTTATCTGATGCCTTTCTGGAGATAACACCTTCTCGTTCCTCGAAGATGTCACCTCACTCACTCTCCCACAAGCTCTAGCTTTTCTAGCATTACATGAGATAAAATGGTCGCAGTACTCAATTGGATGCGTCAAATTGGGGCATAAATAGAGATGCCGGATGAAGAAAACACTCGTTTTTTAATTCCCGGAATTTGTATTCCAATTTTTGCAATATTTAATCTGAAAATTTCCAAATATTTTTATAATTTTGATTCGTTAAAAGCGTTTAGGCCTCATTCATCTCCTCTTTAATATTTCCTGCAACACAGACAGTCCTGTACTATTGTCGAATTTAATTTATTTTAATAATCAAAATTCCAATTCACATTGGCGCTACAATTTATTTTTTTTGTAATTTTGACCCACCAAAACTTACTCCCATGAACAGATTTTACATTCTGCTTACTTTCCTTTTTTGTGCATTTTCCACCTTTGGTCAACAGTTGTCTAATTTCACCCAATACCGGGAAAATATGACTACCATCAATCCCGCTGCCGTAGGTAGCAATTATCTGGGATATGGTCAAAATTTAACTTTCGGAGGCACCTATCGCGCCCAATGGGTCGGTTTGGATAATGCGCCAATCACGGCAGTGGTGCGGGGTGATTATCTCAATGCCGAAGGGCGAGGTGTCAGTTTGCTTGCCGGGGGCTACCTCATGCACGACGAAACCGGACCGACGGGTTTTACGGGGGCTTATGGCCGAATCGGAGGTGTCATTTCCGACGACCCCTACTTTGGCGGCATTGCCTTGGGCTTGTCCTTCGGCCTCGTCCAATACCGGGTGGATGTCTCTGAAATCCGGCTGCGCGACCCCGGTGACATCTTGGGTTCGGAAAACCAAAATCAATTTTACCCCGATGTGGGATTCGGCATTTTTGCTTACCAACAGATGAATGGAGGCGCTTTGGACGGCGATTACATTTACGGGGGCGTTTCCGTGCCGCAGCTTATCGGCCTCGATTTGAATTTTAAAAACCCGGACGGCGAATTCTCCGTAAAGAGGAAGGCACATT
>Ga0114931_10006793_pt1 | contig 14049 bp, 14 predicted proteins | sample 2SBtaG_FD_89579 | JGI IMG/M metagenome (GOLD analysis project Ga0114931, IMG submission 89579) | Deep subsurface microbial communities from Kolumbo volcano to uncover new lineages of life (NeLLi) - 2SBTROV14_V59a metaG | ecosystem: Environmental > Aquatic > Marine > Volcanic | place: Kolumbo...
TCGGAAATCGGACTGATTGCCTTTGGTTAGGGCGATTCGTAGCGACTGCCTTCAGGCACTTCGTGGAATTGTAAAATAAAGCACTGGTGGAGCCACTGGCACTCCATCGTCGTCATTCGAGAAACATCCCCATGAAAACGATCGCACTCAATCCAGAATGGAATACCTGTGAACGGCTTCCTTCTCAGATCGATTCGCCAAAGAAACGATATTCGACAATCACTCTTTGCAACATCTTTGTGAAGAACAAAGGTCGCATGGCGGTGACCTATCTGCTCTTCAACCTCGAAAATCTTCTCAAACTCGCTCAACCGTTGTTGATTGGTCTTGCGATTGACGGATTGTTAAACGGATCGTCGGTCGGGTTGTTACTTTTTGTGGCACAGCATCTCTTGCATCTGGGAATCAGCACCGTCCGTCGGATGTACGACACCCGTGCCTTCACTGCGATTTACAACGACTTGGCGACCCGGTTGGTGGTCGAACAGAGAAAGGCAGGCGTCGAGGTCTCCAAAGTCTCCGCTCGGTCGTCGTTATCTCGTGGCTACATCGATTTCTTCGAACAACAGATTCCGTTGGTGATTCGCTCCGGGTATGCGGTCCTGGGAGGATTGGTCATGCTCGGCTGGTACGATTGGTCGTTAATCCCAATCTGTCTGGTTCTTCTCTGTCCGGCAGTTATTTTGAATGCCCGCTATGGCAAACGGACGCTGAAATTGAGCAAACTTCTTCACGACCAGCTCGAAGAGGAAGTTGAAATTGTGAAACGGAGCGATGCAGTCGAGGTGCAGAGCTATTTCAAAAATGTTGGTCATTCGCGCATTCGTCTTTCTGACGCGGAAGCGATCAATTTCGGGATGATGGAGTTTTTCATTCTCGCGGTTCTGGCTGGCGCGATGGTTCGCTTTTGCAGTCTCGGTACACCACAGGCGGGCGATGTTTTTGCGGTCTTTCGCTACATTATGATGTTCATTCTGGGTATGGATGCTATTCCGAAAATCGTCCAGCAGCTCAGTAAACTGAAAGACATCGGCAGCAGACTGAGTTCTCTTGGGGAAACACCCCAGATTTCCCCGACTGACGATTGATTCGAGGCTTTGCCCACTGTTAGAATCGAGAAAGTGGGTCTGCATCTGCAGAGTTGACATCCTATGGACAAACAGTACCGCATTTCGATGCGAATGATTCGCCGTTCGCGCAGTCCGTTCCCATTTGGGACGGTTCCCCAATCCCCCGCCTCTGTTTTTTCCCGAAGCAAGCCGCGGTTTATCTTGCGTTGCGCGGCTTTGGCGATCTGTTTGTTCGCTTTTTCTACTCTTCTCAACCCTCTCGGTTATTCGCAAGACAAAAAGCAGAAACCCAAAACGAAACCGACTGTCACGAAGCAGAAGAAGGAAACCAAGCAGAAAAAGAAATCCGAAACGAAACAAAAGGCGAAACCCAAAACGACCTCCATCGAAAAACTCGTCACCAAAGATGCTTTAGGAAAGCTATGGCATTTTCACTCCAAAGGAAACGCGCCGATGGCCAACACCTGGCAGGTGGTTCCGCAAAACGGTGGAGAGGCTTTCATGCTCAAATGCACGGGGACACCGCACGGTTATCTTCGTACCAAAAAACAATATGAGAACTATGTTCTGGAGATGGAATTTCGATATCCGGGTACGAATAAGGATTGTAACAGCGGCATTCTTCTTCATTGCAATTTACCCGATAAAATTTGGCCAGGATCCATTCAGATCCAACTGCATTACCCCAAGCTGGGACATATTTTCGAGATTGCTCCTGCGAAAACAGATAACAAAGTGACGAACAATTTCCCGAATCCTCCGTTGAATAAGTGGATCAAACTAAAGATCGAAAGCAAAGACGGAGCGATCACACTTCACATCGATGGAAAAAAACACGGAGCGATCAGTGGCTGCGAACCCGCAAAAGGTTTCATCGCTCTGCAAAGCGAGGGTTATGAAATTCACTTCAGGAATATCACAATCAAGGAATTACCTGCAACGAAACCCGCAAAGAAGAAGCTAAAGCAATAACGATCTCTCAGTACTCGGATGTTATCGCTCCCGTAGCTCTGTCGAAGATAAATCAACACGGTATTTCTCTTCGGGAATTTCTTCGAACAGACTTCGAAATCGGCTCTCCACTTTGAGATTGGCGACCGTCACGAACCGGTCGTGTATCTTCCTGCCGGCGATCAGAAAACGACATCCCTGCTTTTCCAGCAGTTCGAGGGCATCGTCACGATTCGCAGGGTTAGAACCGTAGAAATACGAATTGCAAATACGTATTGCCGTGTCGATTCCTGCAACGAAGACCATCTTGGGAAATAACAACGACTTTCGGTCGAAGCGTGCTTCGTGAGTGAACACCACTGGAGCATCCTCGAATTGCAAGCAGCGTCGAATGACAGCATCGCTTCGCAACGACGGTTTCTCTGCGTTAGAGATTGAAAGTTCGAAAAAAACGGGACTACCGAGAATCTGCTCGGCGACGATTCTCAAAGTTCGATGCCCTTCATGCAATGGCGCGAACGAGCCGCTCAGCAAGCCCATTGGTAAGGCCGGAATTTGAGTTCGAAAACCTTTTTCGGCGACGTACCAAAGTGTCTGACTCTTGCCTTCCAGAAATTTTTCCAGAATTGTTTCACTCATTTCACCAAAGAATTCTCTAGAAACTTCGTGCTTCGTCGGTGAGGAACTGCCCAGATTAACATTTCCCACATACCATTTCTCTATCGAATCAAGTGGGATTGAAAGAATTCCCGATAAATTTTTCTATCGAAAGAAACCCAATCCCAACTCGCTTGCGTTCAGTCGCAGTGGGTCTATAATCCAGTTTGCAAGAGTAGGAATGGTGTTCGAGCGTGTTTTGGACAATGAAACCTGATGACGATTTGCTTGCAGTGAAGTGATTTCGAAGGGAAAATCGAACAATCATGAAGAGATGGTTTCGAGACATTTGGGTGGTTGTGGCGACTGTCGCTTACGGAATGTGCGTCACTGTCCGAACATGGTTCAAAACCTACGGACGAAGAACTTTCACCGAAGCCTACGAATATCCCGAGATACCCGTTCCTGTCAAAGCTCGTTACCGCGGATTTCATCGCTTCGATTTAACGACTTGCATCGGTTGCGAAAAATGTGCTGTGGCCTGCCCGGTCGATTGCATATATATCGATAAAATCAAAAGCCCGGTCGGAAAAGGGTTTCGCGTCGACGGATTCACCATCGACTACACCAAATGTATGTTCTGTGCGTTGTGTGTGGAACCCTGCCCGGTCGATTGTATTTTTATGGGATCGAATTTCGATTTGAGTTGCTACAGCCGCGACGGTTGCATTGTCGACTATGCCAAGCTTCCTCTGGAAATTGGCTGGGGACAGACAACACTGAACCCCACGGTGGTGGCCGAATCGAAAGTTCTCTACGAACCTGTTTGGGTCAAAGGAGAACCAAGCCCATTTGAATTTTCAGAAACTGTGGAATAGTGTTTTGCCGAACTGGCGATTCAAAGTTGAGCAATACTATGCCAATAGGAAATCCATTGCACGTTCTCATCTTGAAAACGAAGCCTTCTTGGCAGTCGGCATCGGACACTAACAGGAAAGGAGCGGTCACCCCTTGAGTTTAGTTTTGCCTCACCGGCATACGAAAGATCGCGAATGTCAATTCAACCGAAAAAATATTATACCCTTGAAGAGGCAAACAGGACGTTACCTCTCGTCAAAGCCATTGTGAAAGACATTGTCAATCTTTATGGGGACGTTCACGACCGTCGGGAACGGTTGGCGAAAGTTCGCCAACTCCCCGGAAACGAAACTCGGGACGAAGAGAGTTTTTACAGCGAAGAACTCGAAGATATCGAAAAGGAGATCGACAAAGATATCGACCGGTTGAAAGAGTTCGCCGACGAACTACATCATCTGGGGGTCGAACTGAAAGATCCGATTGTCGGATTGATCGATTTTCGATGTTTGATGGATGGTCGGGAAGTCTATCTTTGTTGGAAATTGGAAGAAGACGAAATCGCCTATTGGCACGAACTCGATTCCGGTTTTCAGGGGCGACAATCTCTTCTGGAAGGAACGGTTCAAGGAGACTCCTGCAACGAACTTGGAAACAACTGTACTTAATACATTCGCAAGTGAAACGACAATAGGAACATTCACGGAGATAGAATCGGAATTCTAAGCCCATGACGGAGTTAGTTGCTCACATTCTGATATTCGGAATCGTCGTCGTTATTTTTCTGGTCATTCCTCTGACCATCGGACGTTTCGTTCGTCCCAAACTTCCCACACCGGAAAAAGACGCCATCTACGAATGCGGCGAACCTACCATCGGTTCGAGCTTTATTCAATTCGATCTGCGGTTTTACGTTGTTGCACTTCTCTTCATTATTTTCGATGTGGAAGTTGCGTTCTTCTTTCCCTGGGTGACAGTCTTCGGTGAGGCGACCCAACTCGCCGATCATCAACTCTCGATTGAGGCCCGACAGGAAATATCGAACAAACTTTTGAATGTTCCTGTCAGCGAGATTGGTCACCAAATTGTTAGTCCCGAGACTGCGCTCACTTTGGCTTACACTGGAATGTTCGACATCCTCGTTTTTTTCGGCGTCCTGCTTGTTGGGTTTGCCTATGTGTGGAAGCGAGGAGACCTCGACTGGGTTCGTGCGATGACACAACAGGTCAAACAGGCACAGGCACACCCTGCTGTCACTTCGCCTAAAGATGCTGAAGTCCCCAAAGAACTCGAACCAGTCACAACGTAATCGCATTTTTCTTTTTTCGCACACAGTTTCAAACCAAGACCCGATTCGTCCGAGAACGACATGACTCCATTCCCCATCGAAAATCTTCACAAAATTCTGGTCGAAGAATTCGAAAACAATAAAATCCTCGGCTTCCATTCCGAAGCGATCGATCCATGGGTGGAAGTCGCTGCCGATGCGATTGACGAGGTTGGGCTGTTCCTCAAAGAAGACGATCGTTTGGCGTTCGACCATTTGAATAATCTTTGCGGTGTCGATTACTTGCAACCCGATCCCAAAAAAGCAAAAAAATTCGAGCACGAACCGCATATTGAAGTTGTCTATCATCTCTCCAGTTTCACGCACAAGTATTCGACTGTAGTGAAAGTGAAACGACCCCGTTGGAAAGATGACAAAGAAGGTGAACTTCCGGAAGTTCCTTCGGTCTCGCACATCTGGGCGATCGCCGATTGGCACGAACGGGAAACTTTCGACCTCGTTGGTATTCAGTTCACCGATCATCCCAATCTTCGCCGTATTCTCTGTCCTGAAGACTGGGTGGGTCACCCTTTGAGAAAAGATTACGAATTCCCTCTGGAATATCACGGTATTCGTGGGAAGTAACCAGTCGCTGAATTCTTGCCAATCCAGCCAGGATAGAAAAAGAAAGCGGGTTCTTTATCGTCTGAACTTTGAGAAGTTCAGCTACAGTTTTGCAGCATTCCACTCCTAAACCGAAAATTCCATGAGCGTTCAACTCGAAGACCCGCGTATTGTCGAATTCGATGTCCGAACCGACGAAATGCTAATTAACATGGGGCCGCAGCATCCCAGCACTCACGGCGTGTTACGTCTGCTGTTGCGAACGGACGGCGAAGTGATTCACGAAGTCACACCGCACATCGGTTATCTTCATCGCTGTGCCGAAAAAATTGGCGAGAATCTGGCGATTCCTCAGTGGGTGCCCTACACCGATCGCATGGACTATCTCGCCGGCATGAACATGAACCTGGGAATGGCCTTGGCGGGTGAAAAACTCGTTGGGATGGAAGTCCCCGAAAGAGCGATGGTTCTCAGGGTCATCATTGCTGAACTGAATCGTATCGCCAGCCATCTTGTCGGCATGGGTGCTTACGGATTGGACTTGGGAACCTTCAGCCCGTTTCTTTATGCTTTTCGTGAACGCGAAATTATCCTCGACCTGTTCGAAGAAGTTTGTGGTGCCCGCTTAACTTACAGCTATTTCACCGTCGGCGGTGCTACACACGACTTACCCGAAACGATTACCATCCCACCCGGTCTGGCCGGTTTGACCAAGACCGATCCCAACAAGAAAATGCTCTGGGTCGATGCCGTCCGCTTGTTTCTCGATTGGCTCGACCCGCGAGTCGAGGAATATCACGCACTACTCACTCGCAACCAAATCTTCATTCGCCGCACGGCGAACCTGGGCACACTGTCTCGCGAGATGGCGATCAGCTACGGGTGTACGGGACCGGTCTTACGAGGTAGCGGCATCGATCACGATCTGCGTCGCGATGGAGAACCCATTTACACACGGATGTACGGAAACTTCGACTACGTCGTTCAAGTCGCACCCTTCGACGATGCCCCGCCTGAAGTCGTTGTAGGCGATAACTGGTGCCGCTTTTATGTCCGCATGCGTGAACTCGTCGAATCGATCGGCTTGGTTCGGCAGGCGTTGGATCGGTATCCCTCAACCGAAGGTTCTTACCGCATACCCTTCAAAATGAATACTAAGCTCCCCAAAGACGAATGCTATCTTGAAACGGAATGTCCCAGAGGTCAAATGGGATTCTATTTCGTCGGTGACGGTAGTGCCGAACCTTTTCGCACCCGGGCGAAAAGTTCCTGCTTCTGCAACCTGGCAATCACTGGCCCGTTGTGTGCGGGAACTCTTCTGGGCGATATCCCTGCCATCGTAGGCTCGCTCGATGTCGTCATGGGCGAAATCGACAGGTAACAATTTTCTATTTGTTCAATTCGCGAAGAAATTCGTCTTCTCGACAAGTTGTTTGCAGATCGAATTTGCTTTATCCTCGTCGATGCATTGTTGGGCGATTTCGACTCCCCGTTTCAGATTGTCGATTTTACCCGCTGCCAACAACGCCACGGAACAATTCGCAACGACCATATTTCGAGAGGCGCTGGGTTTCTTCGCCAGAATTTCGACGATTGTCTTCGCACTTTCCTCTGGTGAATGAACTTGCAACTCCTTCACGTCGCATTCCGGTAATCCGAATGTTGCTGCGGTCCAGGTTTCCTCACAGACGGTTCCGTTCTCGACGAGAAACGCAGTTGTTTCTCCCCATAAACAGACCTCATCGAGTTCATCGTTTCCGCTGACAACAACGGCTCTCTCTCTTCCCAGTTCAACCAGTGCGAAAGCAAGTTTTTCAGCCATTGCGATTCGCGGAGTGCCGATCAGTTGAAACGCTGCATCTGCAGGATTGGTGAGTGGCCCTAAAAGATTGAAAATCGTGCGAAAACCGAGCGTTTTGCGAACCGAGGCGGCATGTTTCATCGCCTGATGCGCTAGCGGTGCAAAGCAGAATCCCAAACCAATCTCGTCAATGCATTTTCCCACATTTTCCGGCGAAAGATCGATACGAACCCCCAACGCTTCCAGCACGTCAGCCGAACCGGACGAACTGGAAACGCTACGATTACCGTGTTTGGCTACGGGAATCCCAGCCGCCGCAACGACAAATGCTGTCGCGGTACTTATGTTGAAAGTCCCAAGTCCATCGCCTCCAGTTCCACAGGTGTCGATCGTCCCCGTGCTTTGGATAGGAATTTTCGTCACACGATCAATCATCGCTTTGGCAGTCCCGACAATTTCTCTGACATTTTCACCTTTCATTCGAAGGGCGGTCAGCAGCGCAGCAATCTCAGAATCACTCGCAAGCCCATCCATCACTTCCCCGAATGCCGATTGAGTTTGATCGAGCGATAAATCTTCGCTCGAAAGGAGTGTTGCGATAGCGGTTTGAAGTGCGGAGGTCATTTCTTTTCTACTGTTGAACGATGAACACCCCGGCGGCTCGAAGCAGACGGAGTGCTGGGCTTCCAACGATCATACTTTGAATCGTCCGAGTATGCGATTCCCCCGTCACGTTCCATGTAGTGAGATCACAATCGCTGCCAGAATGAAGCACCATGCCATTCCCAAACCATGCCAGAATCCGGTGCATGCGGTCACACCCCAATGGTACTCGTGGTCGTATCGATCTGCGAATCCCTCGACCGTCACATACACCAGCACCAGCACGGCCACCATCACGTGCATTGCATGAAGAGCCACAAATGTAAGCACGAAACCGTTCGCGTCCACCGAAACCAGTTCCGCATTCTGCCGGACGATTAAACGGTGAATAGCCAGTGACTGCGTGACGAGAAATGCAACCGCACAACATACAGCGACCAACATCGCTTTTCGAAATAGCCGTTGCTGCTCCTGTGTTACCGCATGATGCCCATATTGAAGCACCACGCTGGTGAAAAAGAGGAATATCGAACTTGCCCAAAACGCAGATGGAATGCCAGTCGAGTCGAGCTTGGCATTTGCCGGGAAGAGAGTCAACAGAGTCCATGCACTCCCTGCTGCCAGCGAGGCGACCAAAATGGATGCCCAGAAAAACCGTTTCGCCTTACTCGTTCTGAGCTGCATTTCAACTCTCGCGGTTGATCATAGATAAAAAGCTCGAATCCATTCATTGTAGCTGAATTTGTAAAATTCAGTCTATCTCGGGTCAATTCGCGGGTTTTCCGAATTCTTACGAATCCGACAGCCACTTGGATGAGATTCGACTCAAAACAGATCTCCGGAATTTTGAAGATCCTCGTGGCAAATCGTAGTGTGATTCCGAGTTACTTCACTCTGACGAAATGGATTGTGATATCGTCTTCGGGAAACTCCACCCACAACTGACCGTTTTTGAAACCGAACTTTCTTCGTACCGTGCCACTCTTCGTCGTGATGACAAGTCTGCTGCTTTTGATGAAATAGGTGCCCTTTTCTGAAGAAGAATAGGTTTGTCCGTTTGAGTAATCGCGAACCGTTTTGCTGAAGTATTCACCGTTACTCTTCAGCGAGGTGGTGATCTTCAGCGTTTCGTCTGGTGACGATTTTCGGAATTTCCAGAAACCCACAATCGGCATCTTCTTCCCGGGATGGTTGCTTTTGCCGTCTCCCTGCTCGGGCTCATCGAAATCGACAGGAACCTGACGATTGTATTTTCCGGGATTCAATTCGGTCGCCTTGCGAAAATCAACAACCGAAAAATCCTGCTTCCCAAGTTCGGCCCAGGCTAACGAACGATAGTAATAAGAGTCGGCATGTTTTGGGCTAAGAGAAATGGCTTTGGAAAAATCTTTGACCGCCGATTGGTATTCCTTCAGTCGATAATGCGAAACCCCAAGCCCATACCAGGTGCTGCTGCGTTTTGAATTCAACCGTAACGCTCGGTTGTACAATTCGATGGAGATATTGTAGCGACCCAGGTTCCGGTGCGAATCTGCGAGGTTTAAACGATACAAATCGTTTCGTGGATTAAGAGAGATTGCTTTTTGGAATGCCTTTGTCGATCGTTCATATTTGCCCAATCGAAATTCGCTTACTCCCTGCATGTTGACGATATCGTCTCGACGGGGAAGTCGCTGAAACGCTTTCGCATAAGCCAAGGCAGCCTTTGCATACCAACGCAGACCGACTGCCGCATCGCCGACGTTGGCGTGTAACTGACCGTCTCGAGGTTTGAGTTCCACCGCTCTGGTAAAATCGTCGAACGCCGGGCGAAATTGTTTGCTGCGGTAATAGGTAATTCCTCGTTGGTTGTAGAGGCGGTAGAAATTGGGATCGATACGAATGGCGTTTGTCAGATCCTTGATCGAGCCGGATGTGTTTTTCAGCTCTCGCTGGACCAGTCCACGTCCGTAGTACGCATCGCGCAACGTCTTGTCGAGTCGGATGGCGTCGTTGAAATCACCCAACGCGGTTTGCGAATCGCCCTTTTTGTAAAAAGACCATCCACGGTAAGCATAGGCATGAGGAAGGTTCGAATTCTTCCGAATTGCCTGGGAAAGATCGCGAATTGCGTCGTCGTACCGCTTTTCGAAATAGTGTTCTTCGCCGCGTTCGGCAAGGAGTTCTGTCGTTTTGGGTTCGACAAACGAAAGCGATTTTTTGAGATATTTTTTCAATTCCGTAACGTCGATGCACATTGTCACGTCACGCGCCTTCAGTTGAAGACCTTCGACAACCGCGACAACTTTGCCGTCATCGTTAAGAACCGGGCCACCGCTGGTTCCCTTGTTAATGGGTAATTGAGCTTGCACAATGCGGGCGGTATACCCCGATGCCAGCATCCCCTGGTTGACCTGACGGACCACGCCGAACGTATAAACCCAAAGTGCGTTACTTCCCATTGGGAAACTTCCCACTGAGTGAAGTTGATCGCCTAGTTGCGCACTTTTTTGGACGAGCGACAACTCTTCAATTCCCTCGGGAAGCTTATCGAGTTGCAGTAACGCGAGATCGATTTTTCTGTTGCTGTGAATAATCTTCGCGTTGATTGCGGTAACATTTTTCGTGTAATAGGAGGGATCGTTAATCCATTGGCTATTTTTCTCTATGGGGAAATAGATTTCGATTTCCTTTGCGCCGGAAATGACATGTTGGTTCGTAATCAACAACCGGCGTTTTTTGTCGAGAACCCAACCCGTGCCGTAAATTTGTCGGTTATTCTGAATCCACGCGACCGATTTCATCAGTCTGGCTATGATAGCCTTGCGTTCCATTCTGTGTGGAGATTTCCCAGCGTATCGCGACGTGGAGTTCTCCGGTCTTGGAGGTAGGCTCGATGTCTGAGCTTCCACAGGAAGACTCACGAGGCAAAAAAACGCGGCAAGAAGGAATTTGTTCGAATTCATGATGGTTCTCTGTCGGCGAGGAACGACGCATCCACGCAATGGTGTTCCACGACGGTTATGAAAATGACACTTTCATCAGCACAAGTGTTGTTCATATCTCTGGTAGAGGCGAAAAAGTTTTCCGGTTTGAAGCAAAATACTTGCGGCAGAAAATGCGATTTCACCGTGCTAATCGGTATAAGCCGTCAGGATGGACCGAGTCGAAAAATGGAAAGCGAAATGAAACCCAGCCATTTCACCGTCGAAGCAACAACTTCTCGTAGGAGGCTTCTTCGAGGTATTCCCCTCGAAGGTGAGGCGGTCGGTACCGACAATTCAGCATCCCTGTTCGAGTCTTATCTTCCGACACGAACGTCACGCTGAATCTCAAAAAAGAAAACCATTCGCCCCGAGTAGCTTCCATTCTACTCTCAGAGGGCGAATGGTTCCCCGTTAGAAGGAGACAGCGAGTTCTCCTCCTGCAAGAGAGGCAGACCTTCCGTGGCTGCCCATCCGCTGCGCCCGATAGCCAGCGGTCGTCATTTCCACAGGCATTAATCCCACGCCGACGAAGCAATTTCGTCGAACGATGCCATGTGTTCTTGTAAATAATTGTCCCAAAGTTCTTTATCCCAAATTTCTGCGTGATCGTAGATGCCGATTAACACGACGTCCTTTTGAAGGTTTGCAAACTGCACCAGCCATTCGGGAACCAGCACGCGGCTCTGGTTGTCGAAGCTGACTTGCTCAGAGCGCGAGTACAGCAAGCGATAGTAGATGCGATAAGAAGATCGCTTTGTCGAAGATTCCGAGATTTTCTTAGATAGCAGATCGAAGCCTTGTTTCGAGTAGAGTGAAAGCGATTTTTCCATGCCGGGAACGACATACAGGCTTTCAAGTTGCTGCTCCTCCGAGAACTGATCGCGTAAACGCTTCGGAATGGATAGGCGGTGCTTTTCATCGAGGTTTCTGAAATATGTCCCGGTGAGAGGCATCTTGTTTTACCACTTTAACCCACTAACCACCACTTCTTCCCAGAATTTAACAATCTTAATCCAATCGTCAACCCAGATCGAAGAAATTTTTATAAAATTCACCGAGAATCAGAGTCGATCTCTGTGAGACTTCGTTTTCGTTCGATTGAAGAATCGAGTGAGGCTTCACTAACATAAGGTATTCCATGTTTCGTTCTCTTATTCCCCGCGACTTTTTGTTGCTTGCTTAAAAAGACTGACCGCTTGGATTCCCTGCACGACTACGATTACCGACTCCCCGAAGAATTGATTGCTCAGTTTCCACCTCAAGAGCGAAGTGCTGCACGGTTGCTGGTATTCGACCGAAAAACATTGGAAATTGAGCATTGTCGCGTCACTTCGTTGCCCAATTTTTTGAATGCCGGTGACTGTCTGGTTTTCAACAATACAAAAGTCATCCCCGCTCAGCTCAACGGTTTTCGCACTCAAACAGGAGGAAAGTGGGAAGGACTGTTTCTCAAAATCGATGCGGACGGCAATTGGTTGTTGATGGGACAAACACGCGGAAAACTTCAAGCCGGTGAAACGCTCACACTCTGCGACAATTCTTTCACGAACTTCACTAACGAACGATTGCTTCTCGAATTGATCGAAAAAAACGACGAAGGTATTTGGCGAGCGCATCCACAAACCGACTGCGATTATCTCACGCTGCTCGACAAGTTTGGCCACGTCCCTCTGCCACCTTACATCAAGCGCAAGAAGTATCATCCCGATGACAAAGAGCGTTACCAGACTGTTTATGCCAAACAACCCGGCGCAATCGCAGCACCGACAGCGGGATTACACTTCTCTCAGGAGTTAATTGAAAGTTGCAAAAAAAAAGACATCGAGATTGCGGAGGTCACACTACATGTGGGGATCGGAACTTTTCGACCGATTTCTTGCGAAGACCTCGCAGAGCATGTCATGCACACCGAACGCTTCGAAATCCCTCGACAGACGGTCGACAAAATCCAAAAAACGAAACAAGCGGGACGACGAACGATCGCCGTCGGAACCACGACGGTTCGCACTTTGGAATCGGTGGCAAGCAACGGTGAAGTTCAAGCCGGTCATGGAAATACCGATCTTTTCATCCGTGCTCCCTACAAATTTCAGGTGGTCGACGGGTTACTGACGAACTTTCATCTGCCAAAATCGTCGTTACTGGTGATGGTGTCGGCCTTTGCAGGGCGTGATGCGATTCGAAAAGCCTACCAGTCTGCCATCGACGAACGCTACCGGTTTTTCAGCTACGGGGATGCAATGCTGATCCTCTGAAGTTCGAGCGCGAAGTATGCCGATATGAGAGAGGAGTCGGTTCCTTTTTTCTTACGGTTTCAAGCGTCGGTCATGATCTCCAAAAAGAACTTCGCAAAAATCGAATCGGTGACGGGTTTCTCCATGCAGGGGGGCTTAAGAATTCATCTGCCACCGTTTATGAATTATCTCGAAAACGAATGCGGCATGGCCGAAAACACACTCAAAGCGTATCGGACCGACCTCAAACTTTTTCTGGGGTGGCAGGATTCACACGGACCTTCGCGATTTGTCGATTTGAACCTGCAACACTTTTCGGAGTACCTCGCGTTCCTGCACGGCAAAAACTACGCTTCTACGACAATCGCCCGTCGTCTGGTATCGATGAAAGTTTTCTTTCGGTATCTGGTGTTGGAGGAAGTGATTCCGGAGAGTGAGGCGGAGCTATTGAATTCGCCGAAGTTGTGGCAGCGACTTCCCAAGGTCTTAAGCCCCGATAAAGTCGACGACCTGCTTTCCGCTCCGTTACCCGAAGACCGTTTTCCTCTGCGAGACCGCGCATTATTGGGGATGCTATACGCCACAGGATGTCGAGCGTCGGAGTTGACGAACATTCGACTCCGCGACCTCTCGTTGGAAGAAGCGTACTGCCGATGCACGGGCAAAGGAAACAAAGAACGAATGGTTTCGCTCAATCCGCTGGTCATCTCTCGGTTGGACGACTATCTGGAAAACGAACGCCCCCTGTTAACACAATTACGTGAAAACGGTTGGTTATTCGTGACGAAGAGCGGAAATCCACTCTCGCGGATTATGGTCTGGAACCTCGTGAAAAAATATGCAGCCCGCATCGGTTGCAGCAAGAACGTCAGCCCCCATACCCTGCGACACAGCTTCGCGACTCATCTTTTAGCAGGTGGTGCCGAGATACGCGCGCTGCAGGAAATGCTTGGTCACGCCAACGTCACAACAACGCAGCATTATACTCAGGTGGAACACAGCCGCCTGAAAGCAGTGCACCGGAAATGCCACCCACGCGGGTGAGAAGAGCGTTTAGCAAGTTGCAAAACGCACCGCGAAA
>Ga0114931_10006794_pt1 | contig 14048 bp, 13 predicted proteins | sample 2SBtaG_FD_89579 | JGI IMG/M metagenome (GOLD analysis project Ga0114931, IMG submission 89579) | Deep subsurface microbial communities from Kolumbo volcano to uncover new lineages of life (NeLLi) - 2SBTROV14_V59a metaG | ecosystem: Environmental > Aquatic > Marine > Volcanic | place: Kolumbo...
AGCACTGATGCGGCTGAGAGCAAACGATACCTCGGTTTGCGCATGGACTCCTCCTTGGGCTTCGTTGAGTAGTTATACCGGCGTGACATGGATCTGGCCGGTGCCCGGTCCCGCCGCCCCGCACTACACGCTGGGTCTGTCGGACATTGGACACGGGCTCCACGCACCGCACTGCAAGTAATCATACTCATGTTAGCAGGTATGACAAGGCCCGCGCCTGGATGCCTGGGGTAATCCCTATCGAGCGGCGGATCGCCGGTCGGCGCCGTCCCGGGCCACTGCGGCCGTCTTGGCGGGGACGGCCGCGGGCGCACCTCGACAGGGCTGCGCAAGGCCCGGTGCTGGCGACCTGGGGCGCGCGCCCGGAGACGGATAGCGCTGCTGACTTGGGGTATGATGTGGCTCTGTTCGCCAGGGCCGGGCGGCTCGAGACTGAGGCGGTGATGGCTGCGGCGCACCGCCGAGGCCGGGTCCTGAATGGGGCCACGGCCTCGCCTCCCCGAGGTGCTCATGGAGGTCTGGGCTTGATGGTCATCGAGACACTGTGTGCAAAGCGTACATCTTAGAGATGGTCTTTCACGATGAGGGCGCCTGATCTCTCCCGGTATTGCGCGGGTGGACGGCACCCGGGTGCGGCCTTCGACGAGATGTGCGCGCAGACCGGAGACGTCCGCCCCCACTGGACCTATCTCGATCAGGCCCTCAGGGCACTGGGCCCGCAGGCGCTGGCCGCCCGGCAGCGTGATATCACCCGTCTGCTGCGAGACGATGGCGCCAGCTACAACGTCTATAACGCCCCGGAGGGGCCCGGTCATCCCTGGGGGCTGGACCCCATACCCCTGCTGCTCAGCAGCGAGGAGTGGGCCACGGTCGAATCGGGTCTGCTGCAGCGGGTCGAACTCCTGAATCTCATTCTTGCCGACCTCTACGGGCCCAGATCACTGCTCCGCAAGGGGCTGCTGCCCCCGGAGTTGATCTATGCCCACCAGGGCTTTGTGCGCCCCTGCGCCACCGCCGAGCGTGCCACCCTACCTCGTCTGACCCTGTACGCGGCCGACCTGGTGCGCGGTCCGGACGGGGTCATGCGGATTATCAACGATCGCACCCAGGCCCCTTCCGGTGTGGGGTATGCCCTGGAGAACAGGACGGTGATGGCGAAGGCCATGCCCAGCCTGTTCCGGGAGGCCCATCCACACCGCCTGGCCCGTTTTTTTCGTGTGCTGCGCGGGGCGCTGGCGTCCCTTGCGGTGCGGGACACGGACGAGCCGCGCATCGTGGTGTGGACCCCGGGAGCCCTGAACGAGACCTACTTCGAGCATGTCTACCTGGCCAGCTACCTGGGGTACACGCTGGTGGAGGGGGCGGATCTCACCGTCAGAGACGGGCGTGTGTGGTTGCGTGCCCTGTCGGGACTGGAGCCGGTGGACGTGATCCTGCGCCGGGTGGACGCCCTCTACTGCGATCCCCTGGAGCTGCGCCCGGACTCGCGTCTGGGTGTGGCCGGCCTGGTGGAGGCAGTGCGCCGGGGCTCGGTCGCGGTGGCCAACCCACTGGGTGGAGGAGTCCTGGAGAATCCCGGCCTGATGCCCTTTCTGCCCAGGCTCGCCAAGCACTTCTTTGGTCACGAGCTGCGCCTGCCCTCGGTGGCGACCTGGTGGTGCGGGCAGGCGTCCGAACGCGACCACGTCCTGGCCAACCTGGAGCATCTGGTGATTCGCCCCATCAATCGGGGTATGGGCAACGCCCCTCCGGTATTTGGCGACCGGCTCAGCAAGGACGAGCTGGCCCAGTGGCGGGCACGCATTCGCAGGCACCCCTATCTCTATGTCGGTTAGGAGCGCCTGGAGCTCTTTACCGTTCCGGTGGTCGCCGACGGTGCCCTGGAGCCGCGTCCGGCGACCTTGCGGGCCTATCTGGCGGCGGATGGGGATTCCTTTGCGGTCATGCCCGGCGGTCTGACCCGGGTGGGGGCCACGGCCGACAACCCGGTGGTCTCGAGTCAGGCGGGTGCGATCAGCAAGGACACCTGGGTGCTGGCCTCGGAGCCCGAGCGGCAGGAGAGCCTGTGGCCTCCACTGGGGTCGAAGACCACGCAGCGGGGGGGGCGGAGCTCCCTGTCCAGCCGGGCCGCGGAGAACCTGTTCTGGATGGCGCGCTATGCGGAGCGCGCCGAACAGGCCATACGCATGCTCCGGAACGTCCAGGAGCGGCTGAACGAGAGCCTCCAGTTCGAGGACCCTGCCCAGACTGCGTGTCTGCACGCTCTGCTCCGGGGATTGACGCACCAGACCGGGACCTATCCCGGTTTCCTGGGCGAGGGGGCCTCCCGGTTGCTGGTGCAGCCGGATACGGAGTTGCACGAGCTGATCGTCAACCGGGGGCGGAGCGGGACACTGGCGGCCGATCTCGCATCCCTGATCCATGCGGTCCAATCCGTGCGGGACCTGCTCTCCGCGGACACCCTGAGGGTGGTCAACGACATCGAGGACACCCTGTCGAGCCTGGACGATCTGCCGCTCGGGAGCATCGGGATCTGGCAGGACAGCCTGGACCGGCTGATGACCAGCCTGATGGCCCTGTCCGGACTCAGCCACGAGAGCATGAGCCGGGACGAGGCCTGGCGCTTCCTTCAGATCGGTCGCCGCATAGAGCGTGCATCCCTGTGTATCGCCCTGGTGAGGGCCGTGGGGGTCCCGGCGGCCGGGGCGGAGGCGGAGATCCTCCTGTGGGAGTCGGTGCTCTCTGCGAGCGAGAGCCTGAGCCTGTACCGCCACAGACATCACGCCCGCCCGCGCCCCGATGCCGCGCTGGAGCTGATCATGCTGGATGTCGGCCATCCTCGCTCGCTGGCCTATCAGCTGGAGGCGCTGCGCCGGCATCTGGAGGCCCTGCCCGGGCAGGAGGGCCGTCCCCTGAGTCGGGAACTGAAGGCGACCCTGGAGGGGTTCTGCCTCTTGAACCTGGCGGATCTCGGGGCGCTGGTGAGCGTGGACGAGCACACCGGGCTGCGCCCTGACCTGGAGGGGCTGCTGTCTCGACTCATGGAGATCGTCAACGGCATCGCCCTGGCGGTCGGTGATCACTACTTCGTCCAGGTCCAGGGCCCCTATCAGTTATAGGCATGCGCTACCGCATCATTCACAGTACCGAGTACCGTTACACCGATACGGTCTCTCAGTGCCATAACGTGGCCCATCTCATCCCGCGGGACACCCCGCACCAGCGGTGCCTGCAGAGCCGGATCGACGTCGATCCGGTGGCGGCGGACTACGCGCAACGGCACGATTTCTTTGGGAATCCGGTGTCCTTCTTCTCCACCCAGATCCCCCATCAGCGGCTCGCGGTGATCGCGACCAGCGAGGTGCAGGTCGCTCCTGAGCCGGCCCGACTGGATCTCCACAGCGGGACGTCCTGGCAGGGCGTGAAGGCGCATCTGTCGGCATCCCTCCAGCCCGAGGATCTGGATGCCCGGCAATATCTGCTCGACTCCCCTCTGGTGGTCGCCAGCGAGGCACTGGCCGCCTACGCAAGGCCCTCCTTCCAGGCCGGGCGCCCGCTGCTGGAGGTGGCACTCGAGCTCGTGGATCGCATCCACAACGACTTCCGTTACGAGCCGGGTTTTACCTCGGTGACCACCCCGCTGGAGGAGGTCCTGCGCGACCACCGGGGGGTGTGCCAGGACTTCGCCCACCTCGCCATCGGCTGCCTGCGGGCCATGGGGCTCCCCGCACGCTATGTGAGCGGCTACCTCGAGACCGTCCCCCCGCCAGGGCAGGAGAGGCTCCAGGGTGCCGATGCCTCCCACGCCTGGTTCTCCGTCTACGTGCCACAGCTCGGCTGGCTGGACCTCGATCCCACCAACAATCAAAGACCGATGGGGCGGCACATCACGACGGCCTGGGGCCGGGACTTCTCGGATGTGACTCCGCTCAAGGGTGTGATATTCGGGGGTGGCGCCGGCCATGGGCTGGCGGTCTCGGTCGATGTGGAACGCCTGGAGTGAACCGATTGCTGGCGGGCTGCGCCGCGCTTTTCGCTGAGCCGGCCTGGGTCAGCGGGGGCTATTGACGCCTTGGAGAGGGGCCATCTAAGATGGCGGCCATCTGGGTGTCGGGGATGAGCGCTTTATGACCTATTGTGTGGCCGTTGCAGTGGACGCAGGCCTGGTGTTTGCGTCAGATTCCCGAACCAACGCGGGTATCGACCAGGTGAGCACCTACAGCAAGATGCACATCTTCGGTGTGGCCGGGGAGTGTCAGTTTGTCCTGCTCAGCGCCGGGAATCTGGCCACGACCCAATCGGTGGTCAACCACCTGCGGCGTGACATCGAGACCGACGCCAGGGTCAACCTGTTCAAGCTCGCCCATCTGGCGGATGCTGCGGAGTACCTGGGGCAGATCAACCAGAGGCAGCAGAGCAAGCATGCCGAACAGGTGGCCCAGGCCGGGTTCAACCCGGAGGCCACCTTCATCCTCGGCGGCCAGATCACCAGTGAGCCCCTCGCGATGTATCTGGTCTATCCGCAGGGCAACTATATCACCACCTCCGCGCAGACCCCCTTCCTCCAGATCGGCGAGGGCAAGTATGGGAAGCCGATCCTGGATCGGATCATCGAGCCTGGGACCTCCCTGGAGGTGGCGGCACGCTGTTGTCTGGTGTCCATGGATTCCACCATGCGCAGCAATGTCTCGGTGGGCCCGCCCATCGAACTGCTGATCTACCAGAAGAACTGGCTGCGCCTGGACCGCTACCGCCTGTTCGCGGAGGACGACGGCTGTCTGCTCGACCTGCGTCGGGCCTGGGACAAGAAGCTGCGGGAGGCGTTTACCGATCTGCCTGCGGTGGATTGCGAGATGACCGCCCCCCCCACGGTGGTATGAGCGCGGGGCCTGCTCAGGCCTCGGCCAGCAAGTCCTTGAGCTCCTTGTGCTTGGCACGGATCCGCGCCCTCGAGATGGCATCCATGTGGTCGTCCCGCAGGGCCATCTCCAATTGAAGCAGGGCCGAATCGTATTGGGCGTAGGCGATGTAGTAGTCCGCAATGGCCTCCCGACTGATACCCGGTCGATCCGCCTTGTTGGCCACCTTGGCCTTGAGTTTATCCAGGATCGGGTTGTGACGGGGGCGTGAGGTGGCCCGCTCGAGCAGGGACAGGGCCTCTGCGGTGCGTCCCTGATCCAGCAGACTCTGCCCCAGATAGTAGACCACGGCCTCCGTGCCGGGGTAGATGTCGTTGAGCCGTTCCAGCAGGGCCTGCGCCTGTGCGGGCTGGCCTGCGCGCAGATAGGCCTGGGCCAGGGCGAGCTGAATCATGACCTTGCCATCCTGTTCGGCATGGAGTGTGGACAGAATCTTGATGGCCTGCTGAGCCTTGCCGGCCCGGGTCAGGGCGATCGCATAGGCGTACTTCTGGGCGGGTTTCAGCTTCTTGCCGGCGAGGACCTGCTGCTGGACGTGTTCGATCAGCTCATTGGGCTTGGTGGTCAGCGCCAGGACGCGGCCCTTGATGAAGTGAAATTTCTCGCTGTCCTTGACGAAGGGGCCGGGATAGGTGGCCTTGTATTGGTCCGCGCGGGCCTTCGTGTCGCTGATTCTGGACAGGGTCACGGGGTGCGTCATCAGGAACTCGGGCACTTGTCCCCTGCTCAGTTCCGTGGCCTTCTGCAGCCGCTCGAAAAAACTGGGCATGCCCTCGGGATCGAAATGGGCCTCGGTGAGCAGGTCGATGCCCACCCGGTCGGCCTCCTGCTCGTTGGATAGCAAGAAGGCCAGCTGGGCCTGCTGGCCTGCGGCCAGGGTGCTCTGCATGCCGGCGATCCCCGCGCCGGGCGCGACGACGGCGGCGGCGATGCTGGCGAGTACCCCGAGGGCGGTGGCGATATTGATCTGGCGGGCGTGGGCCATGGCGCGTGCCATATGGCGTTGCTCTATGTGTGCGATCTCGTGGGCCATGACGCCGGCCACCTCGCTCTCGTTCCCCGCCGTCTCGATCAGGCCGGTGAAGATGGTGACCACACCGCCCGGGGTCGCAAAGGCGTTCACGGCGGGGTCCGCCACGATCAGAAAGGTGTACTTGAGGTCGGCGTTTGCGCCCGCACTGACCAGGCGGGTCCCCAGGGACTGTACGTAGCTGTTCACCTCCGGATCACTGAGTACATTGAGGCTGCTGCGGATCTGGGCGGCGATGATCGATCCGAGCTGGCGCTCCTCGGCCCGGCTCAGGACGGTGTCCGCGGGATCTCCGATGTCGGGCAGGGTGATACCCTGGTCGGCCCGCCCTGGCAGGGCCCCCGCGAGCAACAGGGTGGCGGCCATGAGGCCAAGCAGGGTGCCTCGCCAATGTTGGCTGTGGATTCTGAATCTCATGGACGATAGTGGTAGTCGCTGTGGGCCAATCGGTGGCGTCGGCTCTGTCCGCTCGTGTCATACCTGTCACATTCGGTGGTTCGTAGCCTTCAGGGCCCGCGCCTGTGGGCGCATGACGGCATTGGAGATGCGTGCCAGCCGGCTGCTATGGCTGGATGGTCCGCCTTGCCCTGCACCCGGACCCACAGCACGAAGACGGCCGTGACCCCAGGTACGAAGGGTATGCACAGTACTCTACGACCGTCTGCCCGCGGAATATATCCATAACCCTGTCTCGGCACGGGTTATTTGCGCGGAGTCGGCCATACCGGCTAGGATATCACGATTTTCTAATATACACTGTGGTCGCCCATGTACCCCGTCAAAGAGATCGATGCGCCGGAACTGATCGAGTGGCTGAGTGGTGACAGGACCGTGCGCCTGATCGATGTCCGCTCCCCGGCGGAGACCGCCCGCGGAATCATCGAAGGCGCCGAACTGATACCCCTGCATCTGCTGCCATTAAACGCTGAGGTGATTGCGAATACAACCGCGAAGGAGGTCCCCGTCGTGTTTTATTGCCGGTCGGGGGCCCGGTCTTTTCAGGCCTGTGCCTACTTCATGCAAAGGGGCCGGGACAACGTGCTGAATCTGCGCGGCGGGGTCATCGCCTGGGCCCGGTCCGGAGGACAGTTCGTACTCCCGGACCGGGCCGCCAATTGAGGGCCCGGAGTGGGGTGCCACCGGGGAGGACCCCGAAATGCGGTGCCTGACCTTGCGTTTTCGCCGGTCATGCCCTATAAAAGGCCGTTTATACCCGTTGCTCGTGGCCTTGGGGAGAGGTGCGTCCTGGATCTGGATGCGGTGCTCGGGCAGGGGGACGCAGGACCGGGCGGGGCCGGCCAGGGATACGTGTTCCGCACGGCAGACGAGCCGGGGTATTTCGCGCGAGGGTCTTCACCAACCTCCCTGGGGAGTCAGCGGTGGGCGGGTTTTTTGTGCCTTTGAGATTTCTTGTTCCATAAACACTAGAGGAGTAAAAAAATGGCCGAATACGATCAGGAGCTTGATGCAACCGGGTTGAACTGTCCGCTGCCGATTCTGCGCGCCAAGAAGGCCCTGACCAGTCTGGAGTCGGGCCAGGTGCTGCGCATCATCGCGACCGACCCGGGATCGGTGAAAGATTTCGAGGCCTTTGCCAAGCAGACGGGCAACGAGTTGCTGGAATCCAAGGAAGAGGGTGGGAAGTTCTATTTTCTACTCAAGAAATCCTGAGTATTGCGCCTTGTCTCACCACCGGTCTGGCTCGCTGCGGGGCGCAGGCCTCGCCTGCCGGGACCGCAGGGCGTGAGGGCGGTGCGACCACAAAGGCCCCGGGTTTCGGGGCTTTTGCGGTTTCTGGCGGGGTCATGCCTGCGTCCTGAGGTGCAGGTCTGCATGGGCCGGGGCGGGCGGCCGATCCCTGCGGGCGGCGGGTCTTCGCCCGTGGATGAACGGAGCTGTCGGGTAACGGGGTGTGATGATCGATGCGACATATAATTTCCATACTCCTGGAGAACGAGGCAGGTGCCCTGACCCGGGTGTCCGGCTTGTTCTCCGCCCGAGGTTACAATATCGAATCCCTGACCGTGGCGCCCACCGACGACCCCACGCTCTCCCGTATGACGGTGGTGGCCCGCGGGAGTGACGCCGTCATCGAGCAGATCACCAAGCAGTTGAATAAGCTGGTGGACGTGGTCAAGCTGATGGACCTGACCCAGTATCCCAGCGTCGAACGGGAGATGCTTCTGATCAAGGTGGCGGCAGTCGGTGGGGACCGCGAAGAGATCAAGCGCCTGGTGGACATCTTTCGCGGGCGCATCGTGGACGTCAACGAGCGCAGCTATACCATCGAGCTGACGGGGACGGGCGACAAGCTGGATGCCTTCATCAAGGCCCTGGGTGCGCGGTCCATCCTCGAGGTGGTGCGCTCGGGCGTGATCGGCATCGCCCGCGGGGACGCAGTGCTGAAGCTCTGACCAGGTGCCACCACGGCGATGCCTGCCCGCCCGGGTGGCGGCCTCCAACCCCCGCACCTGCAGGCGCATGAGGGGTCGGAAATGGGGGCAGTGATGCGCGCGCCCGTTTCCGCCTGGCCCTGCACCCGGATCCACGCACCGAACAAGGCGGGGAGACCCGGTGCGACAGTGATACACACACGGCAGGGCCGGCACTCGATGACGACGGTCGGTCATGCCAGAGGGTTTACAATCGGGAGTCGAATATGCAGATCTACTATGACAAAGACGCCGACCTCTCCCTGATACAGGGAAAGAAGGTCACGATCATCGGCTATGGCTCACAGGGTCACGCCTACGCCAACAACCTGAAGGACTCGGGCGTGGACGTGATCGTGGGGCTGCGGCCGGGTTCCGGTTCCGAGCTCAAGGCGAGCAATGCCGGCCTGACGGTGCGTCCGGTTCCCGAGGCGGTCGCTGCGGCGGATGTGGTGATGGTCCTGGCGCCCGATGAACACCAGGCCAGGCTCTATCGCGAGCAGATCGAGCCCAATATACGCCAGGGGGCGGCCCTGGCCTTTGCCCACGGGTTCAATATCCACTTCCAGCAGATCGAGCCGCGTGCCGACCTGGATGTCTTCATGGTCGCCCCCAAGGGGCCCGGCCATCTGGTGCGGTCCACCTATACGCAGGGCGGTGGTGTACCCTCGCTCATCGCCGTCTACCGGGACGTCTCCGGGCAGACCAAGGACCTCGCCCTGTCCTATGCCTCGGCGAATGGCGGCGGCCGGGCCGGCATCATCGAGACGAGCTTTCGTGAGGAGACCGAGACCGATCTGTTCGGCGAGCAGGCGGTGCTGTGTGGGGGTACGACGGCGATGGTCCAGGCCGGGTTCGAGACCCTGGTGGAGGCCGGCTATGCCCCGGAGATGGCCTACTTCGAGTGCCTGCACGAGCTGAAGCTGATCGTGGACCTGATGTACGAAGGCGGGATCGCGAATATGCGCTACTCCATCTCGAATACGGCCGAGTATGGTGACCTGACCCGCGGACCGCGGATCATCACCGAGCAGACCAAGGCGGAGATGGCCCGGATCCTGGGCGAGATCCAGTCCGGTGAGTTTGCCCGCGAGTTCATCCTCGAGAATCAGGCCGGGGCCCCGGTGTTGAAGGCCCAGCGGCGCCTGGGCAGGCAGCATCAGATCGAAGAGGTGGGTGCCCGCCTGCGGGAGATGATGCCCTGGATCAAGGAGAGCAAGATCGTAGACAAGACCAGGAACTGAGCCCGGCCCTGTCCGCCGCCCGGGCGGCGGACAGGGCCGCAACCTCTATTGTAGCTGCGAACCTCGCGTGATCTGACGGCCCCTATGTCCCCCGAGCCCGAGCACCCTCAGGCCTCATCCCCGCCGCGCGGGATCTACCTCCTGCCCAATCTGTTCACCACGGCGGCCCTGTTCGCGGGCTTCTATGCCATCGTGGCCGGCATGAGGCAGGACTTCGAGGCGGCGGCCATCGCGGTGTTCATCGCCATGATCCTCGACGGGGTGGATGGACGGGTGACCCGCCTGACTCATACCTGTACCGACTTCGGAATCCAGTACGACAGCCTCTCGGACCTGGTCTCATTCGGGCTTGCACCGGCCCTGGTGATGTATCAGTGGGCCCTGGTAGACTTCAAGGACATGGGTTGGATCTGGTCCAAGCTGGGCTGGCTGGCGGCCTTTTTCTACACCGCGACGGCGGCGCTGAGCCTGGCCCGGTTCAATACCAAGGTCGGCAACGTGGACAAGCGCTACTTTCAGGGCCTGCCCAGCCCGTCGGCCGCGGCGGTCATGGTGGGCATGGTCTGGGTGTGGACCGACCTGGGGGTCTCCGGGGCGACCCTGAAGGTCGCCGCGCTGATGGTCACCTTTCTGACCGGGGCCCTGATGGTCAGCCGTTTCAGCTACTACAGCTTCAAGGACCTGGGCGCGGGCAATCGAATCCCCTTCTTTGCCCTGCTGGCCGTGGTGATCGCCCTGATCCTGGCCGCGCTCGATCCGCCCAAGGTCTTGTGGGGGGTCTTCACGGTCTACGCCCTGTCGGGTCCGCTCCTCTATGTGGTCCGTTGGCGGCGCAGACGCGCCGGGGCCAGGTCTGACGAGGGCGGAGAGTGAACCCGCGGACTTGGCAAATGTGCCCCCAGGCGCTATATTCACAGCTATGATCGCTTGTTTTCATTCCCTCCCTCCCAAAGGCCTGGACCGTCATCCCCCTGCGGGTGCCTGGTGCCGTGACCTCCTCCTGCTCTGCCTGCGACTGCCGCGCTAGCGGCCATTCACCCTGCCTGGCGAGGCGAAACGCATCCCCGTAGTGACGGCGGTAGCGTTCCTGGTAGACACCGGGTCCCCGCCTCCTGTCGTACCAAGAGCCTTTTTGGAGCACGATCATGGCAGAGAAAGAGAAACTGATCATATTTGACACCACCTTGCGTGATGGCGAGCAGAGCCCCGGCGCCTCCATGACCCGGGAAGAGAAGCTGCGTATCGCCAAGTCCCTGGAGCGCATGCGCGTGGATGTGATCGAGGCCGGTTTTCCGGTGGCCAGCCCCGGTGATTTCGAGGCCGTGCGGGCCGTGGCCCGGGCGGTCAAGGGCAGTACGGTGTGTGCGCTGGCACGGGCCGTGGACAAGGACATCGACCGCGCCTGGGAGGCCCTGCGCGAGGCCGAGCGTGGCCGGATCCACACCTTTATCGCGACCTCGCCGATCCACATGAAGGCGAAGCTGCGCATGGAACCGGAGCAGGTGCTCGAGCAGGCGGTCCGGGCCGTGAAGCGGGCTCGTGGTTACACCGCGGACGTGGAGTTCTCGCCCGAGGACGCCGGGCGTTCGGAGATCGATTTCCTGTGCCGCGTCATCGAGGCGGTGATCGAGGCCGGGGCCAGCACCATCAACATCCCGGACACGGTGGGCTACAATATCCCCGACCAATTCGGGACCTTGATCGGCACGTTGATCGAGCGGGTGCCCAATTCCGATCGGGCCGTGTTCTCCGTACACTGCCACAATGACCTCGGGCTGGCCGTGGCCAATTCTCTGGCGGCGGTGCGCAACGGGGCCCGTCAGGTGGAATGTACCATCAACGGGCTGGGGGAGCGGGCCGGCAATGCGGCCCTGGAGGAGGTGGTCATGGCGGTGCGCACCCGCCAGGACGTCTTCGTCTACGATACGGGCCTGGATACCACCCAGATCGTGCCCACCTCCCGGCTGGTGTCGACCATCACCGGTTTTCCGGTGCAGCCGAACAAGGCCATCGTCGGCGCGAACGCCTTTGCCCACGAGTCGGGAATCCATCAGGACGGTGTGCTCAAGTCACGCGAGACCTACGAAATCATGCGTGCCCAGGAGGTGGGGTGGTCGGACAACCGGATCGTGCTCGGCAAGCACTCCGGGCGCAACGCCTTTCGTACCCGTCTCCATGAACTGGGGGTCGAGTTCCAGTCCGAACAGGAGCTCAATGAGGCCTTTGCCCGCTTCAAGGCGCTGGCCGACAAGAAGCACGAGATCTATGACGAGGATCTGCAGGCCCTGGTCACCGATGCCGCCCTGGCCGCTGAGGACGAGCGCTGCCGGCTGGTCGCCCTGCGGGTCTGCTCCGAGACCGGGGAGATCCCCCAGGCCTCGATCACGCTCTCCATCGATGGTGAGGAGCTGCGCGGCCTGGCAACCGGGTCGGGTCCGGTGGATGCGGCCTTCAAGGCCATCGAGACCATCGTGGACAGTCACACCACGCTCCTGCTCTATTCGGTCAACGCCATCACCAGCGGTACGGACGCCCAGGGCGAGGTGACCGTGCGTCTGGAGAAGTCCGGGCGGATCGTCAACGGTCAGGGGGCGGACACCGACATCGTGATCGCCTCGGCCAAGGCCTACCTCAATGTCCTGAACAAGCTGATCGAGCCCAGCTCCCGGGAACACCCCCAGAGGGGGGCGGTCTGAGATGGATCCCCGTCGGCTGGCCTGTCTGGGTGAGATGGGGATCGAGGTATGGGTGCGCCGGGGTTCGGTCGGGGCGGTGACAGACCGGACCCCGGCCCCGGCACAGCCCCCTTCGGTACAGCCCCCTTCGGTACAGCCCCCTTCGGTACAGCCCCCTTCGGTACAGCCCGCTTCGGTACAGCCCGCTTCGGTACAGCCCGCTTCGGCACCGCCCGCTTCGGCACCGCCCGCTTTGGCACCGCCCGCTTCGGCACCGCCCGCTTCGGCACCGCCCGCTTCGGCACCGCCCGCTTCGGTGCGCCCGCCCCTCGACAGGGGCGGGCCGGACTGGGAGGCGCTGGAGGCCCAGGTCCGCGCCTGCCAGGACTGTGGCCTGCATGAGACGCGCACTCAGGTGATGTTCGGGGTCGGTGACCGCGGGGCAGACTGGCTGTTCATCGGTGAGGCGCCTGGCGCCGAGGAGGACCGTCAGGGAGAGCCCTTCGTGGGCCGGGCCGGGCAGTTGCTGACCAACATGATTCGCGCGCTGGGGATGGGGCGCGATCAGGTCTATATCGCGAACATCCTCAAGTGCCGGCCGCCCGGCAATCGGGATCCCCGGCCGGTCGAGGCCCAGGCCTGCCGCCCTTACCTGCAACGCCAGATCGAGCTCCTGGCCCCGAAGGTGATCGTGGCCCTGGGCAGGATCGCGGCACAGAATCTGCTGCAGACCGATCAACCCCTGGGCCGCCTGCGCGGTCGCCCCCACCCCTACCCGGGGGGCACTGCCCCGGTGGTGGTCACCTACCATCCGGCCTATCTGCTGCGCAGTCCCCGGGAGAAGGCCAAGGCCTGGGAGGACCTGTGCCTGGCGAGACGGCTTGCAATACCGTCACGCTCGTGATTCCATGAGGCCCGACAATGGATTCGACAAGCATCAGGGGTGTTTCATGAGTGCCGTGGTCCAACTCCCGAGCACGCGGGTGCGGTGTATGAACTACGGGGATATGGTGGCGGTGATCGCCATAGAGCGCGAGGCCTACGACTTTCCATGGAGCGAGGGCATCTTCCGCGACTGTCTGAGGGTCGGATATTCGTGCTGGGTCTATGAGGAGGAGAACGAGATCCAGGCCTACGGAGTGATGTCCATGGCCGCTGGCGAGTGCCATATCCTCAACCTCTGCGTGTGTCCCCGCGCCCAGGGGCGGGGCATAGGGCGTCTGATGCTGCGCCGGCTGCTGCGGATCGCCCGTCGCCATGGCAGTGACACCGCCATCCTCGAGGTCCGTCCATCCAATCGTGCGGCGCAGCGGCTCTACCATTCGGAGGGCTTCAACGAGGTGGGGATGCGCCGGGACTACTATCCTGCGCGCCACGGCCGGGAGGACGCCCTGGTGATGGCCAGGGTGCTCTAGCCGGTTCTCGCCAGGGTTGAGCGTGCCCGACGCCGGCCCCCCCTGGCTGTTCGCCCCTGCGTCCCGATCGTCGGCGCCAAAGGAGGCGCTGATCTATACCCGGCGCACGTGGATCGTCGCCGTCCAGGGCCTACGCTACGGGCCCAGTCCCGCACCGTGAAGCCGGGCGATTGCGACCACCGGCGGCCGATCCACGAATAGCTCAGCGCTTCCCTAGGAGTGTGTCGGATTTAGGCGATCGTAGCGAGCAAGGTGGGAGAAGGAGGCAAAATATTCACGATTTCGAGGCGCATAGTGGGACTACGCAACGAGAAATCGGGGATATTTGGGCCC
>Ga0114931_10006795_pt1 | contig 14044 bp, 13 predicted proteins | sample 2SBtaG_FD_89579 | JGI IMG/M metagenome (GOLD analysis project Ga0114931, IMG submission 89579) | Deep subsurface microbial communities from Kolumbo volcano to uncover new lineages of life (NeLLi) - 2SBTROV14_V59a metaG | ecosystem: Environmental > Aquatic > Marine > Volcanic | place: Kolumbo...
AGATAGCGCAGGATGGTGTTCGATTCCCAAACCACCGTCTCGCCGTCGACCAGGGTCGGCACCTTGCCGGTGGGATTGAGGTCGAGATAGGCGGCGTCGGCGGTGTTGCCGAACTGGCGGCCGTAATCCTCGCGGCGGTAGTCGAGGCCGAGTTCGTCCAGGAGCCAGACGACTTTCTGCACGTTGCCCGAGGTCTTCCGTCCCAAGAGCCGGATCATCGCCCGGCTCCTCCTTTTAGGGGCTTGTAGGCGATCGCGTCCATTTCGATCCTGGTGGCGATGACGGCGCGCGCCTCGACCGTGGTGCGGGCGAGGTTGCCGGCCGGGAAATACTCGGCGAAGACCCGGTTGTAGCGACCGAAGTCGCGGGTATCCTCGAGATAGACCGTGACCCTGACCACGTCGTCGAGATCGGCGCCCTCGGCGGCGAGGACGCGGCGGATCGCCTCGATCGTCCAGCGGCACTGCTCCTCGATGGGACCGTCGCGCATGACGCCGTTCTCATCCTTGGCCACCTGGCCGGAGACGAAGATATAATCGCCGGCGCGGACGCCGGGATGGAACGGCAGATTGGGGTTCTTCTTGCCGATCGGGTAGCGATCCCCGCCACGGTCCTTGCTCACGGTTGTTTCCTCCCTCCCCTAAGTCACTAGATTTCGATATCGGTCTCGATGATGTCGACGCCGCGCTGGCGATCGACCAGATAGATCAGCCCGCGCCCGTCGCTGGTCACGTCGTTGGAAGACGCGCGGTCGCAACCCGGCGGCGCATCGGGCACGTAGTGGCCGACCTCGCGCGGGCGGAAGGGGTCGGCGAAGTCGACCAGCCGCAGCCCCTGGGCGAACCAGGCAAAAGGGACGACATTCCCCCGCGCCCGTTCCGAGGGCTGATGGCAGCCGGTCATCGGCGGCCGGGGCGCGCCATCGGGGTCCACGCCCTCGACCTGGAATGTGGCGATCGGCGTCGGGTTGGTCTCGTTGGTGATGTCGTAGACCCAGGTAAAGGCCGGCGCCGAGGGCCACAGCTTGGCCACGTCCTCGTCGGCGACGATCATCACCCGCCGCCCCTTCAAGGGCTCGCGCAGCGGCAAGCAGGTGTGGCATGGGTGGGGAAAGGACGGGCTGGTGTTGTCGCTGGCGATCCGTTTCGGCCGCGCCATGTCGGCGATGTCGAGGATATGGAAGCCGTGGTGCCAGTAGCTGACGTAGAGCCGGTCGCCGAAGCGCATCGGGTGATGGCAGCGCGGCGGCACCCAGTCGTCCCAGGGATAGTCCTCGCCGCCGGCCCGCCACTGGCCTGGTATCCACCAGCGCCCGACCTCTCGCGGCCGGGTCGGATCGGCGAGATCGAGGATCATCGCGATATTGCCGACATAGCCCTCGACGGTCGGCGAGATGTAGGCATAACGCCCGTCGAAGTCATAACGGTGGACGCCGCGACCGGCGGTGGTCCACAAGCCGATCCGACGCGGATTGGCCGGGTCCTCCACGTCATAGATGGCGAGCCCGGCGCCGAAGTCGTCATCGCCCTCGGCGCCGAGACGCTCGTGATTGACGATCATGATCCCGTCGGCCACTCGAACCTTATGCGAGTGCCAGCCCTCGGGCACCTCGATCCGGCCCAGCACCCGGGGACGGCGCGGATCGGCGACGTCGACGATGGTCGTGCCCGAGGGGTGGCGCATATGGCCGATGTATAGGGTGGCGCCGTCGACCCACACCTGGCCGCCGCCGGGGCAATCGATATGGGCGATCAGACGCGTGTTTCGGGATCGTGCCATGACGGAACCGCGCCCGGATCAAACCAGGCGAACGACCTCGCCGTTGCGCCGTCGGCCGTGCTTTTGGTAGAGCGCCAGGGCCTTCAGGGTCGGCTCGTCGCTGGCCACGAACAGCACCGCCGGCTCGCTGTCGGAGGCGTTGACGTGCTCGCACCACTGACCGCCGGGCACGGCCATGGTGTCGAACCGCTCCCAGTCGAGGCGCTGGTCGCCGACGATGCTATGGCCCCGCCCCTCGATCGGCGCGCACAGGAGGCTCGCGTTCTGCTTCAGGGCCATGGTGCGCTCGCCGGGGCGCAGCATCTGGGCGAAGAAGGTGATGGTCTTGAACACCGGGCCGCCGGTGGTGGGATCGACGTATTCGACCATCAACGCCTCGTAAGGATCGCCGTCCCAATCCTGGCAATGATCCAAGAGGCCGCGCATGGCCTCCCAGCGGTAGACGAACATCGGCGAGGCGTTGCCGGTGCCGCGGCGGTGGTCGACGAAACGCGGCGCCAGACCGCCGACGCCATAGACCAGCCGCGAGTAATCCGCCGGCACGCGGGCCGACTGCACCGCCTTGCGGACCCGCTGGCCGCCCACCTCCTCGGTATAGTCGTGCTCGAAATAGGTCGCGTTCAGGGTCTCGACCAGGGGCAGGTCGAGGACGCTCAGGTTGATCGCCGGTTCGTCGCCCTTGTTGCCGTGGTTATGCCAGGTGTCGTGCGGGGTGAGAACCATGTCGCCGGGGCCGAAGATGATGTCCTCGCCCTCGACGCCGGTGAAGTTGAGGTGCCCGGTGAGCCCGAAGCGGATAGCGTTGGGCGAGTGCCGGTGCGAGGGCATGACCTCGCGCGGGTCGTTGAGCCGATAAGCCGTGTACATGGTCGAGACCGAGGCGCGGCGCGGCGCGAGGCCCGGATTGACCAAGATCAGCGAGCGTCGTTCCGAGGTCTCGGCGGTGATCAACTCGGCCGAGCGTTGGAGCAGCGGTTCGATGTCGCGGGCGTAGTTCCAGACGAAGGGCCGCGCCTTGCGCCGGTCCATGACCTGGCGGTCCTCGTCGTGATCGACGCTGGTGTCGACGGCCCAGAACGGCGCCATGTGATGGCGTTCGACGTCGGCGTGCAGGGCGTCGAGCGCCGCCGCCCGGTTGCTGGCGCTCATCGCTTCGGCGCCGGGCGCGCCGGTCGAATCCTTGGTCGTTGTCATCGTCGTTCCCCTCTATCCTCCCGCCGGCCGCGACGTCGGCACCCGGAAACTCGGCCGCGCCCCTCGGTTCCGAAAATTGCCTGTTCCGTGGATCGTCATACGATGATTGGAATTTGCTTTCGGAAAGCGTAACCATGGCGTGACCATTCGTCAAGGCGGGATACTCGGCCGGTCACCCAGAGCCAGTAGATTGGTTCGCCAGAAGATGCCAGATTCAAAGAATGATATCTATCGTGTTGCAATATCGTATAAAATGGATTACACACTGGTCGTACCAATATCGTACCATGAGAATTGGCTGGACCCGTTCGTTGGACCCAATGTCTGACAGAGGCGCACCAATAAAGGGCCATTCGGACTCCGCGTCATGGTGTTCCATGACGATGCCGCTCCCTCGCGCCTTGGCGGCGGAAGGCGCGGGCGATCAATGCTCCGCGCCGGCGGGGGCGTTTCTCGCCGCGACCGGGCCCAACACCATGACCCCGAACAAGCGATGACCATCGAAGCAATGGAAAGACATCGGACCGCGCTGGCCAAGCTGCGCCGCCTGATCGACGATGGCGCATGCGACGGCACTGGTCGCCTGCCCCCGGAACGGACGCTGGCGGAAGCCCTCGGCGTCGGCCGCCGAACCTTGCGCCGGGCGCTCGACGTGCTCGAGGCGGAGGGCCGTATCCGGCGGCATCAGGGTCAGGGCACCTTCATCGCCACCCCCGGAACGCCGCGTGAGATCGACCTCGGGCACATTACCGAGCACACCAACCCGATCGAGGTGATGGAGGTTCGCCTGGCGGTCGAACCGGTGATCGCGCGCCTCGCCAGCCTGCGCGCCTCGCGATGCGATATCGAGCGCCTGGCGCGCTTGGCCGAAACAACGCGAACGGCGGCCAACGCGGCCGATTACGCGCGCGCCGACGCCGCCTTTCATCGCCGTATCGCCGAGGCCGCGCGCAATGGCCTGTTCCTGGCCGTCTACGACGCCCTCAACGCAATTCACCGTGACGCTTCATGGGCGCATCTCGGCGAGACCGCGCATTGTTTCAAGCGCCAAGCTGCCTATGCCCGGTTTCACCAGGAAATCGCCGAGGCCATCGCCGCGCGCGACAGCGAACGGGCCGAGGAAGCAATGTTCAGCCACCTCAGCGATGTCCAGGGCATCCTCTTTCAAAGCGCCTTCCCGCAAGTCCACGCCGTTGGCGGCCGCGGGCAAGCCGCCTCGTGACCCCTACTCGTTAATATGATTGGATAATCCCGACAAGATTGGGTAATCCTTCCGGGGAGAGGGCGAGCCAACAAAAAAACGGCTCTTCGGGGGCGTGTTCATGACTAACCCATTCGGGAGGGACGGGTATCATGCGGATCCTATTGGCGGATGACCATCGACTTGTCCGCGACGGCGTGAAGAGTTTTCTCGCGCGCCTAGACGACGACGTTTCGGTCATCGAGGCGGCGAGCCTCGACGAAGCGACCGACAAGGCCGACGGCGACGACGGCCTCGATCTCATCATCCTCGATCTGGTGATGCCAGGAATGAACGGGCTTTCCGGGCTGGTTCGAATGCGGGCCCTTAAGCCCGACGTGCCGATCGTCATCATGACCGGCTTCTTCCGCCGCGACGACGTCCTCGCGGCGCTGGAGCGCGGCGCCCACGGCTTCATCCCCAAGACCTTGAGCGGCATGGCGATGACCAACGCGCTGCGCCTGGTCATCGATGGCGAGCGCTATGTGCCCTCGCGGGTCCTGGGCGACGGCCATTCCCTGGCGCCGGGTTTCGGCGAAAGCGCCGTCGCCTTCGGTTTCGAGGGGCCGCTCGGCGAACTCACCCAGCGCCAGCGCGAGGTCCTCTCGCGCCTGGTCCGGGGCTCCACCAACCGCGAGATCGCCGACGCGCTCGGCCTCAAGGAGGTAACCGTCAAGGTCCACCTCAAGGGCGTGTTCCGCAAACTCGGCGTCACCAACCGCACCCAGGCCGCGCGACTGGCGCTCGAAGCCGGCTGGCGGGCTTGAGCCGGCGCGGGCGGATGGCGCGCGACCGGGAAGCGGCCGCCGCCCACGTTACCCATCGATGATCGCGCGCGCCGAGGCCGAGTTCGATTACATCATCGTCGGCGCGGGCTCGGCCGGCTGCGTGCTGGCGGATCGGCTGAGCGCCAGTGGGAAGCACCGGGTGCTGCTGCTGGAGGCCGGGGGCTCGGACCGCGGCTTTTGGATCCAGATGCCGATCGGCTACGGCAAGACCTACTACGATGCCCGCGTCAACTGGAAATACCGTACCGAGCCGGAGGCGGCGCTGGGCGGCCAGCGGAGCTATTGGCCGCGCGGCAAGGTGCTGGGCGGCTCGTCCTCGATCAATGCCATGGTCCACGCGCGCGGCCTTCCGGGCGACTTCGACGACTGGGCGGCGATGGGCGCCAGCGGCTGGGGCTGGGACGCGGTCGCCCCCACATATCGGGGCATGGAGGACTGGGCCGGCGGCGCCGACGCGTGGCGCGGCGTGGGCGGGCCGCTCGCGGTCGCCGACATCCAGGACGCGGTCCATCCCCTGTGCCGAACCTATCTCCAGGCCGCTCGCGAGGCGGGGCTGCCGATCACCGAGGACTACAACGGCGCGCGCATGGAAGGGGCCACGATCTATCAGATCACCACCCGGGGCGGCCTGCGCGCCTCGACCGCGCGATGCTATCTCAGGCCGGCGATGAAGCGGGCCAACCTCGCGGTGTTGACCCGCGCCCGGGCCACGCGGGTGCTGATCGAGGAAAGCCGCGCCGTGGGGGTCGACTATACGCGCGGCGGTCAAGCGCGGGTGGCGCGGGCGCGGGGCGCGGTGATCGTCTCCGGCGGGGCGATCAACTCGCCGCAGCTCTTGCAGCTCTCGGGCATCGGACCGGGCGAGGCGCTGCGCCCCCTGGGGATCGATGTGCGGCGCCACGCGCCGGCGGTGGGACGATACCTCCAGGATCATCTCGGCCTCGACATGCATTACCGCGCGACGGTGCCGACGCTCAACCAGGTGCTGGGGCCGTGGTGGGGCAAGCTCCGGGCCGGCCTGCAATTCCTGTTGCTGCGACGCGGACCGCTGACGCTGAGCGTCAATCAGGCCGGCGGCTTCGTCCGCTCGCGCCCCGATCTGGCGCGACCCGATCTACAGCTCTATTTCTCGCCCGTCAGCTATACCCGCGCGCCGGCCGGCAAGCGGCCGCTGATGAGCCCCGACCCGTTCCCGGGATTTCTGTTGGGCTTCAGCCCCTGCCGCCCGACCAGCCGGGGCACTGTGCTGATCGGCTCGAATGATCCCTTCGCGCCGCCCCTGATCCGCCCCAACTACCTCGCTACCGAGGAAGACCGGGCGATCATGCTGGACGGGGCGCGTTTCATCCGCCGCCTGGCGGCCATGCCGGCGCTCGCCGCCGTCATCGAGACCGAGATCGCCCCCGGCCCCGAGGCCCAGGGCGACGACGCCCTGCGCGCGCATATCCGCGATCACGCTTGGACCGTGTTCCACGCGAGCTGCACCTGCCGGATGGGGACCGACCCCGAGACCTCGGCCGTGGATTCGCGCCTGCGGGTGCATGGCGTCGCCGGCTTGCGGGTGGTCGACGCCTCGGTCTTTCCGCGCGTCACCAGCGGCAACACCAACGCGCCGACGATCATGGTCGCGGAACGGGCCGCGCGGTTTATTCTCGAAGACGCAAAATCATGAAAAGGACATGGCCGTGAAAATCAACGCTATCGAGAGCTTCTGCACCGAGTTCGTCGGCTTCGTTCGGGTCACCGCCGAGGACGGCACGCGCGGCTGGGGCCAGGTCTCGACCTACAACGCCGATATTTCGGCCAAGGTCCTGCACCGCCAGGTGGCGCCCTGGGTGCTGGGGCGGGACACGAGCGATCTCGACGACCTGCTCGATACCGTCGCCGAGCGCGAGCACAAGTTCCCGGGCTCCTATCTGCGCCGCGCCATGGCCGGCTTCGACACCGCCGTCTGGGACGCGCGCGGCAAGCGGGCGGGCCAGCCGGTGGCGGCGCTTATCGGCGGCACGGCCGGGAGCATCCGCGCCTACGCCTCGTCGATGAAGCGCGACATCACACCCCTGGCCGAGGCCGAGCGGCTGAAAAGGCTGCGCGACGATCGCGGCTTCGACACCTTCAAGTTCCGCGTCGGCGCCGAATGCGGGCGCGACCGCGACGAATGGCCGGGGCGGACCGAGGAGATCATCCCGACCATGCGCCGCGTGCTCGGCCCCGACGTCGACCTGCTCGCCGACGCCAACAGCGGCTTCTCGCCGGCCCGGGCGATCGAGGTCGGGCGGATGATGGAGGATCACGGCCTCCGTCACTACGAGGAGCCCTGCCCCTATTGGGAGCTGGAACAGACCAGGGAAGTCGCCGACGCGCTGGCGATCGACGTCGCCGGCGGCGAGCAGGATTGCGACCTGAGCGTCTGGAAGCGGATGATCGCCATGCGGGCGGTCGACGTGGTCCAGCCCGACGTCTGCTACCTGGGCGGCCTGTCGCGGACGCTTCGGGTGGCGCGCCTGGCCGAGGCGGCCGGGCTGCCGGTCACGCCGCATTGCGCCAACCTGTCGATGGTGACGCTCTTCACCATGCACCTCCTGCGCGCCATCCCCAACGCCGGCGCCTATCTCGAATTCTCGATCGAGGGGCCGGACTCCTACCCCTGGCAAGAGGGCCTGTTCACCCATTCGCCCTACACCATCACCGACGGCCAAGCCACCGTCACCGACGCCCCCGGCTGGGGCGTGGAGATCGACCCCGACTGGCTGGCCAGATCCCGCTACCAACGATCATCGGTGGCGTAGGGCCGTATCCGGCGCAATATCAAGGCCTACGGCGACAGGCAATCCATCGACGGGTTTATGCCCGACGGTCCATATGGCGACGTGTACCGGCGATGAGGCGCTGGACGTGATCGAGAACTTCGATGAGAGTGGACACATCAGGAGACAGCGACGAAATCAAGGTGGATGCGGACGACTGACATGCCGATGCCCACCGCACCAAAAATCTACCACTTCGTCCACGTCGACCGGCTGCCGTCGATAATTGCCGACGGCAACATTTGGTGCGATGCGGAGATCGTGCGGCAAAACCCGGGCGGAACAACGATCGGCATGGAAAGCATTAAGCGGAGGCGCTTGACACTGCCTGTTCGTTGCCATGATCAGGATTACGTTGGCGATTATGTGTCGTTCTATTTTTGTTCTCGCTCGGTCATGCTTTACGTGCTATATCGGGCGAACCACCAAGAATTGACCTATCGCGAGGGTCAGAATCCAATCGTGCATTTGGAAGCGGATCTGTACGAGGTGATTGCCTGGGCGGATAGCGAAGGTCGGCGCTGGGCTTTCTCATTATCCAACGCTGGCGCCGGATATGCCGAGTTTCGGTCAGAACTAGACCAGTTTGTGGAAATCAACTGGGACGCCGTCATGGCACGAGATTGGCGCGATTCTGATATCAAGGAAGGAAAACAGGCGGAATTCCTCGTGCACCACTCCTTCCCATGGCAACTGGTTTCCCGCGTCGGGGTCGGATCCCGTCGGGTCTATGATCAAGTTCGAGCCGCATTGCAAGCAGCCGATCATCAACCGCGCGTTGAGATCAAGCCGGACTGGTATTATTGAGCAAGGGGAGGCCTGAATGATCGCGTATAAGACGGGCGATTTCCTCGCCGAAGATACCGAAGCCCTGGTGAACACCGTCAACTGCGTCGGCGTCATGGGGCGCGGCATCGCGCTTCAGTTCAAGAAGGCCTTCCCCGAGAACTTCAAGGCCTATGCCGTTGCGTGCAAGCGCGAGGAAGTGAAGCCCGGATCGATGTTCGTCTTCGAGACCAATCAGTTGACGAACCCCCGCTACATCATCAACTTCCCAACCAAGCGCCACTGGCGTGGAAAAAGCCGTATGGAGGACATCGACGCGGGCCTCAAGGCGCTCGTCGAAGAAATCCAATCGCGGAATATCCGATCGATCGCCATTCCGCCGCTCGGTAGCGGTCTTGGTGGCCTCGACTGGTCACGGGTTCGCACTCATATCGAGGAATACTTGAGCGGGTTGGGCGATGATCTTCAAGTCGTCGTCTACGAACCCAATGGGTCGCCCGACGCCCGCGAGATGGTCGCATCGCGCGATGTTCCCGACATGACGCCAGGCCGGGCGGCTCTAGTCGGTTTGATGGATCGCTATCTCGGCGGTCTCATGGACCCATTCGTGACACTGCTCGAAGTCCACAAGCTCATGTACTTCATGCAGGAAGCGGGAGAACCGCTAGGTCTTAAATTCCAACAGGCAACTTACGGCCCCTATGCAGAAAATCTACGCCACGTTCTGAACGCGATCGAAGGGCATTTCGTTATGGGTTACGCGGACGGCGGAGATGCGCCGGACAAGGAGTTGGGACTTGTACCCGGCGCCGTGCGAGACGCCACCGCCGTTCTAGAAGACCAAGCGAGCACACGTAACCGTTTCAACCGTGTCGTCGACTTGGTGGAAGGCTTTGAATCGCCATTTGGACTCGAGCTTCTCTCGACGGTTCACTGGATCGCCAAGAACGTAGGCGGGAATGCATCTGAAATGGTCATCGCAAGAACTTATGCTTGGGGCGACCGCAAACGCCAATTTTCGCGGCGACAAATCCTTCTCGCGCTGGATGTCTTGAGGCAAAAGGATTGGTTGGGCGATAACGCCAGCGCCGGCAAGGCACTATGATTTATGGGCAGAATGGCCCGCGAATATCGGTCGTGTCTCACATCTCACAAGGATTCGCTGCCTCAGCACACACTGAGATACTCGAGTCGTGGCCGGCCTCGCGGACGGTGATCGACGCGGCCATCATCCCGCGCCGGCGATGGGGGCGTTCTTGGGCTAGTTGCCACTGGTCCGACGGCCATGGAATAGCTATCGAGACCGGCCCCGTCGTGGATCGAGATTCGGTCGTTGGAGATATCTCGATTAGAAATAATACGGGGAAAACTCTATTTTCCCCGTTTTCCCACCTTTTCATGAGATTCTTCCGTTTGGGGTATTTCCTTCCTTGACTCGTGTGTTCATGTTTTGTTCAATGGCTTTCCAATGCGGTTTTTCGGGGGTGGCTGGTGCGCAAGCCGGAAACCATAGAGCGCCTCTATCTCGATTTCGATGGCTTCTTCGCGTCCGTGGAGCAGCAGCTTCGCCCCCGGCTGCGGGGGCGGCCGGTCGGCGTCGTGCCTTTCGATTCGACCGCGCACACCTGCGTGATCGCCTGTTCCAAGGAGGCCAAGCGGCGCGGCGTGACCAACGTCATGCCGGTTCCGGAGGCCCGGCGGATATGCCCCGAGATCGTGCTCGTCCCGCAAAATCCCGACATCTACCGGCGCGCGCACCACGCGCTCCTGGCCGAGATTTCCGCCGTCATCCCGGTCGACGCGGTCAAGTCGATCGACGAATTGACCTGCCGGCTGGAGCCCGCCGACCGCGCCGCCCCGCGCGATCTCGCGGCGCGGATCAAGGCCCGCATCCGCGACAATATCGGACCCTGCGTCACCTGTTCGATCGGCTTCGCCGCCAATCGGCATCTGGCGAAAATGGCGGGCAAGATCGACAAGCCCGACGGCGTGACCGTCTGGCGCCCCGAAGACATGCCCGCCCCGCTCCTCAAGCTGCCCTTGCGGGACGTGCCGGGGATCGGCAAGCGCATGCTTCGCCGCCTCCAGGCCGCCGGCGTTTTCACCATGCCCGAGCTTTGGCGAACGCAGCCGAAGCAGTTGCGGAAAATATGGGGCGGCGTGACCGGCGAGCGCCTGTGGTACGCCCTTCACGGCCATGACATCCAGGCGCCCGCGTCGCGCCGGGGCATGTTCGGGCACGGCCGCGTCCTGCCCCCCGATTGGCGCGGGATCGATCACGCCCATCCCTGCTCCCGCCTGCTCTTGGTGAAGGCCGCGCGCCGCATGCGCCGGGCCGGCTTCCACGCCGGCCGCTTGTGGCTCTGGCTGAGCCTGCGCGAGAGCCGCTGGTCGGGGGACGCGCCGCTGCCCATCGCGCGCGACGATCAGGCCTGCCTCGCCGGCCTCGAAAGCCTGTGGAAAAAGGCCCGCTCGGAACTGCCGCCGCGGGCGAAAATCATCCGCCTCGGGGTCACGCTGCTCGATCTTTCCCCAGCCGACGCGCGTCAACTCGACTTGTTCGCGAACGACGACGCCGCGCGCCGGCGCTGGGAAAGCGTCAGCGCGGCGATGGATCGTCTCAACGCGAAATACGGCCGGACGATCATCAGTCTCGGGCCGTGGACGCCGCCCCCCGGCGGCTACGCGGGGGGCAAGATTTCCTACACGCGCATCCCCCGGGCGGAGGATTTCTGGTGACCTGGAAAGACGAAATACAGCTCCGCGATCTGGACGGCGATCAGTCGATCGAGGTCACCTGCCGCCGCTGCGGCCAGACCTATTACGAACCTGTCTCGGCGCTGCTCGGATTGGGAGAAATGTCCTATCTCGACGAAGTGGAAAAGCGCCTCGTCTGTGTCCGCCGGGGCTGTCGCGGCCAGGTCCGGATCGCGCTCGATGGCGGCGCCGCGACGGACGGCTTCGTCGGTGGCCTGCCATGACGCGATCCCGCGCGGCGGCCCCGGGCCGGCGCGCGCCCCCCGAGGTTCCGAGGCCGACCAGCGCCTGAACATGCCGGATCGGCCCTTTATCGCGCCGCCACGCCATGGACGATCACGTGTACACCTCCGCAAGATCGATCGCTGGCCGTGGGGACCCCGTCCAGGTGAAACGGTAGCGCGCGCTCTTGCGAACGTTGCCGACCAGCGCGGGCCGAAAGCATGCGAGGCAGGTGCCGCCTTTCCGGCGCACGCTCGGATAGACGACCCCGGACGACCACTGTTCGAGAAGAGTCTCGGCAAGTGCCTGCGCGGCGACATAGCTATGCGGGTCGAGGCATCCCGCGAACATCGGGTCGCCGCGAACGTCGTGATATACCCCACCGAAATCGGCGAGATAGTCGTCGTAGGTCACGCTCTCCTCCCACCAGTCGACCTCGGCGAGCGCGAGCGATTTGTGCCAGGCGATTTCGGCTTGCGACGTCTCCAGCTCGAACCCCGCATACCAAGCGCCACAATCCGGGCCGTTGAACCGGCTCCCCAGCGGATAGGCGTGCGTAAATGCCCCGTTGACGACGCGATAATAGGGGACGCCGAACACCAGTTCAGCGACGCCGATCCCCGGTAGCCGATCATTTTCGGCGAGCAGCCGGTCGTTGGTCGCGTGGTCGAGGTCGAAGAGAGCGCGCAGGTGATCGTCATCGTCCGCGATCCGCACCAGCACGCTGGCCCCGTCTTCGCTGTACTTCGACGGTATGAGGCGATGCGTGTCGAGCTGTCGGATATGCGAAATTCCAGGGACGCTCAACGCCCACCCCGCCGCGCGTCCAAGAGCTTTCGCAGGGTCGCGAAGGCCGGCAATCCGCCCTCTATCAGATAGTCGCGCGGTGTCCCGCCGCCGAAAATCCTGTTCTTGTTCGGCAGTTGCATCCAGCGATCCGCCAAGGCCTCGCCATGGAGGATGTTCAGCGCCTTGAAGATGCCCACGAGATAGGAAATTCGGCGAAGCCTGTCCTCGTCGAGAACGCGATCGCGGCCCATTTTCAACGCGTAATAGGCACCGTTCGACATCCCACCGAGCAACCGCCGCGCGTCCGCGTCGCGGATACGCCAGCGGGTCATGATATTGAAGAACGCGCGCGCGGCGTCCGCGCTCAGCCGCTCGCGTTCCCCCCGATCGGACAGATCGACCAGCGGAGAGATTTCGTGGCGCGTCGCCGGGTATGCATGGTTTAGCGACATACGAAACTCCATTTCTGGATGTAATATACCCCTTTTTTGGAGTTTTGCAAAGCCGCCGGACTGGCATGAGAACCATCGGCTCGGCGATCGACAGGCATACGGTGCGATCGCGCGCGTGCTTACCCGCCCGTAACAGGTCACGGCAGCGATGCGCGCGGTACACATTCCGAATCGGGGTCGCGTTCTGGCCCGGCGACGCTTTATGATGGGCGCCGGGCGATGGCCGGCGGTCGCGCGGTCCCCCATAGTCCTCTCGACGCCAACAAATCAGCATCGGTCCGGGTTCCATGCAGTCGAAGATCGTCATTCGCGGCGCGCGCGAGCACAACCTCAAGGGCATCGACGTCGAGCTGCCGCGCGATGCGCTGACCGTGATCACCGGGCTGTCCGGCTCGGGCAAGTCGTCGCTCGCCTTCGACACCATCTACGCAGAGGGCCAGCGGCGCTATGTCGAGAGCCTGTCGGCCTATGCCCGCCAGTTCCTGGAGTTGATGCAGAAGCCCGACGTCGACGCGATCGATGGCCTGTCGCCGGCGATCTCGATCGAGCAGAAGACGACCTCGAAGAACCCGCGCTCGACCGTCGGCACGGTAACCGAGATCTACGACTACATGCGGCTGCTGTTCGCCCGCGTCGGCGTGCCCTATTCGCCGGCAACCGGCCTCCCCATCGAGAGCCAGACCGTGAGCCAGATGGTCGACCGCATCATGGCCATGCCCGCCGGCACCCGGCTCTATCTGCTGGCGCCGATCGTCCGCGGCCGCAAGGGCGAATACCGCAAGGAACTGGCCGAGCTGCTGCGGCGCGGCTTCCAGCGGGTCAAGATCGACGGCGCCGTCCACGCCATCGACGAGACCCCGGCGCTGGACAAGAAGCGCAAGCACGACATCGCCGTGGTGGTCGACCGGGTGGTGCTGCGCGAGGGCCTCGAGAGCCGCCTCGCCGACAGCCTCGAGACCGCGCTCGCGCTGGCCGACGGCATCGCCCAGGCGGAAAACGCCGAGACGGGCGAGATCACCGTCTTCTCGGCCAAGTTCGCCTGCCCGGTCTCGGGCTTCACCATCGACGAGATCGAGCCCCGGCTGTTCTCGTTCAACAACCCCCACGGCGCCTGTCCGACCTGCGACGGGCTGGGCGAGAAGATGTATTTCGATCCGGCGCTGATCGTCCCCGACGAGCGGTTGAGCCTGCGCGAGGGCGCGATCGCGCCGTGGCGGGGCTCGTCGTCGC